>Ga0315338_1002553_pt1 | contig 17682 bp, 13 predicted proteins | sample ASW8metaG_FD_204518 | JGI IMG/M metagenome (GOLD analysis project Ga0315338, IMG submission 204518) | Ammonia-oxidizing marine archaeal communities from Monterey Bay, California, United States - ASW #8 | ecosystem: Environmental > Aquatic > Marine > Coastal | place: USA: California | collected... | reverse complement strand
CTCCAAAAGACCTCATCCGCTGTGGCGGCTGTGGTGCCAAAGTCGGCGCCGACGTGCTGACCACAGCACTTAAAGATCTTCCAATAATCTCCAAAAACAGCGTTATCGTCGGTTTGGATCAACCTGACGATGCAGCTCTAATTTCAGTACCACCAGGCAAACTTTCAGTTCTCTCCGTAGATGCCTTTCGTCCGATGATCCCTGACCCTTATCTCTTTGGACAAATTACTGCCAACCACTGCCTGGGAGATCTTTATGCAATGGGTGCGGAGCCTCAGACAGCTATGACTCTTGCAACACTACCCACGTGGCCAGAAAAAAAACTTATTGACGAACTCAGACAGATGCTGCTTGGGGCACTCCAGGTATTTAATTCCGAAGGTGCTGCATTAGTGGGCGGGCATACTAGTGAAGGTATAGAACTAAGCCTTGGTTTTTCCGTTACGGGACTAATAGAACCAGATCAAACCCTTCGGAAAACAACACCACGAGAAGGTGATGTCCTACTCGTCACAAAAGCGATGGGCACGGGGAGCCTACTCGCTGCAGATATGCGTGCTAAGGCCAAGGGCCACTGGATAGAAAAAGCTGTCATATCTATGCTGCTCTCGAACCGAGCTGCTGGAAACCTTTTAGGATCCCATGGTGCTAGTGCATGCACAGATGTTACGGGCTTCGGGCTCGTCGGCCATCTACTAGAAATGCTCCGGGGTTCTTCGCTAGGCGCAATAATCGATATGAGCGCCCTACCTGTACTCGACGGCACTCTGCAAACGTTAAGCGCTGGACTCGTCTCTACACTCCAACCCAAAAACGAACGGTTTTCACAACAAATCGAGAATACAGACGAAGTGCGCCAGAACCCGATGTTCCAGTTGCTATTCGATCCTCAGACCTCAGGCGGGTTGCTTGCAAGTATTTCCGCAGATAAAGCTCAAAGATGCCTCAAAGACCTTATCGCGCAGGGCTATCAGTCGAGCGTGATTATTGGAAGAGTTGTCGCAACTCAATCAGTACAAAAAATTTGTATAAAAATCTAATTCTCGTCGAATATATCAAGAGGCAAAATGGCGGTCACGCCAACATTAGGAACATCCACCAACTGCCCAATCCTCAAGTCAACAGCAACACTAGCGACAATATACGCTTGCTCTGGTGTAAGACCGTACGTCCTCACCATGAAATCAATAATCTCCAATAACGCATTTCGCGCCGCGAGAGAAATATCTTTGGAGAGATTTTCGAGACCGGCTACTTTTGGCGACTCCAAATAAGCCATGTCTGGCGGAATCTCTCCAGCGGCCTTCAGCGGCAATCCCGTTGTCGCATAAAATCGCCGAGACGGAATATCCATGAGTCGAGCCGGGCCTTCATAGTGAGGGCCTTGCTCAAACACCGGCCCGTCCTTGATGAGTTCAGTTGTGAGCGTGACGTCAGCGTCCATCTCAATAGCCGTGCCGGCTACCTCACCGTCACCCTGAGCGAAATGCAAATCACCTACCCCCAAACCACAACCTTCAATATAGCAAGGGAGATATATCGTGACCCCAACACCCAAATAGCGGATATCCATATTCCCGCCATGTTCCCTCGGAGGTCCGGTACGAAGGCATTCATTTCTGCGTCTCCCTTGCAATCCACAAATATCGCCCGGGGACGCATGGGTAGGTTCCGGCAATGCAGACGCCCCTCCCTGGTTTGCAAGGCTCTCTTCCCGGGCTAGTGCCGCAGCAAGTTGCTCTGGTCCCGGCAATACGGTCACGATGCCGGGAAAACTTCCATTCGGAATACGTACACCCGGCAAATCGTCTGATACAGCCTCCTTTCGATTAAGGTTCCATAGCACACTGAATGGCCCAGGAATGCGATCTCCGATAAATGCGTTGCCTGTGATCCTGGTTGTTCCGAAAGACCCCGGGTCGATATCAAGAATGGTCACCGCGAGAACATCTCCAGGCTCCGCTCCCTCAATAAACACAGGGCCTGTAAGCGGATGTACAGTCCCTAGAATAGGGTCAGAGAAGCGGTCGTCAACGTAGCTGCTTTGTGGGTCTAATTGCGCATCTATTGCATTACGGGTCCTTAATAAGATCGTCTGACCCGGTTGCGCCCGAGCCGCCATAGGAATATCAGGGTGAAGACGATTAAAACAATCCGGATCCTCTCCACAATGCCACCCACTACCGCCCAAAACTAGAACTTCATCCTGAGCTTGTGCATCAGATGTCACGATCGGCGCCATCAATACGAAAGCAGCCAAAAAAGCAGCAATGATTTTTCTGTCATATTTGATGTTCATCAAGCCCCCCACAAAACGTATCGTCATTATTCCGACAAGGTAACAAATGTACCTCCGCGTTTGGAGATACCTAACCAGATAAGAGCAACACTAGCAATGACGATAGCCGGTAGTCCCGCCATCTGTACCACCGACCAACCATAGAGATTTAGCAACACCCCAGAACCCAAAGAAGCTAGCGAAACCGTTCCAAGAACCAGAAAATCATTGAGTCCCTGTACCTTTGCACGTTCTCCCGCTGTGTGAGTGTTTGACAGGAGGCTCGTAGCCCCGACAAATCCGAAGTTCCAGCCGAGACCTAGTGCTATCAATGCCATGTAGAAATTCTCCAGATCAACACCTGCAATAGCGATCATGCAGGACACTCCAAGCAGCAGTAACCCCACACTCATCACCCGGAGATGGCCAAAGCGAGAAATGATGGTGCCAGTAATAAAGCTCGGCCCAAACATCGCCAAAGCGTGCCAGAGAACAACATCAGCAGCCTGGTCTAAGGAAAAGCCCTGCTCCAGCATAGCAAGCGCTGTCGAGGTCATGACAAGCGTCATAATCCCGTAGGAAATCATGGCGCAAAGCATAGCAACGATGGTTTCTGGTTGCCGGAGTATGTCACTGATGGGACGCCCTACAGGTCTATCCTTGTGATTGTGTGGTAGCAAAGGAATGTCTAGAAATAGCAATCCAATTGCTCCGATGACACTGAGTAGTGCCACAACCGCGTAGGCACCCGCAAATGGGATCGGCGCAAAAAAGTCGGACGCTACCTGGACAACCTCTGAACCCAGAGTAGCGCCCACGAGTCCACCGGCTAACACAAATGAAATTGCCTTGGGCCTGAAAACCTCTGATGCTGTGTCAGCGGCCGCAAAACGATAAAAACCATGAAACGAGTAATAAACCCCCGTAAATCCAGCGCCTAGTAGCAACAACTTGAAGCTCCCAATCATTAGTGCAAAAGCAGCTAGTGCGCCACCGATTGCCCCACACATAGCGCCAAACAAAAACCCAGCTCGCCGCCCAAATTTCCCCATGAGATGCGAAGCGAGTGGAGCCCAGAACATGGCAGTCAGCAGTAGCACTGACATCGGTAGGGTCGCAAGTGCAATATTTTCCGCGAGAGCAGCCCCCGCCAGTCCGGCCAGAACAATATTGATCTGCACTTGTGAGCCAGGAATAGCCTGTGCAAAGAACAGAACCGCTACATTACGTCTCGCGCGGCGATCATCTCGGTCTAAAGTTATCAGGATCTATCCCAACTACTCGACAGCTAACAGCTCTACCTCAAACAGAAGCGTAGCGTCGGGGGGTATGACATTCCCAGCACCACGACTGCCATAACCCAGATCGGGAGGTATGATCAATTCACGCTTCTCGCCAATAAGCATCCCTAAAACGCCTTCGTCCCATCCTGCGATCACACGACCAGCGTCGAGTGGAAACTGAAATGGCGTACCCCTGTCCACTGAGCTATCAAATTTGTTACCACGCCCGCCTTCAGTCTCGGGAGCATATAACCAACCCGTGTAATGTACGCTTACAAAATTTCCGGATTCCGCTGCTATACCAGACCCAGACTGTGTGATGGTGACTATCAATCCTGAATCCGTTGTGGTGACCTCGGGAGTTGCCTCTATCTCAACACCACCGCATGAAGCGATAGCAAGCGATATGGTAGCAAGGCACAGGAATCTAATTCTGATCAATGAGTAAGCGTTCTTCATACTATCTGTTTCCTCATATTTTAATTTAGTAGCTTCAAACCCTACTGACAGTCGTAAGGCTCTACAGTCTCACCAGGCCTCCACACCCACGTCTTGTCCATAACAACGGGCGCCGTAAAAATCTCTGGATCTATAACGGTCACACTATAATTCAACTGACTACCATCCTCACTCAAAGAGAAGCGCTCGATATTTCTAACCGCCCTGGTTTGTGGAATACCAGTCTTATCGAAATAGGGGTAATCGATACGCGTAGTTTCTACGACCAGTGTGTCATCTTCCCAATGACCTACCGAGTGACCCAGGAGACTTGTGGTCGGCTCTCGGGGCGTCGACTCGGAAGACATATAGATCGTACGAACCAGATCGTATTCTTCTATTCGAAGTAAAATTTCTTCTCCCTCATCAACAAACTCCATCGGATAAGGGTTTTCCATAATGAAGGCCATACCTTTTGGCGCACAGTTTGCAGTCGGTTCATTCTCGATCGGGTGCCACGCTGCTCGTGATGTTCGCGCAAACTCCGTCAGTGGGTAGTCCTCGTTCCACAAGCGGCTCGCGCTAGTCCAAACGCGGAACAGGCCCAGCTCAGCATTCCCGGTAACCTCACCCCGCAAGTCCTCACCAATAGTTGTTTCAGACCAACGTGGGCGGGAGGCAAACAAAATTTCCTCGCCATTTGGGAGGAGCATGTTCGTTACCCACATCGCGTAATCTGAGAGCCTGCCAGGGCCGCCGGCGACTCGAACTCGAGTCCCTGCGCTAATCACATTCGCATCCAGACCCCAACGCCTCAGAACACTTACCGAGGTCGTCTCTATATCCCACTCCTGAGAATTCTCGTCCTCCAGCTTAAAAAGGATATGAGGGTTTTGCCACAAAACCTCGGTGATAACACCCTCAACCTCAACGACCCGGCTGCGATCATAAAACGGTGCGGAAGCATGGTGGGAGAAAGCCGCTGAGTACATTAATACCAGAGGGCCAAGCACAAAAAAAACTGGGACTCGTAAATTTAGGCGCATTATCAGATCCTTCATCGTCATTCTCTCGGACTGATTCTACCCAGATCAGACCACCGGGTGGTCAAAATTTGACACTTCTCGCGTCCTCTGCATGCTAATGTCTCATTTAATTCAAAGCAGAAGGCTGACATGCGGTCATTGATACTCATGACAACCACGCCAGAGGTCTTTGTAACACTCTTAGAGGAGCGCACACCATGAAGCCAATATTCCGATCAATAGGGCATTACGCCGGGCTGCGATCTATTGCCTTATCCGTAATTGCTCTGGGATCTGTTTGGGGCTCTACTGCACTCCACGCTCAGGCTAGCTTTGAACGATGGCCTATTACAAATGAGGCGTGGCTACAGCCATTCCCGCCAGTGAGGATCATTGGAAATCTATACCATGTTGGAACATACGATTTGGCTTCATATCTGATAACCACTTCGGAAGGCCATATTCTTGTCAATACGGGTGCCTATGACTCAGCCGAACTCATCCGGGAAAATATCGAAGAACTAGGATTTGCATTCGAAGATATAAAAATTCTTCTTACTCAACAGGCCCACTGGGATCATGTAGCGGACCTTGCAGCCATCAAACGGGCTACCGGTGCTCGAATGCTTGCGCATGAAGGGGATGTAGTAGCACTAGAAGACGGCGGAAACACAGACTACCGATTCCCGGAGGGACGAGGAGCACATTTCGAACCAGTGATAGTTGATGAACAGCTACAGCATGGTGATACGATCGAGCTCGGTGAGACCGTAATTACTTTGCACCACCATGGCGGTCATACCCGAGGTGCCAGCAGCTTCACATTTGACAGTGTCGACGATGACGGAGAAATATACTCAGTCCTTATTGTAAATATGGGCACTATAAATAATGGCGTGTCATTACTGGACATGCCGGGGTTCCCAGAGATTGCGAGCGCTTTTGAATCTACTTATGCCGCGCAGAAATCGTTGTCCAGAACTACGGATGTTTGGGTCTCATCTCATTCACGCCATTTCAACTTACATGAGAAATTTTCCCCGGGAGATTCTTATGATCCATCAAGGTTTATAGATCCAGAGGGATATAGGGAAAAAATCGCATTTTACGAACGAATTTATCTAACACAGCTGCAGGAAGAGCGGACTCAGGCTTCGGAGTGAGATGCCAGAAGTCCATACACATAAGGAAGATCGATTATGAAACCGTTCCTGATCACCATTATCCTATTGCCGTTCTTCTCAGCGGCTCACTCTCAACTTGCGGTACCCAACGAAGCGGGTCTGGCCTTTGGTCACGTGCATTTGAACGTGACTGATCTAGAACTCCACAAAAAATTATGGGTCGATCACTTCAATGGCGTGGTCACGCAGAAAGGTGACCTGACTGCAGTGCGATTTCCCGGATTTCTGGTAGCACTCAGAGAACGCGAGCCGACTGGTGGATCTGTTGGTACGGTAATGAATCATTTTGGCTTCAAGGTTCGAAACCTCGCGAAGTTTCTAGCGAACTGGCGCGCCGCTGGTTACCTGGTCGACCGTGAGTTCATTGGTTCAGAAGGACAGCCGAATGCCTACGTGACAATGCCGGATGGGGCATGGATCGAGCTACAAGAAGATCAGATGTTACCGGTGGAGGTCTCTGGTTATCACATTCACTTTCGCACACCAGAATTCGAGGATTTACTCGATTGGTATGTAGATGTCTTCGGGCTAGAAATACGACCGCGCGGCAGCATCCAGACAACAACAAATGTACCTGGTATGAACCTAAGCTTCGGCACGGAGGACGAACCAATGATTGGGACCAGTGGCCGTGCAATTGATCATATTGGTTTTGAACTGGATAACCTGGAAGCGTTCTGCCAAGTCCTCGCTGCCAAAGGTATTCCATTTGATGTTGAGTATAGAGAAGCCGAAAGCATTGACTTGAAAATTGCGTTTATCACAGACCCATCAGGCGTATCAATCGAACTGACCGAAGGATTAGATCGTTACTGATACGATCAATTGACGGAATATACACAGCCTTACAGAGCATTAAGGCCATGTTAAAGCCCCTCAGACTAGGCGGTATACAACTCGCACAGACCAGGAGCAACTTTTTATAGTCGCCCCATAAATATTACTCTGTCTCAGCTCGTGTATATGTCGCACTGATAGCTGAAAAAGTTGCGGTATCTCCATTTGGAAGTTCTACTCGTGCCAGCCGCATCAAATGCTCTCTGGTTCGGCCTGGTAAGCCTGGCGCACCGATTACGGCCACCAGTTTATCCCCTGGCCTCAGAACTGATTCAGTGACACCTCCACGTCGTGAAAAATTAGCGCTTGGCAACTCAGCATTCCATTCCACTGCATTACCTTCGTCATCAACGACAGTATAAATAAGCAAACCATGGGGATTAGCCACTTGAAAATCTACGACCGTGACATCCTCATGAGTGACCTCCACTTCCATATCAAAATATGTGGAACTGTGATGCGCCATCGCTGACAACCCGTAAAGCATACTGAGTATAGTTAATCCGACAATGAGGTTTAGCGTTTTCATCCGTTCCAAATTCTCACCTATTACGCAACATTTCCGAAACTGGGGTCGCACACGTACTCCCATATCTCACCATCCGGCGTAAAGTTCCAAAGACCGTGCATTACATAAGTCTCTTCATAGTATGTCGGATCGTGTATCTCGGCAGTAAGCATCAGAACATCCCCAGATCGTGTGTAACGCTCAATCACATAAGTATTATCATTGCCTGAAAATGGCCGACCGGTGGTAGTCATCAGATTGTCCGGTGACAGATGAGTAGTACGAACTACCAACGTCTCGTCTTCCCAGTGCCCCGTGGAGTACCCAGACAATGACAGCGGCCAGTACTCCGGAGCCTCTCGACCATCCATGTATATCCGGCGTACCTGGTGATAGTACTCGTGCAGCAGCACAATCTGATGACCCTGCTGAATAATCTCACGCGGATAAGGATCTACCAGCCCTCGTGGAACCCCCGGCATCACACACCTAAATGAAGGATCGTTGTCTGCACCGAATCGGTCAAACGCTGCTCGCCCTGCAGGCGTAAACGCGAGTTCTTCTAGAGGAGGTTGGCCCATTCCTTCCGGATGGTTGGCGTACCAAATACCCTCAAAATTAGCTTGAGCATTAGTCACGCCACTAAAGTGAATGATCCCCAAAGTTACAACCACTCCCAAGATGATTTTACTAATACTCATAACCAGCTTCTCGTATTTGTTTTTCTTAATTGCCTTGGGATTCTAATTCTCTTCTGAAATATATTACTTATCACTTCCGTTATCATAATTGTATTCACTAGCAGAAGGAGCTTGGAAGTCTCCTCGTTGTCGAACAGAAAGTATCCGGCGTCACAGTATAGTCGTAGAATCAACATATGCTGCGTCATGCATGTTAATGGTCAAACGCACAAGGTGGTCCGATGCGCAAAAACACACTATCCCTGGCTCTACTGATCGGTAGCGTCTACGGGCTGATCCATGCCACCCAGGCTCAACAGCACCAGGGCCTCGGCTCAGGTGAAGACTTGCCACGACACGAGATCACTCATCTGACCGGCGACCTCTACCGATTCAGGCAGATTCGGGATTTCGGCATGTTCGTTGTCACGCCCGATGGGATTATCGTCGTGGATCCGATGAATTCTGAGATGGCCGCGTGGCTCAAGACACAGCTCGATGAGCAATTCGGACTCCCCGTGAAGTATGTAATCTACAGTCACCATCACAACGATCACGCAAGCGGCGGCGAGGTCTTTGCGGATACAGCCACGTTTGTCGGCCATGAAAATATGCGCAAAAACATGCGAGCCCCTGCCGCTGACGCACCCCTGCTTCCGCGCCAGCGACTTTGGGACGCGAACAGCGACGGTCTCATTCAGCTGGCGGAAGCGGCCGGAACACCTCACCACGAAGTTTTCACTTCCTTGGACACCAACGCAGACGGAGGCTTGAGCCACGCGGAGATGTGGATGCGGCGCTCGGGGGGTGAGCAGATACCGCCTGACATCTATTACGCGGACAAGGCATCGGTCACGCTGGGCGGTAAGACCGTCGAGCTCCACTACACAGGACGCAACCACACCGACGATACGACCATCCTGCTGTTCCCGGACGAGCGGACAATCCATTCGGTCGATTTCTTGACACCGAAACGTCCGCCGGCCTACGACTTATACGGCGGATTTTTCCCAGACTGGCTCGAATCACTGCAACGCGTCGAGCAACTCGACTTCGACATCATCTCTCCGGGTCACGAGCTGCCCGGCACGAAGGCCGACGCCATCGAACAGCGACGCTACATGGAGGAGCTCATCGCTGCCGTTACGGCAGGCATCTCGGCCGGGCTGACCGAGGAGGAGCTCGTCGATACGGTCCTAATGGAAGACTACGAGCATTTGATCGAGTTCGAAGCACACCGTGCCGGCAACGTGATCGGCGTCTACCAGACGCTAATTGCCAACCAATAAGAAGTATGACTCGCAGCGATTGTAATGGATATATGGGTAGACGCTGACGCCTGTCCGGTTGTGATAAAGGAAATTCTGTTTCGTGCGGCGAAACGTACCGGAATTCAGCTAACTCTTGTCGCAAATCAATCCCTATCGATACCCAAAATTTCATCGATTCGAATGATTCAAGTCCCCTCGGGCTTCGACGTCGCAGATAAAGAGATTGCTAAAAGATGCAGTGTCGGTGACCTCGTCGTAACGAACGATATTCCACTCGCTGCAGAGATCATCGAGAAGGGTGGTCACGCGTTGAGTCCTAGAGGGGAGTTATATTCAGCTGACGATATTCGCGCGCGTCTCAATATACGGGATTTCATGGACACCTTACGAGCGAGCGGTATCAATACGGGCGGCCCCGCGGCAATCAATCAGAGCGATATACGATTATTCGCAAACCATCTGGACACATTGTTGACAAGATCCCAGCTGTAGGAGCGACGAGAAGCGTTGTGCTTGATTGGCGGAGGTGGATGGGAATCGAACCCACCAGCCGGGTTCACCGACTCACTGGTTTTGAAGACCAGGGGAATCACCAGACTCCATTCACCTCCATTGCTCTAGATTATCATCAACGATTGCGAAGCCGGCGAATGTTCCCCATCCGTACTGTTACACCTGTCGCATCTAAATGCTCAGCCAAAGGGATAAGGTATTTCCGTGTCGTACCCAGCAAATCTCTGAGATCAGAAACGGAAAATTCCCTGGGATAGGGAAAAGCTTTCTGGAGTTTCTGTTTGATATCGCTCAGCACGTCCTGATGCAATACAAAATTACTATCACGATCATAAGTCCTTAATCGCACCAGTTTACCCGCCTCTCTCAATAGCTGGTAAATACCTTGCTTTGTCTCGTCACCCCCCAGCACAGCATCGAGTGATGGCGGTGTGAGCCCTCCTAGTCGAAAAGTCTCCTCGAGTTCCTCGGCCAATCGACGCTCCACCTTAGATAGTCTTATGAGTGGATCAAAATCCATTCTCCTCACAATAGAGCCATCACTCCAAAGCTCACCTTCAACCTTCAACTCATCAACAACCTGATGAAGTGCTTCCTCATTAATGTTCGCTTGTAGCTGGTTAGGAATACTTGTGATCTTCAGCCCTTGTCTACGAGGATTTTCTTCATGGAACTGTTCCGTAGCGGCCAAAACCCCATCCGTCAACTTGGCGTAACTTGATTGACTAATAATTCTGTCTTCGCCCACCTTGACTACACTAGCAGCCTCTATTATCGCTTCCATATCCTTACTTGAGATTCCAAGGCGTTCACGGAGATTTTCAATGTTCTCACCGCACATGCCGGCCTCATCAAGACTCAAACGCATGACCTCACTCGCATTCCCATCAGCCGTGTTCAGCAGCCGACTCGTTACGGAATCATCAAAGCGTCTGTGTCGAGGCGGGTTGGTATCGAGAATCCGGCCACCGCCCAATGTAAAAACAGGAGAAATATTTCGAATAATGAATCGTTCGCTACGATGCGTCGTGACATCACACGAAAATCTCAACTGTACAAGACCGATAGACCCCGGATTTAGTTCTGTGCAGTCTAACAATCTAATCTTTGCAATAACTTCTGTGGTCCCAAACAGCACGCGCACCGCAGTTCCATTCTTTAAATCGCCCCTTATATGTTTGCGGAGCTCAAGTTCAACATCGATTCGCCGTGTGATTTTTAGAAATCCAGGCGAGGCCAGAACATCTCCACGTCTCAGTTCCTCCCGTTTTATATTTCTAAGATTGACCGCCACACGCTGCCCCGGAAAAACCGTTTCGACCACCTGATTGTGATTCTGTAAACCCCTGACCGTAGCAATTTCTTTCCTAGGAAGAATTTCCACATTCTCACCAGAACTAAGGACTCCTGACCGTAAAGTACCCGTAACAACAGCACCGAAACCTTGCATAGCAAAAATCCTGTCAATAGGTAAGAAAAATCCTGTCGAGGTGCTACCTGTGAATTCGCGCTCATCCATTCCATCCAATGCGGTTCGTAGCTCCTCTAAACCTTTTCGCTGCAGTGTCGAGGTACATACAACAGGCGCTCTTTCCAGAAATGAACCCATTATGAATGCACGAACCTCCTCTTCCACAAGAGTAAGTTCCTCAGCCGTTACGAGATCTGACTTTGTCAAAACAACCAAACCTCGATCGACACCAAGGAGTTGAGCGATGTCAAAGTGCTCGCGTGTCTGAGGCATGACGCCTTCATTTGCAGCCACTACCAAAAGCACGCCGTCTATCCCGGTTGCACCAGAAATCATCGTTCGGATGAAATCTTCGTGCCCGGGCACGTCGATTAAATCGAGAATACCGTTGGAAGATTCTATGTAGGAGAAACCAAGAACAATGGAAAGACCGCGCTCCTGCTCCTCTTTAAGACGATCTGTTTCAATCCCGGTAAGCTCACGAACAAGCGCTGTTTTGCCATGATCAACATGCCCGATGACCCCGAGCGTAAGGTGGCTCGTCATTCGACAGCCTGTCGTAGTGCTCCCACCAGATCCCGCATGTCTTCTGGCAAAATCGTCCTTGGGTCGAGGGCAAGCTCTTCATTCGTAACCCGAACGATAACCGGAGGATCTGTCGCTCGCAGTCGTTTTGCTAACTCACCTGCATTAATGCCAGGCATCTTCACATGTACGACTCGCGTTGGCAGCTCGACCATTGGAAGTGCGCCCCCGCCACCATAGCTCACACCATCTACTACGACACCTTCTAGACCCGGAATCTTCTTAAGTTGCCGAAGGAGTCTGCGTGCTCGACGACCAACACTATCCCTATCTTCATTGATCATGCGCAGAACTGGCACCTTGTGGATAGGATTGTTCGGTGGCAGATAGAGACGAAGAGTTGCGGCTAGCGCTGCAAGCGATAACTTATCAATTCGCAGCGCTCGCAATAGTGGATTCTTTTTGATGGTCTGAATGAGTTCGGCGTGCCCTAAAATGATGCCTGCCTGTGGACCGCCTAACAGTTTATCGCCACTAAACGTAAGAATATCAGTGCCTGCAGCGAGACTTTGCTGCACGGTGTGATCGACAATAGCGCCCACTGCACCCAGGCCTGCCAGCGCCCCACTGCCCAAATCCTGCATAAAAATTAGCTCGTTCTCGTGCGCAAGCTTCGCAAGCTCTTTAACACTTGGCTTGGAACTGAAACCGATAACTCTATAGTTGCTCGGATGAACGGAAAGGAGAACACGAGTGTTTTCCGTTAATGCTGTGGCGTAGTCTTGGATTGAAGTCTTATTAGTGGTGCCTACCTCAACCATTCGTGCACCACTCTTAGCAATTACGTCAGGTATACGGAAAGATCCGCCGATCTCTACTAACTCCCCACGAGAGATAACGACCTCATGGCCCTGTGCTATTGTCTCGAGCGTCAATACGACGGCAGCGGCACAGTTGTTAACAACAAGCGCGGCCTCCGCCCCCGTGATCCGACAAAGCAGTGACTCCACATGCTGGTAACGTGAACCTCGTTTACCTGAACCTAAATCAATCTCTAAATTTGAATAGCCTCGCGCTACAGCCTCCATAGCTTCAATAGCTTCTGTTGCTAACGGCGCACGACCAAGATTTGTATGGATAATTATGCCGGTAGCATTGATAGCGCGTCGAAGACTGGGAAGACGCTGTTTTAACAAGTCAGCGCGCATTAGCGCTTCATACTGAGGGCTATCAAACTGCGGCAATATAGTTGTCAGACCATTGTCCAGCCCTTTGCGGATGCAGCTAAGATGATTGTTCATCACTTCTGCTACCTCTTTCGAAGAAAACTCAGCACTCAATGTGACCCCTACCTCCGAGGCAAGCCACTTATCGATAGCAGGTAACTGTTTGAATAGATCTTTAGACATTATTTATCTGGAAACTCTTACCCAGTCAGGCCGTCTTATACCTGCCCTCCTAAGAGTCTTGAATATTAGTTATAGATTTAAATTATAACTGATTGATTATAAAAATATAATTTATAAACCTCGGACCTACGGGTCAACCTTTGTTTAATAGTCCATGCAATAAAAAGTAACTTCGATAGTTACAACAACAGGAACCAGACATATGTACGTAATCCCAAGCAGGCCTGAAGAACTCCATGCCCATGATGTACCTGTATAGGTGTAGTTATTGCAGCTGCTAGAAACGAAATGTATAACTGAACTTAAGACTGAGGTCAGCAAGAGTGGAGTTAAAGCTAGCGTTACGATCTAAGTCTTGTAGATTATGGTTAAAGACAATGTAAGCCTCTCGTCCTGCTTGTGGTATCCAATGCAAGCGGCTGTTTATACCAATCGTCTCCGAATCATTATCGTACTGAATCAGATTTGCCCATGAAAGGGTGTTCGAGAAAATAATATCAAGACCAATGCGGGTAAGCTTCAACCTAAAATCGCCCTGAGGAAGCTCTATATCGTTATAGTTATAAGACAGAAATCCGCGAAAATTCTTTGTTGGATACCAAGTTATCCGTGCATCGACATTATCCCGCTCACCGCTAAAGAAATCGCCGCTACGATAAGTAAGTGCACCGGATAGTTTTCGAGAACTTTCGGTTTGTAAACGAACACCGGAATCACCATAAGTGTATTCACTAATCGGGATTGTAATAGGTTGCTCTCCCGAACTGACATCTGGATCCCAGATCGTAAACGGTTCACGCAAAATCTCTTTATTACGCCTGTACAAAAAGCGAATATTGTCGCCCGCCTGATTTTGGAAACTAATGACGCGCGCATCAATCACTTCACTCTGCAAACCAACGCCTATAAGGTCAATGCGCTGCACTCCAAAAAGACTAAAAATTGTTCGGATCCTAGACTGTAGAGGGTACCGTTGAATCCAGCCAATTTCTGCGGAGTAATCTCGAATACCAGACCGATTAATGTACCCCAATGCAGGATTAAAGTTCTCTTGAACCTCTTTAAATGTAGCGCTAGCACGCAGCCCGTTACCTGCAGGCAACCGAAAACGCAGCCCATAGGCAGCATCGTCGCCTGTTAGTCCCTCTGTTTCGGTCTGTTGGTACCAAGATTCAAGCTGGACGGTTTTTCCATTCGATAGGCGCGTATTTAAATATCGAAAGTCGACTCCGATTAGGCTGTTGTTCAAATTTGAATGTGGATCTCCGTGAGTTGTAATAACACCTACCGAGGATTCCTGCAGCACGTTAAGTGCCGCCCGGCCAACGAATAGGTCAGTTGCATCGACACTCTCAAAAGCGCCCTGCCTAACTGAAAGAGCACCGAGGGTCCATGGACCTGCTCGACCACTTAGCTTGCCGCCGTATTCCAGATCTACTGGTTGTCCCGACTCGCTTAGACCAATCGTACGCGAAAAAAACGGTTTCGCGTTCTGATCAAGAGTAGACGACAGCTGATGAAAATTACCTAAACCTCCAATACCACCAAACTCGAAAGCATCAGCGTCCTGGAGAAAGAAGTCGCGTTTTTCTGGAAAGAACAATCCAAAACGGGTGAGATTAACCTGTCTATCATCCACCTCAGTAGCAGAAAAATCAGTGTTTATCGTCAAGGAACCGTTCAGAGACGGCGTAATTCTGTAGAACATGTCAAGCGAAGGATCAAAGTTGGCTTCTCCATCCATCGGAGAGAAATCTTTCCGATCACCGAATCCCAACGATGGCACAATATCCAACCCCAGCCCCTGATCCAATTCTCTCAGCCCAACTACGTCCCCTGAGATTGCTGGTGTCTGAGAACGATTTCGAGAGACCCAGGCCATACGCTCATTCTTTGATTGAGAGCGTCTCCCAAAATTGATGCCCCAAGTATCGCTCTCGGCATCAAAAGACAGCGTCTTGAAAGGAATCGCAATTTCCGCGACCCATCCCTGGTCATTCTGTGTAGCAGTTGCTTCCCAGATACCACTCCAATTCCACTGCATTTGATTTGGCCCCACAAAAAGACCTTCACGCCGAACACCGTTGGGGTTCAACTGAAATTGATAACCTTCGCGACCGTTGTTGTAAGGATCAAGTATCAGGACCAGCTGATCATCGTTTTGTATGTTAGCTCCTTGCCGAAGGATATTAGCCACAACTCGGTCGGGACGACTATCCTGTAATCGGGCAGCTACATAAAGTGCATCTTTGTCATAAATAACGTAGAAGTAACTATCCTCTGTGGCCTCTGAGTACTCGATAGGATCCAGCTGATGCAAATCAGAAACTACGGCCGCTTGAGCCCACGCCGCATCGTCCAATTGCCCATCGATTATGGGTGGAATCGCTGTTCTAGGTATATTTACGGTCTTGTTTTGCGCAACGGTGGGTTGCGCCACCACCTCGAAACACAACGGTATCGACAAGACAAATATCAAGCCTGACAACAGCAACACGCGAATACCCCTAATCATTAGGTATTCCGTTAATACAGAAAATAGTTTGATCACAGTCCCTTGCATTAGAAAAATATGAATAGTCAGTGTTCGCACTGAGAATCATAGTGCGCCCACATCAAGATCATAATTAAAAAGTGTTCATCAGCACCATCATCGTTACCGCACAAACAAAACTCGCACAAACTCATCTGTGTTGGTTCGCCAACATTAGGATTTACTTAGAATGCAAAAAGAGTGAGCTAGTCGCTCTCTCTATCCAGTGCAAGCTCGAGGACTCTGGCAACATGAAGTCCCTCGCGATCAGACCCATCACGGATTTGACCACGACAACTAGTACCATCCGCCACAATAACCGTACTATCATCGGATGATGCGCGGATCGCGGGCAAAAGATTAAGCTCCGCCATTTTCATTGACACATCATAGTGCTCAGCCTCATAACCGAACGCACCTGCCATGCCGCAGCAGCTTGACTCGATGAGTTCAACGTCGAGGTCCGGGATCCAGCCCAGTACACGTTTAACAGTGGGCATCAGACCGAAAGCTTTCTGGTGACAATGCCCGTGAATCAACGCCCTCGTTTGATCAAGCGATTGGAGATCGATCTTCAACCTGCCCGCGTCGTGCTCGGCAACAAGAAACTCCTCGAATAACATCGCCCGCTTCGATAGTTCACGCGTGGCTTCGCCCGGCAACAACACACTGAATTCATCCCGCAGCGACAAAAGGCAAGAAGGTTCCAAGCCTACGATCGGCACACCTCGCTCAACGTAAGGCATAAACGCATCCAGAACGCGTTGAGCTTCCTTGCGCGCCTCATCCACGAGGCCGCTACTGAGGTATGTTCTCCCGCAGCAGAGTGGTCGCTGCATATCCGCTGGCTTCGGCGTCACCACACGGTAGCCGGCCGCCTCAAGGACCCGCACAGCAGCGCGCAGATTCTCCGGCTCGAAATACGTATTGAATGTGTCGGCGAACAAAACCACCTCGGGCCCCTCGGAAGATAAATCGCTCGAAACACCCTCAAATTTATCGCGACGCCAGGCAGGTACGGACCTCTCGGGCGCGAACCCGAACAACCGGCGACGTAATCCACGAAGCACGCGGCTATTTTGTAGGTTAACCAACCCCGGCACTCGTGCCGCCCAGGGCGCATACCAAGGTAGATGGGCAACCAACCAATCCCTCACGCCCAAGCCCCGCTGTTTGTGATACTCGTTCAAGAACTCGATCTTCATGCGAGCCATGTCAACGCCGGTAGGACACTCTCGTTTGCAAGCCTTGCAGCTCACGCACAGCTCGAAAGCGCGGTACATCTCCGGCGACGTCAGAGCATCGGCTTGGAGCTGGCCGGTCAACGCAAGACGAAGCGCATTTGCACGACCACGCGTGAGATGTTGCTCGTCCTTCGTCACGCGAAACGAGGGACACATCACCCCGTCATCGAACTTCCTACACGCACCGTTGTTGTTACACATTTCCGTCGCGCGATAAAGGCCGCCCCAATCTGACCAGTCCAGCGCGTCTTCTCGCTTTATGGGCTGGTAATCGGGTGGAAAACGCATTAACGCCCGGTCATCCATGCGAGGCGGATCGACGATCTTGCCTGGATTGAACCGACCGTCAGGGTCAAAGCACTCTTTCACTTCACCAAAGGCCTGCGTGATCCGAGAGCCCAGCATGGGTTCAATGAACTCCGAGCGCACAAGGCCGTCGCCATGCTCCCCGGAGTGAGATCCCTTGAATTCACGAACCATCTC
>Ga0315338_1002552_pt1 | contig 17686 bp, 18 predicted proteins | sample ASW8metaG_FD_204518 | JGI IMG/M metagenome (GOLD analysis project Ga0315338, IMG submission 204518) | Ammonia-oxidizing marine archaeal communities from Monterey Bay, California, United States - ASW #8 | ecosystem: Environmental > Aquatic > Marine > Coastal | place: USA: California | collected... | reverse complement strand
CCGGTGGTCGGCTGCAGGGAACCTCGCTGGGCCAATGCGGACCGCGGACGATTTCAACTTACATCCTACCGAACCTCCAGGCCGGTGCCGAGAAAGCCGGCCGCACCGACGACCCGCGCGTCATGGCGCTGGTGCGGATCTGTGTCACCGATGATCTGGCCGGGGCGAAGGTTCTGGCTCGGGAAATAGCCGCGCATTACCAATCGAACCCCTCCTATGCCAATGCCACCAAGCACGAAGGTCTCGACGACGCGTCCGACTTGCACTTGATTGGCAGCTGGCAACTAATTCTGGACGGGCTAGCGGAATATGGCGGGGCTGGCGCGACGGACTTGCGCATTCAGGTTATGACGCATGACGATAAGTCCCGCGAAGCGACATACGCCGCCCTGGCGGACTATATGTCATAGGTCCCCCGAAGCGCCGCGCCGCCGCCTTTTCATCGACGCGCGGAAAATCCTATGATTGTCCGTCGCCATTGCAGGAGGTTCGGTCATGCCCGTCACAATCCGCCAGGTCGGCCCGTGTTTCGCGGGCGAGGTCGAAGGGATCGATATGACCCAGCCCTTGGCGTCGGCGGACGCGGACGCCATTCATGCCGGTATGGACCAGTACGCCGTCCTGACGATCCGCGAGCAGCCGATGACGCCGGATCAGCAGATGGCTTTTACGCTGAGCCTGGGCGAGATCGAAGCGCCGTCGCGAGCAAGCCTACGCGATGAGAGCGACTACCGACTGCCGAGTACCTTCGCTGACGTGTCCAATTTGGACAAAGAGGGTGAGCCCATGGCGCGGGACGACCGGCGCCGTTTGTTCGCTATTGGCAATCGACTTTGGCACTCAGACAGTTCGTTCAAGAAAATACCGGCGAAATACTCCTTGCTCCACGCCATCAGCACTCCGTCGAAGGGCGGCAATACGGAATTCGCCGATATGCGGGCGGCCTATGATGCGCTCGACGACGAAACCCGGGAAGAGGTCGAAGGGTTGGTGTGCGAGCACTCGCAGATCTTCTCGCGCCAGCAATGCGGGTTCTTCGATCTGAGCGATGCGGAGCGCGAGCGGTTCGCGCCGGCGCTGCAGACCCTGGTGCGCACCCATCCGGTCACGGGGCGCAAATCGCTCTATCTGGCCTCGCATGCCGGCGGGATCGTCGGTTGGCCGGTTCCCGAAGCGCGCCTGTTCCTGCGCGACCTGATTGAGCACGCGACGCAACCGCAGTTCGTTTATGCCCATGAATGGCGCGTTGGCGACCTGGTCATCTGGGACAACCGCCAGGTCATGCACCGCGCCCGCTCCTTCCCGGTCGACGAGCCGCGCGACATGCGCCGCACGACCTTGGCAGGCGACGGACCGACAGTCGCGGAGCAGGCAGCCTAAAGGTTGCGCGCGAGTTTCCGGGCGACCGTGATGGCCAACAGCGCGGTGAACATGAACGCCGACGCGGCGACGAACACGTATTCCGGCCGGCCGGTATCGAGCAGCCAGCCGAACAACAGTGGCGTGGCGCCGGAACCGACGGCGAACCCGACGAATACGAAGCCGAAGACCTTGCCGGTCTGACCGGGCGGCGTCATGGCGCGGACCATCAGGTCGCGCGGCGGCAATACCAGGCCGAGACCGATGCCGACGACGGTCATAATCGCGACCAGGACGAAGGGGTGCAGGCCGGCAGCCAAGGGTAAGAGTACGGTAAGCGCGGCCAAGATCATCGCGCCGGCCGCCGTAACGCCGTGCCGCCGAAAGCGGTCGACGATCAGTCCGGCGATTAGGATGCCGCCGACGATGCCGAACAGAAAACCGGTCAGGGCGGTATTCGCAATATCGACGCTTACGCCGTGCAGGTTGATGAAGCTGCTCGCGGTGAAGGCAACCAGCCCGCCGCTGGCCATTCCGTAGAAAACGAAAAACGTGAGGAATAGGAGAACCGGTGCGGTCAGCAGCAGACGAAGGCCGCGTTTTTCCGTCGTCGCCCCCGTGGCCTCCTTCGGCGTGTCGGCGGTTTCGCCGACGAAGTTGCCGCTGCGGACAAACATCAGGGCCCAGACCGCCAATCCGACGAGGCCGGATGCGATAAAGGCCGTCCGCCAATCGGACATTTCCGCAATTGCGAGCATTGTTAGCGGCGCGCAGGCGCCGCCAAGGAAGCCGGCGAAGGTATGGATGGAGAAGGCGCGCCCCAGCCGGCCCTGGCTGATGGAGCCGGACAGGATGGAATAGTCGGCGGGGTGGAACACGCTGTTGCCCAGCCCGGCGAACACCGCCAGGACGAGCAGGATCCAATAGGCGTCGGCGAAACCGATCAAGGCGATTGCTGCCGCGTTGAGACCGAACCCGATCAGCAGAACACGCCGCGGGCCGAAATGATCGACCATAAAGCCCACGGGCGACTGCGCGAAGCCGCCCAGGACACTGTAGGCGGTCATCGCCAGCCCGAGCTCGGCGTAGCTGACCCCGAAATCCTCCTTGAGGAACAGGAACATCGCCGGCAGGGCCAGAAAATAGAAATGGCTGAGGAAGTGCCCGGCACTGATCAGCCCGATAATCCAGCTGTCGTGCCGCGGCCGCTCAAGGACGGCCTCCATGGGTGCTCCTAGGGGTGGTAGGCGAAGGGAGCCGAATGTGCGCCGTCAGCGCGGCAGGCGCAAGGCAGAATCGATGTTTTTTATCAAGGTTGTATGGAGTATTTCAATTGTTGAGGAGACCAATTTATCCTCCTCAAAGCCCCAGCTGCGCCTTGGCGATGATGTTGTGCTGAATTTCGTTGGAGCCCGAATAGATCGTCACCTTGCGGAAGTGCAGATAGCCCGGCGTCACGCCGTTCGCGTACTCCGCGCCGATCGGCGGTTCGTTCCAGCCATGACTTAAGGCGTTCAGCAAATACGGATTGGCGTAGTAGCCGATTGCCCGCATTTTCAGCTCCGTCAGTCGCTGGTGGATTTCCGAGTTGCGGATCTTGAACACGTTGGCTTCGGTGCCGAGCGCCTTGCCACCCAGTTCGCCGCCCTTTGACATCTTGTCGAGGGCACGCAGGTTGAATGCTTCCAGTGTACGCAGCTCGAGTTCGATCTTGGCGATCTCGCGGGCGAAATCCGGGTCTTCCGACAGCGGACGCCCGCCGCTGACTTCGTCGTCCTGCGCGATCTGCTTAAGCTGCCGCAGCAGCGTCTTGTGCGAGCCAAGCGAGCCGCCGGACATGCGCTCATGCGCCAGCAGGTACTTGCCGATCGTCCAGCCCTTGTCGATTTCGCCGACCGTGTTCTCGACCGGCACGCGGACGTCGGTGAAGAACACCATGTTGGTTTCGTGCAGCCCGTCCATCAGATAGATCGGTCGGATCTCGATGCCGGGGGTCTTCAGATCGACCAGGACAAAGGTGATGCCTTCCTGCTTCTTGCCTTCGCTGGAGGTGCGCACCAGCATGAAGCACCAGTCCGCCCAATGCGCCTTGGTCGTCCAAGTCTTGGTGCCGTTGATGACCCAATGATCGCCGTCGCGCACGGCGCGGGTCTGCAGGGAAGCGAGGTCGGAGCCGGAGCCCGGTTCGGAATAGCCCTGGCACCAGACTTCCTCGCCGGCCAGCATCGGCGGCAGGAAGCGCTTGCGCTGGGCATCGGTGCCGAAGCCCATCAGCACCGGTCCGCACATGTTGACGCCGAAGGTGACCAGGCGCGGCGCGCCGGAATAGCCGAGCTCTTCGTCGAATATATATTTCTGCGTCAGGCTCCAGCCCGGCCCGCCATATTCTTCCGGCCAGTTCGGCGCGACCCAGCCCTTCTTGTGAAGTATCTTGTGCCAGCCGATAACGTCCTCGCGCTGCATCGCGACGCCGTTCTCGACTTTGTATTTAAGCTCCTTGGGCGTCGCTTCGCGCAAGTATTTGCGGACTTCCTTGCGGAAAATATCGTCTTCGGCATCAAACGCGGCGTCCATCAGTCCGACCCTCTGTGATGGTTGTATTGCGGGACCCATCTTGCGCCTTATCGGTCGGCGGGACAAATCCGATTGGCGAAAAATGACGTTTCATGCGACCGTTCGGCGCGCCAACCGAAAACCAGGGAGAAATACCGTGACCATATTTGATCTCGCGATGACCGATGCGCTGCTGTCGACGACGCGTGCAGTGCGCAAGCGCCTCGACATGGATCGGCCCGTCGAGCGATCGGTCATCATGGACTGCTTGGATCTGTCGCAGCAGGCGCCGACCGGTTCGAACAAGCAGGGCTGGCGCTGGATCGTCGTGACGGATGCGGAGAAGCGCAAGGTGCTGGGCGAGCTTTACCGCAAGGGCGTGGGCGACTATCTGATGACGGCGAAAGCGCAGGCCGAAGATCGCGGCGCGGCGCAGGATGCACGGGTGTTCGATTCCGCGCAGTTCCTCGCCGACCGGATGCAGGATGCCCCGGTCCACGTCATTCCCTGCATTGAAGCCGGGCACATCCCGGCCGATGCGCCGCGCCGCTCTTGGATCGGTCTCGGCGGGTCGATCTTCCCGGCGATTTGGAGCTTCCAGCTCGCGCTGCGCGCGCGCGGCCTGGGCTCCTGCCTGACCACCCTGCACCTCTCCTACGACAAGGAAGCGGCGGACCTGCTCGGTATTCCGGAAACCATGGTTCAGATCGCGCTGCTGCCGGTGGCGTACACGAAGGGCACGGACTTCAAGCCGGCCAAACGCGGCCCGATCGACGATATCGTTCATTGGGAAAGCTGGTAGCGCCGGTTCGTCTGTCATTGCACGTAAACGTAGGAATCGACAGCACCGTGCCCGAACGCTAAAGAAACGGGCCTTGGCGCAACCCGCGCCGATCGAATAGGGGTAATGCGAGATGGAAATACGCAGGCTGGGCCGGACAGGCTTTGAAGTATCGGCGCTCGGGTTCGGCGGTGGACCGGTCGGGTTTCTCGGCACCGACCAGCAGCGGGTGACGGATATCCTCAACTTCCTGCTCGACAGCGGCGTAAACTTCATCGACACGGCGGCCGGTTATCCCGGTTCCGAGGAAGCGATCGGCAACGCCGTCAGCCATCGCCGCGACGACTATGTGCTGGTTTCGAAATGCGGTCAGGCGTTCGACGACCTGGAGGGCGAGGCCTGGTCGCCGACGGTGATCGGTCAGACCGTCGATCGCGCCCTGCGGCGGCTCAAAACGGATCATTTAGACGTCATGCTGTTGCATTCCTGCGACCAGGAAGTGCTGGAACAAGGCGACGCGGTGGCGGAACTGGTCAAGGCGCGCGATGCCGGCAAGATCCGCCATGTTGGCTATTCCGGCGACAACGAAGCAGTTGTCTACGCGGTCGGGCTGGACCCGATCGACGTGGTCGAGACTTCGGTCAATTTTTGCGATCAAGCCAATATCGACAGCCTGCTGCCGGAAACGCAGCGCCGCGATGTCGGCGTCATCGTCAAGCGTCCGGTCGCCAACGCGGCCTGGATGGGCGTCGGACAGCAGCCGGGTTTCTATGCGAATTATACGACGGGGTATGCGGAGCGGTTCGCGGCGATGGGAATCAGCCCCGGCGACCTCGGCTTCGGCGGCGAGGAAGACTGGGCGGAAATTGCGTTGCGCTTCACCCTGGCGCAAGCGGGCGTGACGACTGCCATCGTCGGCACGACCAATCCGGACAATGCCAAGCGCAATATCGCCGCCGCGGCGAAAGGCCCGCTGCCCGGCGATACGATCTATGCGATCCGAACGGCTTTCGCCGCGGCGCAATCCGCGTCCGGCGAGCCATGGCTTGGTCTGCGGTAGCGAGCCGACTATCATTCGGCCCGGCCATCGCGTGGTCCGATCCAGTTTTCTGCAATCACAAAAAAATATTCGGTTTCTAAGGGAGAGAGAGTTTGGCAGGCGCGCTTGAAGGAATTCGCATTATCGACATCACCACCGTACTGCTTGGTCCGTACGGCACCCAGATGCTGGCCGACGCCGGCGCCGATGTGATCAAGGTGGAGGCGCCGCCGACTGGCGATATCGCGCGTAACATGGGGGCGGTGAAGAACGTCAACATGGGCGGGATCTTCCTCAACGCCAACCGCAACAAGCGGTCCCTGGCGCTCGACCTGAAAAAGGAATCGGCGAAAGAAGTCCTGCGCAAACTGATTCCGACCGCCGATGTGTTCGTCCACAATATGCGGCCGCAGGCGATGGCGGGTCTGGGCTTCGACTACGACGCCGTTGCCGCGATCAAGCCGGACATCATCTATGTCGGCGCCTACGGATTCGGCCAGGACGGTCCGTACAAGTCCAAGCCGGCCTATGACGACGCGATCCAGGCCTCCTCCGGCCTTGCCAGCATGTTCCGGCGGCAGGATGGTGACGCGCGTTACGTGCCCGCCGCAATCGCCGACAAGGTGACCGGCCTGACCATGAGCCAGGCCGTCGCCTTCGCCTTGCTGCACAAGGAGCGTACCGGCGAAGGTCAGTTCGTCGAAGTCCCGATGCTGGAAGTAATGGTCAGTTTCAACCTGGTCGAACATATCAATGGCTGCGCCTATGAGCCGCCGATCAGCGAGTTGGGCTATGCGCGCGTGATGACCGCATTCCGCCGGCCGTTCCCGACAAAGGACGGTTTCGTCTGCATGCTGCCCTACAGCGACAAGCACTGGCTCAATTTCTTCACCGCCGTCGGCCGGCCGGAACTGATGGAGGATCCGCGTTTCTCCAATTATCGCGCCCGCATCGGCAGCGTCGACGACCTCTATGGTTTCGTCGGCGAATGCACGCCGGAGCGGACCACGGCGGAATGGGTTGAAGTGTGCGAGGAGCAGCAGATTCCCTGCATGCCGATCGCCGATCTGGACGATTTGCTGGAAGACGAGCATCTGAATGCGGTGGGTATGTTTGAGAAACACACCCACCCGACCGAGGGCGAGACATTGCTGGTCCGCGCGCCGGTGAACTATGCCAAGACGCCGAACAGCATTCGCACCCACGCGCCGCGGTTCGGCGAGCACGGCGCCGAAGTGCTGGGTGAGTTGGGCTACGACGAAAGCAGTATCGCCGAATTGAGGGAAGATGGCGCGGTGCTGAGTGATCCCGAACAGGGGTAGTGCGCGGTATTAGGAAGGAGCGATTCGATGGAGGAAGTTCCGGTCGTCGATTTCACTCCGTTCCTTAACGGCGAAAAGGTTGGGAAACGTGCGGTTGCCTTGGAAATTGGGGCGGCCTGCGAAAGTATCGGTTTCTTTTACCTGACCAATCACGGTGTTCCGGACAAAATCACGAATGGCATCTTTGCCGCGTCGCGGCGTTTCTTCGGCCAGCCGCTCGAGCGGCGCATGGATCCGGCAACACTGATCTCCGCCGAACACAGCCGTGGCTACCAGCCGGTCGGCGCGCGGTTCTATCCTGATACGGTAGCGCCGGATGAGATGGAGGCGTTCAAGTTCCAGCGTGAACTGCCTTCGAACGACCCGGATATTATCGCCGGCGACCGAATTCAGCAGTCGAACAAGTGGCCGCGTGATCTGCCGGGCTGGCGGGAGACATTGCTCGACTATTTCGAGGCGGTGGACGGCGTGGCGGCGAACCTGCTGCGGGCTTTCGCGCTCGCGCTCGATCTGGAGGAGGATTATTTCCTCGGCTTCTACGATAAGCCGCTGACCCAGGTGTCGCTGCTGCACTACCCGCCGGTGCCGGCCGCGGAAGGCCAGTACGGCAACCGTCCCCATCTCGACGAAACGGCGTTCACCATCGTGCTGCAAGACGATGTGCCGGGCTTGGAAGTGCAGACGAAATCGGGCCGCTGGGCCACGGCGACGCCGATCCGCGGCAGCTTCGTGATTAATATCGGCGACTATATGGCGCGCTGGACGAACGACCGTTACCGCTCGACGAGGCACCGCGTGGTCAACCGAAGCGGTGCCGAGCGTTATTCGGTCCCCTATTTTGCGATCCCGGATTTCGATGCGGTCATCGAATGCTTGACGACTTGCCAGGGACCGGGCAATCCGCCGAAATACGAAACACTGCAAGTTGGCCCGGCAATTGGGAAAAAGTTTTCCGGAGACTACGTCTGACCGCACTAGGTCACGAACTCCTAAACTGCGGCGACCTTGACGGCAGGATTTCGTTTTCTGGCAAGAAGTTAGGAGCGGAGCGATGCCGAAGCATTGTGACCGACGACACGACGCTGTCCAGAAGGCGAAATCCTGCCGCCCTGCAGGGTCGCTTTATGAGTCCGTGACCTAACTCGGCACCAACCCGCCATCCACATTGTAGGCCTGCCCGGTAATGTTACGCGCGCCGGGCGACGCGAGGAAGACCGCCAAGGCGGCGATATCTTCCGGCTGGTTGGCGCGTCCGATGGGGATCGGCGCGATATGGTTCTTCAGCGCCTCCTCGATGCTGACGCCCTGTTCCTGGGCGCGGATCTCGAGGTTCCGGTCGCTTAGCGGAGTCCGGGTCACGCCGGGACAGATTGCGTTGACGTTGATGTTGTGCCGGCCAAGTTGCTGCGAGGCCGTCTTGGTCAGCGCGATCACCGCCCCTTTGCTCGCCGCATAGGCTGCGTTCGAGGTGCCGGCGTAGCCGCGGCCGGCGATGGACGCCGTGTTGATGATGCAGCCGCCGCCCTGTTCGATCATCTGTCTCGCCGCCCGCTGCAGGCAAAAGAAGACGCCCTTGGCGTTGACCCGGTGGATGCGGTCCCAATCCTCTTCGGTCAGATCCATGATGTAGGCGCGCCGTGTCACGCCGGCATTGTTGCAGATGACGTCGAGCCGGCCGAATTCGTCGATGGTCGTCTGGATCATCCGGTCGATGTCGTCCAATTTCCCGACATCGGCCTGTACCGCAAGCGTCTTGACCTGGAATTCACCGGCCCGGTCGGCCGCCGCTTGCGCTGCGTCCCCGTCGATATCGACGGACACTACGTGCGCGCCGGCCTCCGCCATGGCGACTGCTATCGCCTCACCGATCCCCGCACCGGAGCCCGTGACGAGTACGACTTTGTCTTTCAGAATCATCGTTTCCCTCCCCAGTATTCGTAGGAACGCTAGCACTCAGGCGCAGAGGCGCGAAATCCCGGATGGCCGAGGATGCGGGCGACTGATGCTATCTTGCTTGCAGGGCCGTTAAAGCTGCTCTTTCGACCTCTATTCTAAATATGGATTGATTCTTAAAAGCGATCCGCACATGGCTGCCGGCATCCATGTTTCTCAAAATAAAATCGGGCCCCCAACCCGTGACGGTAGAATCGGCGGAGAAAGAGATTCGCTGATCGGCAACCGAATAGTTCCTGTAGGTTTTTTGTGATGACTTCGACGCCGCTAGTTTTATCAGGGACCCTTCGGCAATTTTATAATTTTTGGCCAAATAGTCGCTGCGAAGGATGTGGTAGGGGCCGAAGGTTGCCGTGAAAGTTAGTGTTGTCCAGGCAACAGCGAAACACAGGGTGATCCAACCGAATATCCGGCACGCGCGGACGCTCCAGGAGCCGCTGATGAATTGTGAGAAGAATTTCGCATAGCGAATTTCCAAAATGCCCAATGCGACGAAAATAAGGCCGATCGCAGGCATCCAAAACAATTCATAGCCGGCCTCCAATAAATCGTAGGCGACGACCAGTTCAGAATCGCTCAAACGCACACCCTGCCATGTTCACGGTTTCAGAACGCCGACGGCGGCAGGCCGCCGCCATCGACCACGACTGCCTGGCCTGTCGTAAAGGCGGCATCTTCCGAGGCGAGATAGGCGATGGCCGCGGCGATTTCCTCCGGTTTGCCGTGGCGGCCGACGGGAATGGGTTTGGCCCGCTCGGCAAGCCCTACTTCCACGTCGGTGTAGCCGGCCTTGATCGTCGAGCTGATCGCGCGGTCGGTGCGGATCGAGCCCGGGCAGACGCAGTTCACGGTCACGCCGTGCCGCGCCATGTCGTAGGCGAGCGAGCGGGTGAAGCCGATCACGGCCGCCTTGGACGCGCAATAGGCGGCCCGCTCCGGCAGTGCTTCCAGCCCGGCAACGGAAGCAAGCGAGACGATCCGGCCATAGCCGCGCGATTTCATGTGCGGCACGACGGCGCGGCTCATCAGGAAAGGACCGCGCACATTGATCGCCATGACCTTTTCCCAGGCGTCGAGCGGCACGGTCTCGATCTGGCCGCGGTCCTGGCCATGCGGCGCGCCGGCATTGTTCACCAACACGTCGAGGCGGCCATATTTCTCTATTGTGCTTTCGACAAGGTGCGCCGCGCCGTCTTCGGTTGAGACGTCACCGGTGAAACTGGTCGCCTTACCGCCGGACTCCTCGATCCGCGCGACCAGGGAATCGAGGCCCTGCCAACCGGTGCCAGCGCGCTCTACCGCGTTGTCGTTGTCGACCCCGGCTGCGGCCACATCGGAGACGGCTAGGATGAACCCGTCGCGCGCCAACCGCTGCGCCGTCGCCGCGCCGATGCCGTTTTCCTTGCCGCAACCGGTGATCAGCGCCACGCGCTTCTCGGCTTCCGCCATATCTTTCCCTCCCTCAAATGCGGTGGAAACTATAGCGGACCGCCCGAGACGCGCACAAACGGCTGCACTGTGCTAGTGTCCTGATCGTGAAATTCAAGGAATTAAATTTCACGTGAATCAGCACACCAACTATTTGAATCTAATGTGATTTAGGTCCCAAATTTTGTCGCAAACTAAGCGACGAACTTCAGAATCATCACACTAACGTCGCCGCGCGTCCGATTCCCTTGAACAGATTTTCCGGCAGAAGCACCCATGACGAAACCCAAGCTCGTGACCTTTGACGTTTACATGGCGCTGCTCGATATCGAAGGCAGTCTTGTGCCCGTAGTAATGGAAACGCTCGGCCTGTCGCGCGAAGACGCCACCCTGTTCGTGCGCACCTGGCGGTCGAAGCAGATGGAACGGGCCGCATCGAGCAACTCTCTGGAGCTGGAACGAACGCCGTTTCGCGACGCGACCCGGATGGCCCTCGACTATGTCGCGGCTCGCGCAGGCATCAAGATCGATCCGCAGAGGCGGGAAGGTTTGGTCCTTGCGTGGGATAAGCTCACGCCATGGCCGGAGGCCGATGCGGTTGTTGCCGCGGTGAAGGCAAACGGCTGTCAGACCGCGATTCTGTCGAATGGCGACCAAGATATGCTGGAGGCAGTAGCGGGCAATTTCAAAACGGGATTCGACCATGTTTTGTCGTCGGAGAGCGCTGGCAAGTACAAGCCGCACCCATCCGTCTACGGTTTGCCGACCAAGTTGCTCGGGATCGCGATGGCGGATGTGTTGCATGTCGCCGGTAGTCCTAATGATGTGCTGGGCGCGATCGCGGCGGGCATGCGTTGCGTCTGGTCGAACCGGCATAGGGACGCGCTGCTCGATCCAAGTTATCCGGCGACCCAGGAATTACCGGATTTGGGCGGCGTGCCGGACCTCCTCTAGAGGTCGGGGCGGGCGACGCGATGTTTTACGGCTGGATCATCGTCGCCGCCTGCCTCGTCATTGGTGCGAGCGGCTACGGGACCTATTTCTCCTTCACCCTGTTCTACGAGCATCTGGCGGCTGAGTTCGGCTGGAGCCGAACCGCCATTTCCGGCGCGATGTCGCTGGGGCTGATCGCATACGGGCTCTTCGCCTTGATCATGGGATGGTGTGCCGACCGGTTCGGTCCGCGGCCGACCGTCGTTGTCGGCGGAATATTGTTCGGTGTCGGGACGGCGCTGGGTGGCGCGGTCAGCGAGATTTGGCATCTCTACGCGCTTTATGGCGGCGTTATGGCGGCAGGGATGGGCGCGGTATGGTCGCCGCTGGTGTCCGTCGTCTCGCGTTGGTTCGAGGCACGCCGCGGTCTCGCAATCGGCGTCGCGACGCTTGGCGGCGGGTCTGGCGTGTTTTTTATGGCGCCGCTTGCCGAACTCCTGATCGCGCAACTGGGCTGGCGCGAGGCGTATCTCTGGCTCGGCGTGTTTTCGGGCGGGTTTATCGTAGTCAGTGCGCTGTTCCTTGTCCGCGACCCCCGTGAAATCGGTGTGCTTCCGTACGGTTCAGGGGCCGTCGCGCGGGTTCGTACTGCAAGTCCGGGCGCAACTTTGACCGGCATAGGGCATTTCGCGCGCGATGGATTGTTCTGGTGGATGTCTCTGGTCCTGGGCCTTTGGTGGTTTGCCGGAGCCATTATCTACGTGCATATCGCGCCCTTTATGCTGCAGAAAGGCTTCGATGCCGGCGCTGCGGCTCTGGTCGTGACCCTGTTCGGTGCCGGTAATTGCTTTGGCCGGATTGGGATGGGCGCGGTCTGCGACAAGATCGGCGCCTTGCATACCTATCGGTTGGGCGTAGGCTTGTCCGCACTCCTGATGAGCGCCTTTGCTTTTGCCGACGGTGCGGCCAGCCTTAATGCTTTATCCTTCGTGCTGGGGGCATTCGTTGGCGGCTCGTCGACCCAGATCTCCACGGTCAGCGTCGCGCTGTTCGGCACCAAGTCGGCCGGCGCGTTGATGGGCGCAGTCCTGGCCCTGGTCGGGATCGTCGGAGCCGGCGGGCCTTTGGTCAGCGGCATGATCTACGATGCGACCCAGTCCTACGCGCCGGCGTTCCATGTTGGGGCGGCCGTCTTCCTGTTGTCGCTTGCGCTATCGTTTTCGCTACGGCGCTAGAACCGACAAAAGGGGAAGCTTGCGGGGACTTCGCCGGTAAGCCAAGCTACTCGAATGAGCGACGAGCAACCAGATGACGGCACCGAAGGCACCGGTCTGAACCGGACGACCGAATTTGGCGAACCACTATGGCTCGACACGTTGAAGACGATCGGCGTGGCGCTTTTGAGTCTGACGATCGTGATTGCGGTCGGCGGCGCGCTGGCCGTTGCGATCATCGCGCCCTGGGGCCGCGCCAGCTTCGATTGCTCGATCTACTGCGTCTTGGAAGAATATTACGAGTCCTGGTTCTCCGACGAAAAGCCGTCCTGACGATCCGAAGTCCGAGAGGGAGACATGGAACAGACGATACAGCGGTTGATCGACCGCACGGAAATCAACGACCTGATGATGCGCTATGCGCGTGGCGTCGACCGGGCCGACTGGGATTTGGTGCGCGCCGTCTATCACCCCGACGCCCATGACGACCATGGCGACTACAAGGGCGATGTCGACGGTTTCATCGAATTTGCCAACAACCGCACCGGTGCACTGTCGCAATGCATGCATTTCCTCGGCAACTGCCTGATCGAGTTTGCCTCGGACGACGTCGCGGTGGTGGAGACCTCTTTCATGACGGCGCATACGCTCGATGCCGAGGGGCAAAAGGCCTACGGCGCAGGTGACGGGTCTGAGCCGATGCAACTGTCATCCTTTGGCCGCTATGTCGACCGGATCGAGCGCCGCGACGGCGGTCCCTGGCGGATCGCCGACCGCATCTGCGTCTTCGAAGCGAACCGGATATTCCCGGGCAAAACGCCGCCGATCAAGCCGGAATGGGCGCAGCTTCGCCGCGACCAGGACGATCCGATCTTTAAGATGCGCAAAGAGGCCGGTATCTCGGACTAACCCGTCCTAAAACAGTCGTTCGCTGGCGATCCGCGCGCCTTCCTGCATCGCCTTCAGCTTGGCCCAGACCACGTCGGCGGTAAGGCGGCCCATGCCGGCAGAGGTGTCGAATCCGCAATCGGTACCGGCCTGGATGCGGGCCGGGTCGCCGATCATCTCGGCCGCCCGTTCCAGACGGTCGGCGACGACTTCGGGGTGCTCGACGAAGTTGGTCTGTGTGTCGATCACACCGACGATCAGCGACTGCTCGGCGCCGAGCGGTGCGTCGCGGAACAGTTTGATTTCGTGCTGGTGGCGCGGGTTGGCGAAGGGCAGCAGAAAGGTGCCGACATCGGCTTGCAGGATGGCCGGCAGAATTTCCTTCAGGGCGACGTCTTTGTCGTGCGGCGACTCGTAGTTACCCCAACAGACATGCAAGCGCACCCGTTCGCGCGGCACGTTGCGCAGCGCGCCATTGATCCGGGCGATGACCCGTTCGATGAAATCGATGAATTCTCCAAGGGGACGTTCCGAGTATGAAAAATGGCGTTCCATTGCCAGATCCGGCGCGTCGATCTGCAGCAGATAGCCGTGCCGGTGCGCCGATTCGTACTCGACCCGCAATGCTTCCGCCAGCACGTCGAGATAATCGTCTTGGCTGGCGTAATGCTCGTTCTTGATCGCGGCGGCGACGATGCCGGGCGAGGGGGCCGTCATGAAGGCGTCCGAAAAATTACCGCCGGCCGCCTTGAGTGCGTCGGCGAAAGTATCGAGTTCCGCTTCGTTGGCGTCGGTGTCGGCGTAAGCAATTGGGCCGGTCGCCTTCGGAGGCACGATGTTACTGACCGCGACCTTGCCTTCCTCGCTTTTCCGCCATTGCGCGGCGAATTCCGGATAGGCGTCGAGTTCCGACCGTGCCGGGCGCTGCCAACTGCCGGAAAACCCGGTCATGCGGCGCTGGACATAGAGGAAGAAGGCCTCGCGCAGCTGCTCGCCGTCGCTCGGGATGTCGATGCCGGCCTCGCGTTGACGTTCGACCACCCATCGCGTCGCCGCCTCGCCCTCACGGACCAGTTCTGCTTCGTCGACCGGCTTGCCGTCGACCCGGGCGGCATAGAGTTCGACGAGACGCGCCGGCCGCGGCAGGCTGCCGGCGTGGGTTGTTAGGATTCGCCGGTCGGACATGCGCCTATTCCGCCGCCGCTTTGACCGGCCCCCAGCTTTTCAGGACCGGCAGGACCTCCTTCGCGAATAGCTTTATGCCGCGTTCGCTGACTTCGAACGGCGTGCCGCCGAAGCGGAAGGCGACGTTGAGTTCGAAATCACCAATCAGGGCGCGGCGTTCTTCGAGGCCGCGCAGGATCTTGTCCGGCGTGCCCCAACTCGCGGCTTTCATGAAACCCTCGACGGCGCCGCCCATTCCGGCTTCCTTCGCGATTGCGGCCTTCTGCTGATAGGAATCGTAGCCCTTCACCGTCGCGAAATGCTCGCCAAGGAATTCGTAGTGGTAGAAGTTGCTCTCCACGAACTTGCCTTGATATTGGCGGGCTTCCTCTTCGCAGGCTGCCAGGTCGGTACTGCAGACGACGAACTCGGTCAGCATGACCGTCGGCGGCTCGGTGCCGTGATATTGGCGGTGCAACTCGCGGCCTTTCTCGATCACCGGCGCGCGCAGGTCCCACGGCCGGTCGGCGAACATCACGATATGCGCGCCCAGCTTGGCGGCGGAAACGACGGATTCCTCGCTGGCGGCGACGGCGTAGATACGCCCCTCGAAGGAATGCTGCGGCTTCGGCCGGATTTCGGTGCGCGGTTGCTTGTAGTGCGGACCGTCGCCTTCGATGAAGCCGGTCTCCAGCGCCTTGACGATCATCGGCGCTGACTCGTCGAAGCGGGTGCGCGACTCGTCCATGCTGATTCGGAAGGCTTCGAACTCGCGCCGCGCCAGCCCACGCCCAAAGCCGAGCCGTAGCTTGCCCTTGCTCAGCAGGTCGAGGACCGCGGCGTTTTCCGCCACCCGCAGCGGATCGTGCCACGGCAGGATGACCGCGGCGGTGCCCACATCCATATGCGGATGGAGGGCGCACAGATGGCTCATCAGATGCATGTTGTCGGGCACGAAGGAGTAGTCGTTGAAATGGTGTTCCGCCGACCACAGGCAGTCGAAGCCAGAATCGGCGGCGATCGCCGCGAGCCGCAACTCCTCCTCCCAGACCCGGCCGTCCGAGCAATCGTCCCAGCCATAGTTGGTGAACAACATCATCATGCCGACATCCATCGGGCGTCTCCTTCGTTCGTCTGAACCTTCGTTGCGAAATGCTTTCATGCACGAGCCGTGCTCGCAAGGAAGTTTTCTGCCGGGGCGAATTTCACTCCGCCCTTTCACCGTAGGGCGCGCTACCAGATTTTCACGAAATAAGCCCAGATCCCGGTCGCGAGCGCCCCGACGCCCGCGGCGGTTACCAAGGTAATTGAGGTCCAAAAGGCGATCGGTTGGGCGTTGCGAACGATCTGGGAGAATTGGATCCGGATCGTTCCTTTCGCCAGCGCATCGCCGACCATCGCGAAAGCGAAGCAGCCGAGTGATAGCACGCTTAGGCTAGTGCAAAGACGAGCCCAAAATATGTCCTCTACGAAAAACAAGGGCAGGCCGAAGAGGAGGAATAATGCGCCGAACATCCACATCAGGAGGTCGAGTCTCAAGAGCCGCACGCCTCAGATGTAGGGATCAGCATTTGCCCTTCGGCGTCACTCCGCCGCGCTGGCGATCTGCGTGGCGTCGGCGTGTTGCGCGAAGGTGGGCATCACTTCTTCGGCCAGCAGGGTCATGGTCTGCTTGCCGTATGCCGGGCTCCATTCCAGCGCCATGGCGGTCAGGACGCCGAAGTGCCCGGTCTGGTCGCGCAGCGCCACCAGCTTGTCGGTGACCGTCGCGGGAGAGCCCCAGGCGACTTGATATTCCGCCACTTCCTGCCAGGTGATCGAGTCCGGGTTCGGGTGGCCTTCGGGCGCCACGAAAGAGAGTAGTCCGCGTGCCTTCAGCGACGACAGCAGGTAGCGGAACCAGAAGCTTACCGGCCCGTCCGGGTCCATGATGTAGTCGTGCGCTTCCTGGTCGGTCGGGGCGACGATGATGTTGCGCGAGACGCGCCAGATATCGGGATCGGCCGCGCGCCCGGCCTTCTCGCAGCCTTCCTGGTAGGCTGTCCAGTGGCTCGCCGTGTAACGCGGGTGCAGGAAGGCGGCGCCGGAGATGGGAATCCAGCCCTGCTCGCCGGCCATGCGGGCGCTGCCGGAACTCGGCGACATGATCGAGATCGCGATCGGCGGGTGCGGCTGCTGGTAGGGCTTGATAAAGTGGCCGACACCGTAATCGGCCCGGCCGGTATCCTCGATCTTCACGTTCCAGAATTCGCCCTCGCGGGTGTAGGGCGGCTCGCCGGCCCAAATCGCCAGGATATGCTCGATCGACTCGCGGACCATGGCGCCGCGGTCGGTGTCGCCGCCAACTTCGAAAAGCTCGACGTCGGAGGACAGGCTGCCATTGCCGATTCCCATCTGGAAGCGGCCCTTCGACAGATGGTCGAAAAGTGCAGCCTGGCCGGCGATCCGCGACGGGTGGTGGTGCGGCAGGCAATAGACGCCTGGCCCCATCTTGATCTGCTTGGTCTCGCCCAACAGCGTGGCGAGGAAGACCATCGGGTCGGTGATCGGCTCCGACGTCGCGGCCGTGTGTTCGCCGACCCAGATCTCGTGATAGCCGAGCTTGTCGGCCATGATGACCGTCTGGCGATCCTCTTCCAGGACCTGCGTCAGGTCGCGTTTCGGATCGTGGACGGGTTGCATGAACATGCCAAGGCGCATCGCGTTCCCTTTCGGGTTCTGAATACCGTTGCGGCGATGGTACGGCAGCCGGCGCGTTACGCCAAGTTGGGGTGGATTGCGGCAACGGATTGCAATGCTAGGCTAGCGCCCTGGAATAGGGAGGTATCCGTCATGCCGATCATCGACGCGCAAGTTCATGCCTACGAACGGGACCATCCGGGCCGGCCCTGGGTCGAGGCGTTAACCGGGCCGCCCGAGGTGACCGGTGATGACATGGTCGCGGCCATGGATGCTGTCGGCGTCGACGGCGCGATCCTGGTGTCGGTCTGGACCATGTACCGCTATGACGACAGCTACGCGCTCTCGGTGCATGCCGCGCATCCGGGCAAGT
>Ga0315338_1002551_pt1 | contig 17689 bp, 16 predicted proteins | sample ASW8metaG_FD_204518 | JGI IMG/M metagenome (GOLD analysis project Ga0315338, IMG submission 204518) | Ammonia-oxidizing marine archaeal communities from Monterey Bay, California, United States - ASW #8 | ecosystem: Environmental > Aquatic > Marine > Coastal | place: USA: California | collected... | reverse complement strand
AACGTCTGGGGCAATATCTCGGTCTACGCAAAACTAGCGATCGTCGTGCTCATGATCTTAGGCGAACCCATGATCATGGAACGCTACGGCACGATTTCACCCGTAGTGATTCGGCGTGACCAATTGCAACAACAATATGCCCAATTCAATCCCAATGCCACCGACCCTAATGCAGTAGTGCCGCTAGACGAAAACGGCCAACCCCTCACCGAGCCAAATCCAACCGCCCAAGATCAAACCATCTACGACACAGCCCGTCGAATCTGGAGCAGTCTACGAGAATAATCTTCTCGTTATTGAACTACGACGACACGACGAGCACAACGAAAATACAATCTTATCATTTCTTAAAATCCGCGTTTATCGGCTTAATCCGCGCTCATCCGCGTCCCATTCGTACTACTTGCCACGTTGCCCCATCGTGTCATCGTGGTTAAAAAAGAATTCAACCACGCCCCATCTCAGCAGAGTCGATCCACAGAGTCACCGGACCATCATTGGTCAGCGAAACTTTCATATCCGCCCGAAAGCGCCCTGTTTCGACACCTATGCCCAGCTTGCGAACTTCTGCGACAAACTGCTCATAAACCGTCTCCGCCATTTCAGGCTCAGCCGCTTCAATAAAACTCGGTCGCCGCCCCTTGCGGCAGTCGCCGTAGAGAGTGAACTGGCTCACCACCAGCATCGCCCCGCCCACATCAAGCAGCGAACGGTTCATCTTTCCTTGCTCGTCTTCAAAGATACGCAGGTTAGCAACTTTCTTAGCCAACCAGTGCAAATCCTCATCCGTATCAGATTTGCAAACCCCCAGCAGCACCAGCAAACCGGCTCCTATCTCACCGGTAACCTGCCCCTCAACCACCACCCGGGCTTCACAAACTCGTTGAATACAAACACGCATGCCGCCCAGCATACCGTGGTTGCAAACGCCGGGCAATCGAAGGAGTTTCCAACTTCCCATCACAAAGAAAAGGGTGGCCCCAACACTAGTCCGCACAAAAATCATTGCCATCGAGAGCCCGTTGGTCTCAATGTGGACATATAGTATTGCCTAATCATACTGATACAATACCAGCACGCATGCCTATCAATTCACCGACGTCATCTCAATTGCAGTTTCAAGAACTTATTTGCTGGTTGGCATCTAGTTCTGATCTTTGCAAAGTTTAAATTCCATGCGGTAATAGAGCCGCCGTTTTGCACCCTCAGGTAGCGCATGTTCACATTTCTTCAAGAACCAGCACATTTAGTGCAGAACAAGCTGGAAGGCTTAATCACCATACCTCCCAATGTGAAGAGATACGATTGTCGTATGTACTTAACGATGATCATTGCCAACTACATTGCGCTGCTGCTGCATCTCTCATGGGTCTTTGTTTTTTACGCACTAGGCTTTCCCACGCTTAGTGCTTTCAATATCGGCAGTGTCCTATTCTGGATTTTCAGCATCCTGCTCCTAACTCGGCGGGGTGCCATACTCACTGCCGTCGTGCTCGGTTCCAGCGAAGTCCTCATTCACCAGGGACTGGCCGTTTATTATTTGGGTTGGGGATACGGCTTTCAATACTACTTGCTAGTTGTTGTTGCATTTACCTTCCTGATGAATTTCAAGTCAGTGTATATCCCCGCGGTGTTGTTTGTGGTCTGCCTGGTTTCTTTTCTGGGGTTTTACTACGAAGTACAATACTGGAACTTACCGCACGTCGATCTGGGCTCGACGGTCCGCGAAGCATTCTTGATGATTAATGTGTCGAGCGCCTTTGCGATTCTTGCAATTATGTCGTACGTCTATAGCGAGGCGGCTCAGAAAGCAGAAGCAAAACTTGACTTAGAAAGACAAAAATCCGAAAGCCTGCTCCTGAACATCCTGCCGGTGTCGATCGCACAACGACTTAAGGAAGACAATTCAATCATCGCCGATCACTTCGATTCGACAACCGTGCTGTTCTCAGACATTGTCGGCTTCACAGCCTTGTCCGATCAAATGACTCCCAAGGAACTTGTCAGCCGCCTGAATCGAATTTTCTGTGCTTTCGACGACCTCACGGAAAAGCACGGGCTCGAAAAAATCAAAACCATCGGCGATGCCTACATGGTTGCCGGCGGTTTTCCCGAGGTGCGGGATGGACATGCGAAAGATGTTTCTGCCATGGCCCTCGATATGCTCAAGGCGGTTGTGGATTGCAACCACGGCTACGAGCAGCCTGTCAGCATTCGCATCGGTATCCACACCGGACCCGCTGTAGCTGGCGTCATCGGCATCAAAAAATTCGTCTACGATGTGTGGGGCGATACAGTAAACACAGCCAGTCGCATGGAATCGAGCAGCCTGCCCGGGCGAATCCAACTTTCGGAGCAGGCCATCGCATCTCTCGAAGACGATTTCATGATCGAGGAACGCGGCACTATCGAGATCAAGGGCAAGGGATCGATGAAAACCTTTTGGCTGCTCGGACGCCATCAACCAGAGCCGCTAGCTCTAACAGAATAAGATCCTGCGCTTCCCCCCTCCTCTCCCCTCAAACATAGCACCGCCCTCCGGGCGGAAATGTTGCGAAGCAACACCAACCGGGTAGCCCAGGTTGGCCCCAGGCCTACCTGGGTTGCTCCAGCAACAAGAAGCACCGTTACAGCCCAAACCAACCAACAACGACCACATCACCAAAAATGACTACCTCACTCAAAAAAAGTTAACCAGAGGTCGCATAGAAGAAGGATGGCCAATAATAGCAGATGAAAATACCCACCCAATCTGCTAAAAAAGCATTCAGCAATCAGCTTTTTTTCGTCATTCGTCATTAGAGCTTCGTCATTCAAATCAAACATAGCTCCGCCCTCTGGGCGGAAATGTTGCGAAGCAACACCAATCGGGTAGCCCAGGTTGGCCCCAGGCCTACCTGGGTTGCTCCAGCAACAAGAGGCACCGTTACAAGTCGAAATCAACCAACAACAGACACATCACCAGAAACACATCCCCCACAACAATCAGTGCCCAGTAACTAGCAACCAACAACAACCCATACTGCAACACTCAATCGATCGTTAGTCGCAAAACTCACCCAGTTTTGCAACACCCCAATTCGTTAAACACTGGCATACCAGCACAAAACAAAACCACCTGACGCAAAACCCAAGAGTTTTGCAATAAAAAATCACCTTCGCAAAACGATTGCAATTGACGCAAAACTCGCAAAACATCAAAAAATGTCGCAAAATTGCACAACGAATACTCACCCAACAAATCACTAGCCTGCTAGTATATTTTTTTTCATCCGTGTTCATCCGTGGTTACCAACTAACTCCACATACATTTTATGACTCCTTTCGTCCTGCTAACTTATTACTGCTTACTAATCCTCGGCGCCTCGATCGCCGGCGGGATGATACCCATGTGGATTCGGCTCACCCATCGCCGCATGGAAATCGCCGTGAGCTTTGTCGCCGGCGTAATGCTCGGCATCGGCTTGCTACACATGCTGCCTCACGCCGTCGAGCAAGCAAGGAACAATGCCCCCGATGCCCAGGGAACCGACCTGACGGTGATGTTGTGGGTTCTTGCCGGCCTGCTCACAATGTTTTTCATCGAACGCTTCTTTTGCTTCCATCATCACGAAGTCGAGGATGGCGAAGTCACTTGTCATCACGACCACGATCACGGCGATGACCACGGCCACGGCCACGATTTAACCTGGAGCGGTGCCGCCCTTGGCCTAACACTGCACAGCATCATCGCCGGGGTGGCTTTAGCCGCCAGTGTGCAACATGGTCACGGCAATTGGCCGCTTGCCGGACTAGGCACTTTTATTGTGATCATGCTGCACAAGCCGTTCGATTCGATGACCATCGCCACCTTAATGGCCCGTGGAGGTTGGTCGACGGGCTGGAAGCATCTCGTCAACGGATTGTTCTCACTAGCCATTCCACTAGGAGCATTCATCTTTCAAGTCGGAATCATGGGCGGCGACGAAGGTGGCCCCACTCTGGCCTACGCCTTAGCATTTGCAGCAGGCACTTTCTTGTGCATTGCCCTCAGCGATTTATTGCCCGAGTTACAGTTCCATGATCACGACCGAGTAAAACTTTCCGCAGCATTAGTACTGGGCCTAGCCCTGGCGTACGGAGTATGCCGCCTTGAGGAGATCTCGCACCAACACCCCCCTGCCCTACCCTCGGCAACAACTAATGAGACGAGTTAGACCGAATTCGTAATAATAGCTTTTGATGAGTCGGCGTTCTCATTTTGTGGCTGGTCTTGTAGCCAATCAATGATACGCCAGTCAAGCCAGCGGAAATTTTCGTCTCCGTTACGTGCTGCCAAGAAACCCAGGTGACCACCGTGGGGAGTGGTGAAGATATCCACACTAGAGCTGTGTGGATATTTCAGGAGCGAATCCACAGGGACGACGGGGTCGTCTTCGCTTGAGAAGATCGTGACCGGATGACGGATGGCCTCAAGCTTAGGCCCAGGCGAGGCTTGTTCGTAGTAGTGATCTGCCGAGCGAAAGCCCCCACTGGGGGCAATGATGAGCTCATCAATTTCGCGTATTCGTCGGGGGCGTCGCGGCATTTCGTCTGGAGCCACCTCGGGGAAACACTTCCAACGGGCAAGAGTTTGCTTCCAGAGGATTTTCACAAAGAACTTGTCGTAGCGTGTGCCTAGTAAGGTATGGAAGTGGCGTTCAACGGCAGCTAGATCAATGGGAGGACAAATTACTAATGAGCGTTCCAGGTTACCAACTCGCATCTCGCCAGCTTCGGCAAGCATGTTGAGCGTTTGCGTGCCGCCCATCGAAAAGGCAACCAAATCGGTCGCTGCCTCGGGATACAGTTCAGCAATGTAATGCAAAACCGAAGCGATATCAGCAGAACGTCCACAGTGGGTGGGAAGTTTGGCCAAGCCTTCGCCTGCTCCGCAGCCTCGCATGTCCATACGAAAAACGCGATACCCACGTTCGACTAATCGCTCAGCCACTCGGCACATGTAGGTGCTAAGGTGACAGCCGCCGAGTCCGTGATTCAATAGCACAATGGGCTGTGTGTCGGTAGCTTGGTCAGGCTGGTCCTCGTGGATGACCAAGCAGTCGCCATCGTCGAGCTGGATTTTGTGCTGCTGTGCCTGGTATGGCCGATATTGGTACGGCCAATGAATTCCAAGAACGGATTGCAAATGACCGTTGAAGACTAACGGGTGAGCGGGGAACGTCCATTGTTCGCGGTGGTAATCCATGGCATAGCTGATGGCTTGAGTATGCGTCGGAAGTGGTGATAGTGCTATTCTAGCGAGAAGAATCAGTAGCGGATAGTTAAATCGGGGTAGTGATATTTGTTTCCTAAACCCCGCAATCGGTAATAGGCGTATATTTTCCCACGCTTCGCTGATCGCGGTGATCGTCGGTATCGTCGAGTTTGCTGCGGCTAGTGCCCGACAATGAGATAGTGCCTGCGTCGCGCGAGTTAGCGGCCAGAGTTCGCATACTACATGAGGAGCTAGTTCCATGGATGGGGCTTCTAAAATGCCGCAGCTGGCGTTTGTATTGAATCTTGGTGTATCTGAAGCGACGGAGACTAGCACAGCTCGGATTCAGCACTTGGTTCATTTGTTTCAGGGGCATCGACTCCCTGCGACTTGGGTGGTGGCTGATACTCAATGTGCGAAGTTGCTAGCAGTGCAGCATACAGCCTCGTCGACGACAACAGAGTTAGCCCTGGCAGTACGTGGACGGTGGAGTGACACCGAGGTGCCTCCATCAACATTCCGACGCGAACTGGCCGACCGATGTGCAGCTATCCGCGCGATGGCTGATCGTTCTGTTCAATTGGTCGCCGGCGACCCAGAATTGCTGCGATCGCGGGCAGCATTGTTTGCGGAGCAAGGCATAGGCGGGATTCTATCTACGGAAGAGGATCAAGCTACCACGGGTTCGCGCCCCCTACCCTGCGGGCTATGGCAATTGGAATTGAATGTACGCATTCCTCAAGTGCGTCGCATTTCGCAATGGTTTACTGGCCGTCGGGTCTCAGCTAAACAATTGATCTCGGCTAGTTCACAAGGCGAGACAACGATCGTTGCCGTCGAAACCGGCAAGCTGGGAACTTCTAGCGCTCGCAGTCTGCGGGCGTTCGAGAAGATGCTGCGTGATGTCTCGTGGGCAGCAAGTCGTAACCAGGTGGCGGTGACCACTGCCGGGGCCGTTGTCGCTGAATTGTCGAGTCAACGAGCGGTCAAACCGCAACGATCAATCTTGCGTGTGGCTGCTTAGACGCGGTTTGCGGCTTTAGAGTCTCCACGTTGTGGATCGAGGGGAAGTAAGCTGATGTAAATCGGCTTTCCGCTTTCCACTCTCGGCTTTTTACTGGCGGCTACTTTTTAATACGTTTGGCTAAAACTAGGTAGCCGTTGCCGCGTTCGGTGTTGAGGAAGAGTTTTTGCATCCAGTGGAAGGGTAGGATGAATGGGCCGCTGACCAGGAGGCTGAGGGATTTTTCGAACCAGCGGCGTTCGACGCCGCTGCGGGCAGTACGTTTGGCGACGGTCATTTCGCCCTCTTCTTTAAGTCGGCGTGCCCCTAGCCATTCGCGGATGGGTTCAGCAATGATGGCGAGCGGAAATCCGTAGCACCAGAGCAGCTCGACTTGGAAGCCGACTTCGGTAAGACGCTTAGTAATATCTTCTCGTTCGTAACGACGAAAATGACCGGCCCAGACGTCACTGGGGCCCCAGCGATGTTGGTGGCAGGGGACGGAAATTAGCAGTCGTCCGTCGGGTGTCACCTTTTCGGACCAAGCTTGCAGGGCAGCTTGATCGTCTTCGATGTGCTCTAAGACTTCGAACGAGGCGACCATGTCGAATTGCTCAGAATCGGTAGGCACATCAGCGAGGATAGTGACTCGGTCACGTTGCGACTCGTTTAACAGGATTGCTTGTTGACGAGCTTCGTCCGAGGAGTCGACTCCGACGACTTCGCAGCCCCTTAGTGCCAATTGATGGGCCACATCGCCGGCGCCGCAGCCGATTTCTAGCACGCGTTGAGGTTTGACTTTAGCGACGACGTCCATGATGCAGCAACGCCTGAGCAGATATCTGGGGCCGGCGGTCCAGCTCATGGGGTGTCTCCTGCTTCGGTGGGATCTGCTGGTTGGCACCAGTGGGAGAGGTCGCGCCCGAGTAGATTGCCGAGTTGCTCGACTTCGGGGGCCAGTTGTTGTTGTAGCTCCTTGCGGAATTCCTGAGTGATGGTGCTTTTTCCTTCACCTTTGGGTAATAACGGCAGCAGTAGGTACATGGCGTTGCGGCGTAGCTGGGGGCTGATAATACGGCTGAGGAATGTGCGGATCTTGGGATGGCGAATCCAAAAACGGTGCAGCACCTTGGCGGATACCGGTGGTGCGGGGTTATTCGCTTCAAGTTTAGGTTGAAATGAGGTGTCAAGTTCGAGAAATTCGAGTACTTGCTTGTAGACGCCTGCGGTGTCTTGCTTGAGGTCGTCGAAAAGTACGACGTGGACGTTTTGGGTGCCGCCGAAGACCTCGTAGTAATTCTTAATAAATTGGGTATAGCTGACCATTTTTTTGTATTGGAGAGCGTCGGCATACCAGGCGTCTTTGGGAACACTGTGGCCTTGGAGGCGTTCGGCTTGGGCTTTATAGGCTGCTTCGAAATCGGTGAGGTTTTCGTTGCAGGAGGCTAAGTAATGATTGTGCGAGGAGAGCATCATACCGATGGGCTCGCGGAGCATGATGATGATTTTTGCCTGAGGGCTGTAGGCGTGGATTTCTTCAGCGGCTTTTTGGGAGTAAAGGTAAAAGACGGTGGCTTCGCCGCGATAGGTGGCGTCGGCACCGTCGCGAAAAAGGGCGAGATAGTCGGCTTCGTCAGTGATTCGAAAGCCGTCACGCAGAACGAGATCGGAACCGAAGTAGCGGGGTTCCTTGCGTTGCGACATAAAAATGTCGGGGTGCTGAGCGAGGTAGTGGTACATCGACGACGTCCCGCACTTAGGTGCGCCAACGATGAACAGATTGGGCTTGGTCATGTCTCGCTCTTGTTACGTCGAACTGTATGCCGCCGGGGTATGCTGAATGCCTGCTGTCAACGCGTTTGTGGAGAGGGCGACCACGAGCCCGCTGTAGTAACTTTGACGGCTTATTCCGAGAACCGGCTCTAGTATACTAGGCCGGTTATAAGGGTCAATATTGGCCTGATCGGTGTCATTCTCACTGCTATCTATCAACGCGGCTGACTTTGCTACATTACAATGAATAAGCAGAGAGAAGTTATTGAGTATTCACCTCGCAATCCTGTTCGCTCGCCATTGCACGATGTGCTTACTAACAATGTGCTCACTGGTGGTGTCTGAAACGTTGTAAGCCAAAACAGTCTATCTGAAAACTCTATGAACCGTGGCGATGAACCTTCTGTGAAGCGACGGTCTGTGTGGCGGCTGATTTTGGCGCTGACGGCTGTGGTTGTCATCGTGCTTGTTGGGCAACGACACGCGGGGGAACTCGACCGACTGCGGGATGTCGACTGGGGTTGGGCAGCGGTGATGGTGGTGCTGCTGATCGCCGCACGGATGGTGAGTGGCGAGGTGCTGGTGCAGACGGTGCGGTCGATTGGTTTTTCGATTGGTCGAAGGGAAGCTTTTTTTCTGACGATGGTGCGTACCTATGCCAGTTTACTAATTCCACGGGCCGGATTTGGAGCGGCCGGGATCTATCTGAAAAAGAAATGTGGCGTCGGGTACGCCGAGTACGGGGCGTTGCTGTTGCCGATTGCTTTGGTGCAGTGCCTTGTGATTGGGATTCTTGGACTAGGTTGTCTGGCCGTATTGACGCTGAACGAGGGTCAAACTTTTCCACTGATCATTGCCGGGGCGTTTGCTGCCAGTGTGCTGTTGGGTGCGGCGACCTTGTTTTTTCATGTTAACGTGCCTGAGCAGTGGACGGGGAAGATTGCTCAATTTGTCCGGCGGCTGAGTACGGCATGGAAAGCAATTAGCAAAAACAAGGCGTTGCTGTGGCGGTTGGTTGGCTTGCATCTCGTGTTGGTGTTGTTTCGTGCGGCTCGATTGCAGGTGGCGTATTGGAGTTTGGGTGTCGAGGTGAATTTCCTGGGGGTGCTGGTCGCTTCGCTGCTGGCTGACCTCATGTTCTTTGTCAGTGTGACGCCGAATGCGATAGGATTCCGCGAGACAGCTATTGTGTATAGCGCCCGCGTTTGTGGGGCGAGTAGTGCTGTTTCGTTGGTAGTGGCGGTGCTCGATCGCTTGATTGTGACGAGCGTAGTGATAGTGGCCGCCCAAATTGGATTGTGGAAAATGCCGGAGTTGCGTTCGCGGGAGTTGAATGCTGAGCAGGCATCGTGAGTTTTGGTTTAATAGCCAGTTAGAATCATAGAGTTTTGCAGAGAGGGAAATTAAAGGGATGGCGCTACTTGGTCAGAATCTTGACAGGGTGGTGATGATACTTTCGACGGGGCGGACGGGGACGACCGCTTTGGCAGAGTATCTGAACGAAGGATTTTCTGGCGTATGCGCGGTGCACGAACCGCGCCCGTCCTGGCGGTTGCGGATTGCTGCGCATAAGTACATGGCGGGCAAGCTTTCGCGCGAGCAAGCGGTGCAGGCGTATGTGGGCGCGAGAGAAAAACTGGTTCGGCAACTTCAACAGCCGGTGTATGTGGAGTCGAATCCCTTTCTTGTTGGTTTTTTGGACATCCTGGGAGAGGTTTTCTGCCAGCCGCGGATTGTTCATGTGGTACGTGATCCGCGGACGATGGTCCGCTCGGCGTTGAACTTTGGTGTGCATCGGGGACTGAAGCGTTGGTCGGCCGAGATGGTGCCGTATTGGGTGATTCGGCCCGAGCAAATGGAGAGAGAGCCAGAGCAGCGTTGGAATGAAATGACGCCGCTGGAAATCCGAGCTTGGATTTGGGGGATGAAGAACGCTTACCTGGGCCAAGGTGCTGAGCTGTATGGGGAAAATTATCTTCGCGTACGGTTTGAAGATCTGTTTCGTGAAGGCGGTGCAGGCTTGCGGGAGTTGGCCGCTTGGATAGGGCTGACTGAAAAGCCGGGGATGGTAGACAAGTTGCTCGAGAAGAAGGTCAACGCGAGCCGACCTACTGGAATGCCAGCCTGGGAAGCTTGGAACGAGGCAGACCGTCAGCAATTACTACGCTACTGTGGCAAGCTGATGGGGGAGTACGGGTATCTCGGCAAGTAGCCAGAATACGGGTCAAGGCTTCCAGATGGTGGCAGCGATGTAGCGTTCGCCATGTTTGGTTTCGTGAAAGTAATAGATGGTGACAATTTTGCCATCGGTGCGCTGCATCGATTGGCTGTAGCCGAGGTCCCAGCCTCCACCGTTGTTGCGGAGGATGCGTCTGTCGCCCCAGGTTTTGCCGTTGTCTTTGCTAAAAATGGCAAAAATATGCGAGGGATCGTCGCGATTGGCGGTTGTGATGCAAAGTCGACCGTCGGTTAATTGCAATAGTGACGGTGGGTTTCCGTTGAAACCACCTAAGTCGGTAGTGGGCACGCCGAGGAGTTGCCACGTAAGGGCACCGTCGTCGGAAGCGAAAAGCTCGATGAAGTTGTTGTTATAGAAAGGCACATCTTCTCGCCGGCGGATTGCTGCCAGGAGCCGACCATCTTTTAGCCGGATGCTGGAGGGCATGATCGAAAACCGAGTTTCGGGTTGGTTGCCAATCCAGGTGAATTGATTCCAGGTTTTGCCGCCGTCAAGAGTACGGGCAGAAAAGGGTCGCCCTTCGTCGCCGTTAGGTTTTACGGCAGACAAAAGCAGGAGAAGGTCTTTTTCGCCGAGTACGTGGTAATCGGTGCGAGCTTGCAGGGTCATGGACTCAGAAAAGGGAAGTTTCCAGGGGCCCAGCCAAGTATGCCCCTTATCTGTGGAGGTGTACATGCTTTCGCCCCGAGCTGTCAGGATGAAATTAGGGTCCGTCAGGGGCAGGTCGGCGGGAATGCTTGTTGGTGTGCCACCGGGCAAGTTGGCTGGAGTAACGGTCCAGGTTTCTCCGCCGTCGGTACTGCGAGCCAGGGCTGCTCGCGAGGGTTTGCTTCGGTCGAGGAGATGGCCGGTCTCAATTTTTGGGTCGCCAAGATGGCCTTGCGAGAATCCGACCAGTATTTCGTCGCCCCAGTGCCACATGCCACCATTAGCTGGCCAAGCGGCGAAACGGCCTGGCTGGTAATATACTTTAACGTGATGGGAATCGTCGGCTCTGGCGGGGAGCGTTAGCAGGCTGAATAGTGCGAGACCGATTACGGCGGGCTTCATGGTGGGTGGGCTTTTGGTCGGTTGGGGATTGCTTTTGCGCAGTTTGAGTCGGGTATTATCCTGGTTGGAGAAGCGTTGTACAAGGCAGCTTCGAGCAGTGCTTTACTCGGTTGGCGTGGGGCCGATTTCTTCAACGAGAACTGGTAGAGCAACTTCCTCAGAAGGGAGGCATTGCTGGCAATTGTTATTGCAATAGCCAAGTAGAGCGCTGGTTTGGAAGCCGTAGGGGATTGACGGGCAGGCCATTGATTGGTGGTACCAGCGCATCACGTTGACATGGTTCGAGACGCTCAGATCGGCCAAGCCCAGGACGGGGTAGGTGCCTTTGACGATGTAGTTTCGGACGCCTGGGTATTTGGCATCGGCTCCGAAGCCGCTGATACCGGGTGTCCAGTAGTTTTCAACCGAGCAGGCGTGTCGGGTGACTACGAGGCATTCGAACAGCTCCTCGTGAAATTGTTTTGGTGGGTCAAGAAAAGTTAGCTGAGCCATGGGGCCTCGATCGCGAAGGCAGACTGCTGCCTGGGCGGCTGCAATTGTGCCGAGGCTGTGGGCGATGATTTGCGTGCGGCAAGGCTCAACACCTCGACAGCGAAGTGCGGAAGCCATCATGCGGCCTTGTTCGCGACCGATTTCTTTAGCCTTGCTAGGCAGTGGAGGGACACGGACTGCGTTCCAATCCCAACTGAGAATGTTGTAGCTGTCGCCACAACGGCATTTGAGTGTTTTTGCGCCAGCGGTGCCGAACGACGTGTGGATGAGATTGGGGAGCGGGTTCCAGCCGTGGGTGATGACGATAGTTGGCTTGGCGGGGTCGATCGGGTCGCAGGGTTGGGCACCGCAGGAGTAGTTGAATAAGCGGCCCTTGCAGCCGGTGCTGCCAACATCGAGGACGGGCGTATGCAGCCCGCAACCTACTGTCAGACAGCAGGCGATGAGACAGAAAACCAGATTTTGCCTCGCGTTGTCCATGAGCAATCTGTTAAAATACAGCGTTTGGGCAATTTATTCCCAATGGGTGCGCTGTCGGGATATAATCCCGCTGATGGGGATAATTTGCCTGTATATAGCTTCAACAGTGTTATCGGCATATTGAAGGGGCTTTCTGTAAAGTGGGCAATCTGGGTGCGTGTTCCGCAGTTGGAGCAAAGTTTGCCATTTCGTAAAGCTGACATCAGCTAGCGTCCCTGTTACAAATTACAGTGACAGCTAGGAACTTTACTCCTTTAGCAATACTAGCTGCATGGCCTAGAAAAGCCGGTTTGCCTTGGGGACGGGGTTTTGGGTACAATTCGGGGCCCAATTTATCATTCCCTCCGACATATATCGGTTTTGGCGAAAGGATTTACCCATGCCAGTTAGCTCTTTGCGTAAGTTGATAGTCTGCGGCGGCGTTGCCGTCATGTTGCTGCCCGCGGTAGCAGATGCCCAATATGTGAGCCGCTCGCCTAGTGGTGGCCTACATGTGAGTGCTCCGGGCGTAAATGTAAATGTACCGCCGATCGATGCTTTGGCAGCTCGTGGTAATGCCGGAGGGCGTCGGTTTTTTGGACGTCGTCGGGCCCTTAATCAGCAGGCTCAAGCCAATCAGCAGGCAAACGGGCAGCAGCCAGCAGTACAAGCGACACCCCAGTCCGGAGCGATGGTTCCCGATTTAGCACAGCCACGAGCCTCAATTGAAGTGGCGACGAAACCCGCGGTCCCCAGTCTTAACACAGTGGTTGAAGATCCCAAGGCGTTTCCGACTCCGGAAAAGTTGGCAATAATGGACGCCGCAACTTTACAGGCTACCTTGCGGGATGTTTCGAGCCGATTACATGTGCGGCTGTCGAATCTAGAGACCGGGGCTGGTTGGCAAAAGTATTTGAATATCCCGGGTGTGTTGCTCGACGCACCGACTCAGAATGGGGCGGTTTTGAAGAAAACCTTGGCTCGGTACGACTCGGTAGCAGGGAATCCGATTTACGCGAAGTTGGCTGGAATGCCTAGTTTTATTGCCACCGGTGCCACTCTTCGTCAGCTGACAGCAGTTGCAGAGGTGCCGCAGCTGAATATTTTGGGTTCGACTGGTGGGGCATCCGCTAAGCAGCAAGCTATTGGTGCAGAGGAGATCCTACCGACTCCGGCAGACCCGGCTCAGCCCAATGCTACGCGTGGGGAGCGTTCGATTTTGAAACGTGCTTCGCGTTGATATATACTTATTGAGAGTTTTTTACTCGGTCTACTTATTGTTTTACGCTTTATATGTGGTGCCTTGTTTGCGCAGCGGGCTAGTCTGTGTGCGATGGTGCTGGCATGGCTAGTGGTACCCAGGGGAGAATGATTAATGAGCAGTTACAGTAAGAAAAGAGCTTACCTGATTGGTACCGTTGCAATTTTAGTTGGGGTGGGGCTGATTGTGTCGAATTCTCAAGATACGTTGCAGGCTGAAGATAGCGATGCCGTTGGGAAAACTCAGAAAGCGGAGGTGAAGTTGGAAACGACGACCGTCGGCGGTGGTTGCTTTTGGTGTACCGAAGCCGTATTTCGCGAGCTCAAGGGAGTGCACTCGGTTGTGTCCGGCTATAGCGGTGGTCGGAAGGTGAATCCGACGTATCAGGAGGTAAGCTCTGGTCAGTCGGGGCATGCCGAGGTGATTCAGGTCGAGTTCGATCCGGCGGTGATTAGCTATCCCGAAATTCTAGAAGTATTTTGGAAGACCCACGATCCCACAACGCTCAACCGACAGGGAGCGGATACGGGGACCCAGTATCGTTCGGTGGTATATTATCACGACAAGGAGCAAAGGGCTCAGGCAGCAGAATTGAAGCGTGAGTTGGATCGGTCGGGTGCATTTTCGACGCCGATAGTGACGGAAATTAGCCCGATTGGTAAATTCTATCCAGCCGAAGACTACCATCAGGAATACTTTGAAAGGAATGGTCGTCAGCCGTATTGCAGAGCGGTGATCGTGCCGAAGATGGAAAAATTTCGCAAGGTGTTTGCGGACAAACTTGGTAACTCAGAGGAGGTCACTTCCTTGTTAGATGAAAACGCACTTGTTGACGATACCGACTGGAGCAAAGTCGACTGGAAAAAGCGGCTGACCCCAGAGCAGTTTTATGTGACACGCAAAGAGGGTACCGAGAAGCCGTTTAAGAATGCTTACTGGGACAACAAGCAACAAGGAACCTACAAGTGCGTCTGTTGCGGATTGCCGTTGTTTGCTTCGCAGACGAAGTACAAATCGGGCACAGGTTGGCCTAGTTTCTTTCAGCCGGTTGATAAAAAGAATGTTGCCGAGCTTGAGGATCGCGGGTTCTTTTCGGTGCGGACTGAGATCCAATGCAGCCGTTGCGAAGCCCATCTGGGGCATGTGTTCGATGATGGCCCTCAGCCGACGGGGTTGCGTTATTGCATGAACTCAGCGGCACTTAATTTTGAGGCGGCTAAGGAAGACAAAGGCGAAAAATGATTTTGGGCCCTTAGATTCTGAGGGCAGGTGCTATTCTGTGATAAGCATTTGGATTTCGGTCAGGTACTTCTTGGGGTTACCGGTGAAGATCATGCCGGGTCCTTTGAGATAGACTTCGCGGGATGGCAGAATGCACTCGTAGCCTTTTTGTTTAATCGCCCGTAGTAATCGGGAATAGCTTCGGCTGATTTTTTGGTAGGGGCCACGATGGATAAGCGACAAACAGCGTCCACCGGGCAATTCTCGCACTGATATCCCCTCTTTCGCAACTTCTTTGCGGAGTGGCATGCAGGCCTCAAAGTCGGCATCGTCTTCGCGGTATTCGTCGTCGTAGTAAAGGCACAGCGGCTTGCCGGCGATATGCCGTCCGAGTTGGCGGCCAAGTTTGCCGAATACGGGGCCGCAGTCGCTGTATTTTCCCTTGATACGAATACCGCCTACCAATAGCGGCTCAAGCGTTTGGTCTTGGATCTGGTAGGTGCTGGCGTCTTGGATATCAAGTTCACGGGCGGTGCGTTCGGTGCGGATGACGCCTTCAATGCGTTGCAGCAGATCTTGGGTATGACTGAGGCGGGAGCTAAGCTCGCGTTTTTGACGCTCCATCCAGTCGAGAATGTCAGAGTCGTCATCGTGGTTGGCAATGATTTCGCCGACGTCATCCAGCGAGAAATCGAGTTCGCGAAGGGCGACAATGACGCGTGCGGTTTCAAGATTGCGTTCGTCGTAAAAACGGTAACCAGTATCGGTGTCGACCGTGGCAGGGAGGAGGACTTTTTTGTCGTGATAAAAACGCAAAGTGCGGACTGGCAGTCCGGTGAGTTTGGAGAATTCGCCAATGCTATACATGACATTACCTAATAGTTATTCACGAAGACAGAAAAAGAGAATAGGACGCTGATGAACGCAGATTGGGCGGATGGTCGCGGATTTTTTGCGATAGGGTCGAGCTATGCTCTTGCCTGGTTATGTAACTAATTTTTTATCCGTGTAAATCTGCTTAATCCGTGTCAACCAGCGTCCAATTCGTCGCTCACGACATAACAGTAATGGCTATTTTACGGCCTCCAGTAACTGGAGGGTCAATGCGCGATTTCAGAAATTTTGAAGAAATTCACTCTGGGTCGTAGCCGAGGTTGGGGCTGAGCCAGCGCTCGACTTCTTGGAGTGTGATGTCCTTGCGTCGTGCGTAATCTTTGGCCTGATCGCGGGTGATGCGGTCGACGGCAAAATAGCGGGCGTCGGGGTGGGCGAAGTAGAGACCAGAAACACTGGCAGCGGGAGTCATGGCGTAGCTCTCGGTGAGCGCGATGCCGGTGTGTTTTTCGGCTTCGAGGAGTTCAAAGAGAGTCGCCTTCTCGGTGTGGTCGGGTTGGGAGGGGTAGCCTGGTGCGGGGCGGATGCCGCGGTAGTGTTCGGCGATGAGGTCTTCGTTGGCAAGGTTTTCTGCTTTGCCGTAGCCCCAATCGCCACGGGCACGAACGTGGAGGCATTCGGCGAAGGCCTCGGCCAGTCGATCGGCGAGCGCTTTGACGAGGATGGCGTTGTAGTCGTCGTGCTCAGCTTCGTACTTGGATGCTAGCTCTTGGCACCCAACGCCGGTGGTGACGGCGAAGGCACCGAGGTGATCTTGGCGGCCGCTTTCGACAGGTGCGATGAAGTCGGCAAGTGCATAAAAGGTGTCTTGGCCCTTGCGTTGCCACTGCTGGCGAAGCGTGTGGAAACGGCATTGCTCGGTGGTGCGGGAGTCGTCGGCGTAGATGATGATATCGTCGTTTTCGCTGGCTGCTGGCCAGAAGCCGTAAACGCCATGAGCACGGAAGAGATTTTCGTCAACGATTTGGTCGAGCAATTTCTGTGCGTCGTCGAACAAGCGTTTGGCTTCTGGGCCGACGTTCTTATCTTCGAAGATTCGAGGGAACTTGCCTTTGAGTTCCCAGGTTTGGAAGAAGGGCGACCAATCGATGAAATCGCGCAGTTCGCTCAGCGAGTAATCTTCGAGGACGTGCGTGCCGGTGAACGCCGGGGTGGGAATGTCTACGGTGGACCAATCGCAGGTAAACTTTTTCTGACGAGCCTGTTCATAAGGAATTAAGGTGACCGATTGACGCTTTTCGTAGGAGGCGACCATCTGCTCGTGTAGTTTTTGGTTTTCGGCTTCAAATTTTGGGCGGTTCTCGGTGCTGATGAGTTTTTCGACGACCCCAACCGAGCGTGAAGCGTCGAGTACGTGGGCCACGCAATTGTGGTAACAGGGGGCGATTTTCACAGCGGTGTGCTTGGCACTGGTGGTGGCTCCGCCGATGAGCAGCGGGGTATTGAAGTCTGCACGCTTCATTTCCCGAGCGACGTGGACCATTTCGTCGAGGCTGGGAGTAATCAACCCGGAGAGGCCGATGATGTCGACGTTTTCTTCGACGGCTTTTTCGAGGATCGCCTCGCTGGAAACCATCACGCCCATGTCGATGATTTCAAAACTATTGCAGCCGAGCACAACGCCAACGATGTTTTTGCCGATGTCGTGGACGTCGCCTTTGACGGTGGCCAGCAACACCTTGGCGCGAGCCTGACCGATGGTGCCGGCGGCTTCTTTTTCTTCGTCCATATATGGAGTGAGGTAGGCAACGGCTCGTTTCATAACGCGAGCTGATTTGACAACCTGAGGCAGGAACATTTTGCCTTCTCCAAATAGGTCGCCGACAACGCTCATGCCGTCCATCAAGGGGCCTTCGATAATTTTCAGGCAGGTGTCGTATTTTTGGCGGGCCTCTTCGGTATCTTCGTCGATGTGCTTGACGATGCCCTTGAGCAGAGCATGCTTGAGTCGCTGTTCGACGGGTTGCTCACGCCAGGCTTCATCGGCTACAGCATTTTTACCCCCCTGCCCTTTTACGGTTTCGGCAAAGTCAACTAAACGTTCAGTGGCGTCAGATCGGC
>Ga0315338_1002550_pt1 | contig 17689 bp, 17 predicted proteins | sample ASW8metaG_FD_204518 | JGI IMG/M metagenome (GOLD analysis project Ga0315338, IMG submission 204518) | Ammonia-oxidizing marine archaeal communities from Monterey Bay, California, United States - ASW #8 | ecosystem: Environmental > Aquatic > Marine > Coastal | place: USA: California | collected... | reverse complement strand
AATTTTTGCCGCAGCCGCCGCCGATCTCGGGGTCACACAACCGACTCTAACCCGTACCGTTCGCCGGGCGGAAGATATGTTGGGCGCAGATTTGTTCAACCGCACCACGCGGCGCGTTTCGCTGACCGCGGCCGGCCGCGAATTCATGCCGCTTGCAGAGCGTCTCCTGAGAGATTTAGGGCTCGGCTTACAGAACATTCGGGAACTGGCCGATGTCGAGCGGGGTCAAATTGTCATTGCGACCCTGATGACCATCGCACACGGAATATTGCCAACGGCCATCGCCCGCTTCGCGGATCGGTACCCCAGTATCGCCATCGACCTGCGGGAGAGCGTCCAGGCCAACGTATTAGAGGAAGTACGCAGCGGCTCGGCGGATTTCGGTCTGGGAGACACGGCCGATATCGGCGGCCCGCTCAATGCGGAACGACTGGGTGAGAACAGTTTCAGGATCGCCCTGCCGAAGGGACACGATCTCCTGCGCCGGAAGATCCTTACATTGAAGGACCTCGCCGGGGAGCGATTGATCTCAATGCCGACCGAGGCCGCGGCCCGACGCGCGCTCGATGCCGCTGGAGTGGCTGCAGGGGTCACGCTCAATTCGCATTTCACGGTTGGACAGTTCACCACGGCGTTCCGCCTGGTTTCGGAGGGACTCGGACTCGCAATCGTCCCCGAAACCTTCTTCGCCGGCCCCTATCCGGCGGAAGTCGAATCACGTCCCCTCCGCGCATCCGGTGCGGTGCAGCGGTTGGGGATTATCAGCCGACGAGACCGCATGATCGCGCCGGCGGCGGCGGCCTTCCTATCGATACTGCGCGACTCCTGGCCTGCTACCCGAAATCGACGCCCGCTCTAGGATTTCATAGAGGCCTGCGCTAGCATTCCGGCAAGGAGAAAAACTATGAGCGCCACGGCAGACACGAATATCGACTACGGTTCCGAAGAAGCTGCGATGCAGGCCTATCTGCGCGATGGCGAAGAACGTGCCTATGCTTTGGGCAATCGTGGTCCGGTCCGCTATACCGCCGATGGTGCAATTCATCCAGACATCCTCGAAGCGTATTGGCGCTGTGGCTTCTATATCTTCGAAGGCGTCCTTGGTGCGGAAGAACTTACTGATATCGACGCCGACCTGCATGACATCATGGACCGACTGCCCGTCATAAAGGGTGCGCCGGTGGACGCAAAAGGCCGCCCTGCCCTGGGTGCCGACTGCGAGGCGCCTACGCTGTTCTGGTCCAAACCGCTGGCGGACCCGTTCGGCGGCACCGACCTTGCGAACGGCCGTCATCCGGTGAAGATGATCGAACCGACCCCGGCCGCCGGTGCGCCGAAGGAAATCGTCTATCTGATCCTGGGTTCGCTGCAGTTTTCCGACGCCGCATTGCGCGTTTACGGCCATCCCGACCTGCTCGCGGTTGCCGCCGCAGTCAACGGGCCCGACTTCACACCGTTCAATGAAGCGCTATTCATTAAGGAACCGGGCCTCGGCGCATCGGTCGCCTGGCACCGCGATGGCGTGACCCACTGGGACAGCCCGGATTGGGATCAGGGTACGCACGGCTTCAATACGATGGCCCAGCTATATGGCTGCACCCCGGCGAACGGGCTGTGGGTCGTGCCCGGTTCGCACAAGCAGAACACCGTCGACATCAAGGCAATGGTCGAGGCAGCCGGGAGCGAACGCCTGCCGGACGCAGTGCCATTCGTCTGCGCGCCGGGCGACGTCGCGATCACGAACCGGCAGGCCGTTCACGGCTCCTTCGCAAACACCAGCAAGGATTGGCGCGTGACGGTGAATTTCGGTTTCCACCGCCGCAAGTCGGTCCTCGGCGTAGCAGGCGGCGGTATTCACAATGCGCCGGGAGTCTACGATGAAGAGCGAATTCGGAGGCGGTCACAACTGATCGGCTACGCCATCGACGCCCGCCGACAGCGCTTTCCACACGAAACGCAGTTCGAGTATGCGCCGTTCGCCGAGACCGGCGACCGCCCGGTCTGGGACGCGGCCGCAAAGGCGACCATGAAGGATTACAACCTCATGGACCTTAGCATTTAGGCAACGCGCGATTACGCGCCGCAGGGACCCTTTACGTCGCGCTCAAAGGTTTCCATGGTTTCGATCATCGAGTCGACGTCGGCTTGAAACGAGCGCGGCATGAACATCATGTTCACACCCGCCTCCTCGAACTGTCGCACCGTATCGACCGTCAGAGGAACCTTGTTGTTTACGTTGATCGATATATCGAACGTCTCGAAATCTTTCCCTGCTTGATCACACAAGTCTCTGATTATCCCTACTTTCTCAGCGACCTTTTCCGGCGTTTCCCAAATGGACTGCCAACCCGTACCGAGTTCGACGGCGCGTTTCAGCGCCGGCATCGTGGTACCGCCGAACCAGATCGGCGGGTGCGGTTTCTGGCGCGGCTTCGGCGAGAACTTGATATCACTGAAGTCATAAAATTTTCCGTGGAATTCTGGATTTGCCTGAGTCCAACATGCCTGCATCGCGGCCAACGCTTCTTCAGTCTGCGGTACGCGGTTCTTCCGTTCCAGCCGAAGCGCTTTGAATTCTTCATCCAGCCAACCGATACCGGCACCGAAGATAAAACGACCGTTCGAAAGCACGTCCAGCGTAGACACGATTTTCGCCATGATAATGGGATCGCGGTACGGAATGATGATAACGCTTGTCCCAATCTTGATCGTCTGTGTCACGGCGGCGGCGTAGCTCAACACCGTAAAGGGCTCCAAAAACGGATTGGCAGGATCGAAAGGTAAATTTCCATCCGGCGAATACGGGTAAGGCACACTCAGTTCGGTCGGGAAGACGATGTGGTCGCTGACCCACAGCGAGTCGTAACCCAATTCTTCCGCCCGTGCGGCCACGCGCGCGATCATATCGCCTTCGATCATCGTGCCAGCCGCAACCAAATGAACACCGAAACGCATGACTTCCCCCTCATTCGCCCTATGCAAAACAAACTCTATGTTGGATTCCCAATGATTGGAAACCGGAGGGCGCCACGCCACAGGAACAGCTTGAATTGCCGAATGCTTCATTGATTGGCTAGGATCGGTGCGATGGCGGGGGAATATTTCACCGCCGGGAACGCGAGGACGGGAATACGATCATGGAAATGAGGCCGCTTCACGAAGGCAAGCTCGACCGTGCGCAGACGCTGTCGAATGCCCGGCAGAACACTGCTTACGAGACGATCAGCGTGACGCCCGTTACGCGCGTTATCGGCGTCGAAGTCGAAGGCGTGGACATGACGCGGCCGGTGCCGTCACCGCAGGTCGAGGAACTTGGACAAGCGCTCGCCAACCACAATGTCCTGTTCTTCCGCGATCAGCCGGAACTGACAGCACTACAGCAGATCGAGTTCGCAAAGAATTTTGGTCCGCTTCACATGCATCCTGCAGCCGCGAAAGAAGACGAGCATCCCGAACTGTTCGTCATTCACACGCACGGCGAATCCTTCGTCAACAACGGGGCCGACTGGCATACCGACGTATCCTGCGACGAAGAGCCGCCGCTCGGGACGCTGTTGCAGATCCACCGAACGCCCGGGTCCGGCGGCGACACGCTGTTTGCCAACATGTACGCCGCCTTCGACGCCCTGTCGGACAAGTTGAAGGCATTCCTGCAGGGCTGCACCGCTTTGCATGAATCGGAACATGCCTATCGCGGCCGCTATGCCGACAAGGGTGTCGACGACACCGGCCAAATATTTCCGACAGCGATCCAGCCGGTCGTCCGCACCCATCCCGTGTCGGGCCGGCAGGCGCTTTATGTCAACGAAACCTTCACGTCGAAGATCATCGATATGGAGCGAGAAGAAAGCGACGCGCTGCTGACCTTCCTCTTCCAGCATATGAAGCGTCCGGAATTCCAGGTCCGCTACCAGTGGCGCGACAATTCGATTGCGTTCTGGGATAACCGATGCACTCAGCATCTCGCGATGTGGGATTACTGGCCGGACGAACGCTACGGTCATCGCGTCACGATCAAGGGCGACAAGCCGTTCTACCAAGCCTAAAAAATCAACCGGCGGTTCGCCATCGTTCTCCGGAGGAAACTCTCAGCGGATGATGGTTTAGAGAAAACGCGCCTGCGTAGATTCACCACTTAAAATAGTCACGCTCTTGACGATTCCCCCAGAATCGCTTCACGCTTATTCAGCGAAGCGTTACTTCATTGGGGAAATTGATGGCTAATCGGAACGGGTGGGTACGTTACCTTGCAGGGTTTGTTTTAGCTGTATCGGTAGCTTTTGTCCTGAGCGCATGCGGTCCACACCATAACGAAGGTGCAAACGACTTTCGAGTAGTCGGAATTGGCAAAGAAGATTCCAGAAATAGACTCAGTCAGGGCGCAGAAAAGCCCACTGTACGTGGACGCTACCTCCAATCGGGAAATGACGGCATTGAACCCTATCGAATTAAGGCCGGTGAAGCCGTCTCAATCAGCCTTATGTCGGCCTATATCTGCGACTTCAGAGAGGCATTTTTCGCCGACTTGTTCGCGTCAGGCAACAGCGGCGCAATTCCCTGCCCAAATCAGCCAAACGGCACCAAGAGCTCGTTCAATTTTCAGGGCAATTCGACACGCGGCGAAATCGGCATAATCGCGAACGTTTTCGAACGCACGAACGGCGCATCTATTTCTTACGATCCGGCAGACGCAAACAAAAATGGTCGGGTGGTTTTTTACAGCGAGGACGTACGGGAAACCGGTCAACTCCTGAATCTATCGAGACTTCCGGTCTTCGGGCCGAAAACCTACACGGGCAAACCGTTTTTCATGACATTCTCGATATTGGAGTTCGACAACGAAGAAAATGAACGATTTAGAGCCCTGTTAAAGACGCTAGCGAATGTCGGGTCGACGTCATATCCCCCGTCCGCACCGGTCTTGGGCGTACTGAACTCGCTTGGTGGCGCCCTTCTCTCCGGCAACCAGAACGATACGGAGTTTCGTTATCATATGGAGTTCGATCCCCCGAATACCGTTTCGAAACTTCAAACCGATGCAGGATTGGCGGAGGGCTATTACGTCTTCGTGCGTGAAGAACGACGCGATATCGACACCAGTTGGGACGACCTTATATATGATGAATTTACCGGTTGGCTGCGGATAGGGAACACGAATTACCGGAACCGAAGCTGGTTTGTAATCCGAGTCCGGCGCGAAAATCCAGAAACAGCGATAGATCAGGATGTCGGTGAACTTTTGTCGGAATTCGTCCAAAGGCGCGAGGAGTATAACCGCACAAACATAACCGCCGTTACGACGGAGCTAATGTCGCTGATTACGGTGATCGAGCAAACTCGCTTCGACAACACGGCAAAAGGCCGTGTCGCGTTCCTCCAGACCAAGAAGGGCACACCGGCGGCGAAAAAGAACGCCAAAGACAATTTGGCCAAACAACTTTGCGATGCGCAGCAGAGCCTCAATGCGCAGACACCGCCGCCAAAACTTTCCTCCGTACAGCTCGATAGGCTTGTTGACCTGGTCAACGGCAGCGCCGTCGCCTCGTCGCTCATCGTGTCCAGCGACCTCGCCGATCAAAACTGTCTGGCAAAGGTCGCAGCGAAGCTGCAGTAAGCACGGTCACGTGAGATAAGGAAACGTCCGTCCGACTGACGGGCGGTTAGGATTCGCGTCGATGGAGTTCGCACGTATTCTTGACAAGAATTATTCCAAGGCCTTTGATCCAGCGTCCCCGGAGCCATAGATTCGAACCCGCTCAGGTGTCACTGGTCAATGAGGAACCCCGATGAATGACATCGACTTAGCTGCTTTGCGCGAAACGCGTGCAACGGACGATAAGGTTCTGGTTTCTGAATGGCTCGAGAAATTTGAGCGCGCGCTGCATTCAGACGACGAGGCAGTGCTCGCCGCTCTGTTCGATACGCAGAGCCATTGGCGCGATCTCGTGGCATTCACTTGGCACATAACACCCTTCATCAGCGTCGAAGAAATCGTGCCCGGCCTAATTGCCAATCAACCGTCAACGCAGGCGCGCCGCTTTGAGCTCGATCCGGACCGAACGCCGCCGCGGCGCGTCACACGTCTCGGTTTCGACGTCATCGAAGCCCTGTTCCGCTTCGAGACCGCGTTGGGCCGCGGCAACGGCGTGGTACGCCTCTATGCGAAGGACCCGTCGAAGGCCTGGGTGCTGCTCACGACCTTGGAAGAGCTCAAAGGCCACGAAGAAAAAACCGGATTGAACCGACCGACCGGCGATGCCTATTCGCGCAACTTCGGCGGCGAAAACTGGCTCGACCAGCGGGTCGGCAGCCAGGCCTATGAGGATCGCGATCCGGCGGTGCTGGTGGTCGGCGGCGGACAGGCCGGGCTCGGCATCGCGGCCCGTCTGGGGCAGCTCGACATCGATACCCTGGTCGTCGATAAGCTGCCGCGCGTCGGCGATTGCTGGCGCCTGCGCTACCACTCGCTGGCGCTGCACAACGAGATTTACGCCAACCACCTGCCCTATATGCCTTTCCCGGACACGATGCCAAAATACATCCCCAAGGACATGCTGGGGAACTGGTTCGAGTTCTACGCCGATACGATGGAAATCAATTTCTGGACCGGCACAGAATTCATCGGCGGCGGCTACGACGATACGAAAAAGCAGTGGAACGCGACGGTGCGGCGGCCAGACGGTAGCGAACGCACGCTGCATCCCCGTCATGTGATCTTCGCCAACGGCGTCAGCGGTATCCCGAAAATCCCGGACCTGCCCGGCCTGGACGATTTCAAAGGCGACGTAATCCACTCGCATAGTTTCACCGACGGCTCGGCCTGGAAGGGCAAAAAGGCGCTGGTACTCGGCACCGGCAACAGCGGACACGACGTGGCGCAAGACCTGCACAGCCACGGCGCCGACACGACGATCATCCAGCGCGGCTCCGGTACCGTGGTCAGTATCGACCCGAGCGCCAAGCTGAACTACGCGATGTATCAGGAAGGCCCGCCGCTGGAGGATTGCGACTTTCTGGCCAGCTCCGCGACCTACCCCCATATCGTACTGGGCTACCAGATCGCCGTGAAACATATGATGGAACTCGACAAGGAATTGATCGACGGCCTCAATCGGGTCGGCTTCAAGCAGGATATCGGCCATGACGGTACGGGCCACCAGATGAAATATCGGCGGCGCGGCGGCGGCTATTATCTCGACGCCGGCTGTTCCGGCTTGATCATCGACGGCGAGATCGGGTTGCTGCAGTTCGATACGATCGACCGCTTCGTCGAAGACGGCGCGCTGCTAAAGGACGGCAGCACAGTCTCCGCCGACCTGCTGATCCTCGCCACCGGCTACTACGCGCAACAGGAACTCGTCCGCCGCCTGCTCGGCGATGAAGTAGCGGAAAAAACTGGTGAGATCTGGGGCATCGATGAAAAAGACGGCGAGATGCGCAACATGTGGAAGCGCACTGCCCAGGAAGGGCTGTGGTTTATCGCCGGTAGTTTGGCGCAATGCCGGATTTACTCGAAATACCTGGCGCTGCAGATTAAAGCGACCGAGTTGGGGGTAATCGGCGGGCGATAACGCGCTCTACAAGCACTGCTCCAGCAACTCACCCACCATCACCACTTCGCCCATCTGGTTCTTCGACTCGACCTCGAAGCGGATGCGCTTCCGCTCGTCCGTCTTCTCGACGAGGCGGATTTCGGTCGTGACCGTATCGCCGGCGACGACGGCACGGGTGTATTTCGACGAGGACGACAACAGCGCGGTGCGGAGTTTGTAGCGCTCGCAGAACTGCACCAAGGGATTCGACATCAGTGCCGTCGTCATGACGCCGTGCGCGATGCGGTCGGGATAGGGTGTGTTTTCGCGCGCCCAGTCGCCATCCATATGGATCGGGTTGAAGCTTTGGATCGCGTTGGCGAAGGCGTCGATCGCGTCGCCGTCGATCAGTTGCGAACTCGTCTCCGAAGCGCCGAGTGGAAGATCTTCATAAGTTCCGGTCCAAGCTTCCGTTGCCATATTTGCCTCGCTTACGCCGCCGCGCCGCAACATTTCTTGTATTTCTTGCCAGAACCGCAAGGGCACGGCTCGTTGCGGCCGACCTTTTGTACCTGGCGCGTTGCCGGTTTCGGGTTCGGCACGGCGTCTTCGTAGACCCAGCGCCCCTCCTCCCGGATGAATGTAGAGAGTTCATGCTGCATGCCGGGACCGTCCTTATCCTTGCAGCGGGCGACGAATTCGACGGTACCGGCCTCGTCCGCTTCGCCGCCGTCCGACGTCGCGCGGATTTCCAGGCTTGTCCATGTGACCTGCCCATGCGCTGCCTCGTATTCGGCGACGTCGAAATCGGCGCGTTGTTTGGTCGACAGCGTATCGGCCAAGTACTGAGCCTTACCAAGCACATGCGCTGAGTAGCGCGAGCGCATCAGGGCGACGGCTGTCGGCGCCGCGAGTGTCTCGAAATATTGGCCGCAGCAGGCATCGAGGATTCGGCCGGAGCCGCAAGGGCAGGAATTCATCGCAAAATTCACCTTTCTAAATAGTCGCCGACAAACTCGGATATTGCGTCCGCCTTGTCCACCGCGAGACCGATTTGAGGCGCAGCGTACCGTCGGCTACCGTAGCGGTCCGAATTAATGAACAGGGCTTCGATGAAACAGAAGAAGGTCGAATCGGTCGACGCGGCGCTCGATCGGATCAAGGACGGCGATACGGTATTGGTCGGCGGCTTTGGGTTGGCCGGCATTCCAGAAAAACTGATCAACGGGGTCTGCGATCGCGGTCTGCGCAACCTGACCATCGTGAACAACAGTTCCGGCGCGGGGCGCTTCGGTGTCGCGCGCATGCTGGAGCGCGGTTGCGTCGGCAAGGTCATCGTCAGCTTCCCCTGGGGCCGGGAATCGGATGTCTTCAAGGAACTGTACGAAGCCGGCAAGGTCGATCTGGAAATCGTGCCGCAGGGCATCTTGGCGGAGCGCATGCGGGCCGCGGGCGCCGGGCTGGGCGGTATCCTGTCGCCGAGCGGTGTCGGCACGCAGATCGCCGAAGGCAAACCGAGTCACACCGTAAAGGGCACGGAGTACATTATCGAGACGGCTATTTCCGGCGACATCGCGCTGATCAAGGCACACAAGGCCGACCCGCGCGGCAATCTGGTCTACCGGCTGGCAGCGCAGAACATGAACCCGGTCATGGCAATGGCCGCGAAACATACGATCGTCGAAGTGGCCGAAGAGGTCGCGCTTGGCGCCATTGCGCCGGAACACGTTATGACACCAGGCGTCTTCGTCGACCGCTATATCATCACCGGGCGCTACAAGCCCGAAGCCTGGGACGGAGCGTGGCATGACTGAACGCAAGGGGTTGGACCGCGAGCAGATCGCCAAAAGAGTCGCCACGGAACTGGAAGATGGCTGGCTGGTCAATCTCGGCCTCGGCATCCCGACCCTGGCCGTGAACTACATTCCGGAAGGCCGCGACATCCTGTTTCACAGCGAGAACGGAATTATCGGTATGGGCCCGCGTCCCGCCGAAGAAGATGTCGATACCGACCTGATGAGCGCCGGCAAAGGCGCGGTCACCCTGGTCGCGGGCGCGGCGCTGGTCCACCACGCCGATTCCTTCATCGTCGCGCGCGGCGGCCGGCTCGACGCCGCCATCCTCGGCGCCTATCAGGTGGCGGACAATGGCGACTTCGCCAACTGGCGGCTGCCCGACCGCCACGTCGGCGGTATAGGCGGCGCCATGGATATCGCCGTCGGCGCCCAGCGCGTCTTCATCACCATGAGCCAGACCGACAAGGACGGCACGCCGAAATTGGTCGAAGAACTGACCTACCCGCTGACGACGAAGACTTGCGTAACCAAGGTCTTCACGGACATGGCGGTGATCGCGGTCACGGACGAAGGGTTCGTACTGGAGGAAGTCGCGCCGGGTTTCACGCCGGACGATATCGTGGAACGGACGGCGGCAAAGCTCTCGGTGCCGGACAATGTCGGTACGATCGCGGCGTAGCGGAACGAGCGCTACACTGGTTCCAACGGCACGTTGAGTTCCATGCCCGGCACGGAGATGCCACCTCGATTGCCAATCTCGGTTCCGAGATAGCGTTCCAGGAAGCTGTCCGGCAGCGGTCTTCCATCGTCCGGGCTGAGCCAGAGGCGCAGCAGGTGGCGTTTGCGCGACACCTCGGGCCAGTCCTCAAAATCGTTGCGGGCATGCAGGATCTGATGGTTGTGCAACAGCTGCACGTCGCCCGGTTCGAATTCCATATCGAGGCGCGTGTCGGGGTGCTCCGTGATGCTATCAGCCAAGTCGAGCGCGGCGTTCTGCCGGTCGCTCATCGGCGGTAGTTCCGGGAAGCGGTCGCAGGATTCTGCGTAATCGCGCGAAAATGTCGTCGACAGTAACCCCTCGTGAAAGTGGAACATGGCCGACGGATAGTACGGTTTCTTGCCGTCCGGCACCTCGCCGCGCCGGTCGCGCCAGAACGGCTCGTACATCGCAGCCCAGAGGTCCTGGTCGCGCCGCCACATCTCGTCATGAACGTAGACGGAGCTGCTGATGCTGCTCTCGCCGCCGGATTTCGATTTCTGCAGACACATCAGCGAGACCATATCGACGCCGTCGGTATGGAACAGCTGCCGTACCTTGGTTTGGTATATGCGCGTCTTACCGGGATTCTTAAACGCGTCGTAGCGCGCGCCGAGATCGCAGACATGGCCCAGCACGTGGCCCTTGCCGTTCTGCGCGCGCGCATTGCCGAAATATTTGCCGAGGCCCCAATAAACGCGGGCTGATTCCTCTGTATCGTAGCTGCTTACGGGGATGCCACGGATGACGACGAAGCCGCGGCCTTGCAGCAATTCGTGGCGCATATCGTCGAGAACAGCGCCCAGTTTCGGCAACACAAAGGCGTCGCGCCCGATAGTGAGAATTTCGCGGTCGCGCGTCTGGCGCATCGCGTCGTCAAGCTCCGTAACCTCGGCGCCCGAGAGCGTGTAGATCCATTCATCCTTGCGCCTCGCCATGTCGATACCGCGCCACGCCCCCGGACCACCGACCGGGCCGGGTGCCCGCGCTGCCGTTGCGCCGGACGAAACGTAGCCTTCCTCGAACTCCGCTACCGCGCTCATCCGCAATACTCCTAAAAATTCACTGTAGGGAATCATAACCGCCCTCTGGAAGCGGCACAAATCGTCAGATCGTGCTACGTTCCCGCGGCGCGGAGGTGCGCATGACCGAAACGACGATACGGCATCCTACCGTCCCGCTGTCGCCCGGGCCCTATATCCGTGCCCATTGGCGCGGCGATCTGCCGCTTGGCCTGACCTTCTGGATCAATCTCGTACTGCTCCGTTTTGCGATCCATCTCCTCGCGGCGCTCACGCACCCGCCCTTCGTCGATCCCGACGTCGCGGCCGTCAGCGCTACACTCTTCATCGCACTCGCACATATCGGCATCTTTACCTGGCAGATCGTCGGCGTTGTCCGGGCCAGCGACAAATACCAGTCGTTTGACGGCGCGATAATTCCGGCCTACGGCGTTTATTTCGGGATCGCGATCGCTTTGCTATTCACGCTTTCCAGTGCCTTCACCGCCATTCAAACGACGTTCGTCGACTCCAAAGGTTCCTTGTTGAACCTGATCTGGCAACAAGAGCGGAACGCGCGCTATTCGCTGCGTCTTTCGTCTGACGGTAAAACGTTCTACCTCGATGGCAGCTTCGAGCACGGCATGACCGAAAGACTCAAGAACAGGCTGGCACGAGACCGCGGCGTCGAGCGGATCGTGCTCACGAGTTCGGGCGGCTTCATTTTCGAAGGGCGCGGCGTCGGCAAACTGATCGCGGACCGTGGCTTGGATACGCATGTGGACGGGTCTTGCTATTCCGCCTGTGCACGAGCCTTCATCGCCGGCCGAACGAGAACCATCGCAGCGGGCGCCACGCTCGGATTCCACCGTTACCGCCTCGACGCGGTCTATCCCGTGCCCTTCATCGATGTCGATACGGAACAGGACAAGGACCGCGCCTTCTACCGGTCCCGCGGCGTCGGCGACGCCTTCCTCTCGCGCATGTTCGATACCGTCCCGCCCGACCTGTGGATACCGTCGACAGATACTCTGCTGGAGTCCGGCGTTGCACACAGGATCGCGGCGAAACCGCGCGCCGCTCAGTGATCCAATCCGCTATCCGACCGTAGCCGTTCGGCGAGAAAATCGACGACAGCGCGTACACGGGCAGACGTCTGTCCGGTTTCTTTGTGCACGACGTGAACCGGAACGGGTGGCGGTGCGATATCGTCGAGTACCAGCGCCAACGTACCGTCGGCCAAGTTCGGCGCGATCATGTAAGACAGGACACGCGTGATCCCGCGCCCCGAAACGGCGGCGGCGATGCTCGCGTCCGCATTGTTAACCCGAAAGCGCGCGGCGGGCCGCATGGAAACGGTTCTGCCGTCTTGGACGAAATTCCATTCATTGTTGCGGGCCAGATTTACGAAGTCGATCAACTGATGCGTCTCTAGATCGGACAGCGTGGCTGGCTTTCCGCGCGCCGAAAGATATTCCGGCGACGCGCACAGGACACGGCGAACGGTTCCGACCCTGACCGCGGACAGGCCGGAATCGGGAAGGTCGGCGATGCGGATGGCCACGTCGATGCCCTCATCCATGAGGTGCGTCACGCGGTCGACATAGAGGGCATCAATTTCGATCTCCGAATAACGATCCAGCAGATCGAGTAGTATCGGTACCATGATCATGCGGCCAAACAGCACGGACGCGGTAACCGTGACCTTGCCGCGCGGCGTCCCATGAATGCCGGCCGCCGAGCGGTCGATCTCTTCAATCTCGGAAAGAACTCGCTGGCAATCGACAAGATACCGTTGTCCCGCTTCGGTCAATTGCACGGACCGGGTCGTGCGATGCAGCAGCTTGGCGCCGAGCCGCTGTTCCAACGCGCTTACCGCGCGCGTGACAGCGGGCGGCGACATATTCAAACGCCGCGCAGCGGGTGCAAAGCCCGATTCCTCCGCGACCGCGACGAACACCGACATCGTGTGCAGGCGATCCATTAATAATTCCATTTAACGGAATAATTAATTCCAAACTTCGCATATTCCATATGATTTCAAAAAGTATAAATTCGAATGCGTTCAATCCCGCGGCTTTGGTCGCATTACTCAACAAGGAGCGATCACATGTCTGACACTGCAATTACACAAGGCGCGCACCATATCGGCTTGACCGTACCCGACCTCTCGAAAACCGCGGCCTTCTTCACCGAAACGCTCGGATTCGAACAAGTCGGCGCGAAGCCGGAATACCCCGCCATATTTGTTTCCGACGGTACGCTCATGGTCACCCTGTGGCAGGCGGCAGACCCAGCCTCCGCCGTAACCTTCGACCGCAAGAATGTCATCGGCCTTCACCATCTCGCCCTCAAAGTGGCCAGTCCAGAAGCATTGGATGCGCTGCACGGCTCGCTTCAGGCCATCGAAGACGTGGAGATCGAATTCGCGCCGGAATCTCTCGGCGGCGGCCCGGTCAAGCACATGATGACCACGATCCCTGGCGGCGTTCGAATCGAGTTTATTGCCGCCTAGCGTCGCGTTCTGATTCCTATTGATCTAGGGAGTAAGCGTTATCACAGTCGAACTCGCCACCGCACCTTCCCCGTTCCACGACGGGGAACGCCAAGTCCAGGAACGTCTCGGCGTCGCGGATATCGAAGATTGGGCGCGCAAGGTCGTGCGCCCCTACCTCCCCGCGGATCATCGCGACTTCCATACGTCGCTGCCTTTCCTGATCGTCGCGGCGCGTGATGCGCAGGACAGGCCCTGGGTAACCTTGCTGACGGGGCCGGACGGGTTCGTCACCTCGCCGGATCCGCGCTCACTCGTCATCGACGCGAATCCCGGGTCAGGCGACGCCCTGCAAGGGCGGCTTGCCGAAGGTACCGATATCGGCATCCTCGGCATCGAACTCGCCACGCGGCGCCGCAACCGGGTGAACGGCCGTATTCTGAGCAATGGCGCAAGCGCGCTGGTCTTTGCGGTCGATCAATCGTTCGGAAATTGCCCGCAGTATATCCGCGAACGCGAATGGCGCCGGATCGACGGCGTAGCGCCGGGCAAACCGCTGGTGGGAAAACAATTGACCGCGGCGCAACGGAGCGCGATTTCGTCGGCCGACACTTTCTTCATCGCCAGCGGTCATCGCGGCAACGGCGAACATGCGAGCTTCGGTATGGACGCGTCGCATCGGGGCGGCGAGCCCGGTTTCGTTTCCGTAGAGAACGGTACCCGCCTCGTCTTCCCCGACTTCGCGGGCAACAACCACTACAACACGATCGGCAATCTGGTCCTCGATCCTCGGGTCGGATTACTCTTCGTCGATTTCGAAACGGGCAGCCTTTTACAGGTCACCGGCAAAGCGACCATCGATTGGGACTCCGACGCGGTCGCTCAAGTTCCAGGCGCGCGGCGCTTGGTCACGATCGACATAGAGGAAATCGTCGAAGTGCCGACTGCCGTTCCACTGCGCTGGGACGCGGACGCCGACTCCGTACGATCTCTCCGCCTGATCGAGAAAAAACCGGAGAGCCGCGAAGTCACATCGTTTGTATTCGAAGCCAGAGATGGCGGGCTCTTGGCTTCCTTCGAAGCCGGTCAACACCTCCCCATCGAATTGGACGTGCCCGGCCTTCCGCAGAAAATCGAACGAACTTATTCGCTTTCGGGGGCGCCTGGAACAAACCGCTATCGGATTTCCGTGAAACGGGAACCAAGGGGCTTGGCCTCCAACCTCCTCCATGACTTGGTCGAACCAGGTGCGTTCCTCAACGTGCGCAAACCGGCCGGCGATTTCGTTCTTCCCGCCGATGATAAGCCTATTGTGCTGGTCAGCGCAGGAGTCGGGGTCACCCCGATGGTGAGCATGCTTCATGCGCTTGTCGACAACGAGGACAGCAGGCCGGTCTGGTTCGTTCACGCCGCACGCGACGGCGAACACCACGCACTCGACGAAGAAACTCGCACGCTTGTCCAGCGTAACCCGAAGGCCAATCTCCATGTCGCTTACAGCCGGCCACGGCCGGAGGACAAGTTTGGTCTGAATTACGACAGTGAAGGGCGGGTCGACGGCGCTATGCTGTCGCGGTTGACCGGTAACGTCGATACGCGGTTCCTGATCTGCGGCCCTGTCGCGTTCATGGCCGCAATCCAGTCCGATCTGGAAGCGGAAGGCATTCCCACAGATCGGATCTTGACTGAATCGTTTGGATAGGTGTCTTCGAAGACCGCACAACGCCGCTCTGGTTCGGTAGAATAGCATCTATCGATCCCTTATAATCGGCAAGCAACCGATGCAACATGATCATCGCCGAACTGGAGTTCCGTGCAGACATGACTACCGCGAGCGAAGATCGCGTAATCGGCCTCTGGGCGACCCCGTTCCTGCATTTTGTTTTGGACGAACACGAAACTTATTGCGCGGACCTTAAAAACCTATTCGTCCACGCTCAAGGCTCGGACACCCTGGCACAAGGGGGGGGCGCCGCGACTTGGTTACGCGAAAATATCGAGATCTCGATCAACGCCTTTCTTGAGCGCTGGGCCGAAGCGGAGATCGACGGATTTACGCTGACTGGTCGCGCCCTGGTCCACGGACACGGTGTCTATCAACCGCTTCGCAACCATCCGGACGCCTATCTTAGCGGCCTTTACTATGTCACCGCGCCGAAAGATTTGCGCGACGATAACCATCGCTACGACGCGGACACCAACGCGCTAAGTTTCTATGATCCCCGTTTCGGTATGAATATGGGGGCGATCGCCAAAGATCCGAACGCGGACATGGAAAAACTTGTCCGGCCCGAACCAGGCGTGATGACCATCTGGCCCTCCTTTGTCGACTATTTCATGCACCCGAATCTTTCCACACAAGATTTAGTCGCCTACCAGTTCAATGTCGTCGTGAAACCGGTTTCATGAGCAGCGATCCCTGGGCACAGCGGTTTGCTCAACTTTGGGCGACGCACATTTTCGAAAGAAAATTAAACGCGCATAGTGAAAATGACGCGGCACTATCGAATTTAATTTTAGCACTGGATTCCAGCAATGACGACATGACGGTCGACTACAAGGGCGTCGACTTCCTCAGCCGGCCGGACCCGGCAATTGCCTGGCTGCGGGAATCGATCGACGAGACCCTGCGTCGTTACCTGCAAGCTTGCAAAATAACCTACCCCATTCGCCGCGATATTCAGGCCTGGCCGAACGTCAACCGGCTAGGCGACTATCACGGGCCGCATAACCATGGCTGGAGCTATCTTTCCGGGACCTACTACGTTCAGCTACCAGAGGACAACGCAGCGGCCGGCGCCATGCACCCCGCCGCGATCACGTTCTCCGACCCGCGCTACGGCGCCTATCGCCACTCCATAGCGCCCGACGCAAACGAGCAAGCGCGCCACACGTTCTACCCGTCGCCCGGAACATTGCTACTGTGGCCATCGCCCTTAACGCACTACGTTCACCCGAATCATTCGAACGACATTCGGATATCGATCAGCTTCAATATCGTCTTGGAATGGACGAACGACTACGCCGGCTAAAGCACTCGAAGATATTCTTCGTTAAATCGTTAAAAAATTTAAATAAATGTGATGCAGGTCACAGGCAACAGCAGGATGGCTTGGCCTCCTACAGAGGCGAGAAAGTAAAAATTATTGGGGTAATGGTAATGACTTTCGCATCGCACACGACGGTAACGTTGGTCTTCAGCGGATTGACAGTTTGGGTCGCCACCCTAGCTTCGATGCTGCCTTACTAAACGACCGGCAGAAATTTACGGCGCTAGGTCAGCTCCTTAATCGGCATCCTGAATATCGAGTCCGTGTGGAAATATCGGCGCGGCGCGGACTTGCCGCTCAGCCGGGGCGGGATAGCGCCGCTCCATCAACACCCAAATCCGCTCACGCCATTTTGCGAGATAAGCCGACGGCAAGGTTGCGGCCAAGCCGCCTATCAACAAAACGATCAGGAATGAGACGGCCCCGAGAAATCCCGGAAGTACAGCCATCCAAGCACTGGTGAAATTGAACAAGGCGCCGATGACAAGCAGAACCGGAACAAGGACGGATGCGGCCCAAACAAGCTCTACGCCGAGGATTAACGCGCTGCCGCCAACGCCGTAGCGTTCAAGAAATTTCGAAATAATTTGGATAATGTTTGTAGTCTTGGTACTGGAATAAAAGGTCATTGCATCTCGTTATTATTGCTCTTGGACAGTAATCAACTTGCGCTACCGTAGACCGGTAACACCGATAACACTCGTGCGTTTCCAGCAGGTCCGCTATGCGCAGCGAATTTCGCGAGGAATTACGCGGCTTTTAAGCGACTTGCGACAATTAACCTGTAATAGACCGTATAGATCTTAACGTTTAAGAAAGGTTTCTAAATTTCAACTCTGACCACGAGCCACCGGCGTCCGTTGCAGGACAATCGCGCCCACCCCCGCAAGTACGATCAATGTCCCGAGCAAGCGCATCGGGCCGGTTTCTTCTCCCAAAAATATTGCACCCGCTAGAAAACCAAATATGGGGGTCAGCAATGTCAGCGGCAGCACCCTGTTGACTTCGTATCGTTGTAACAGCCAGTACCAGACGCCATACCCGAAGATCGTCACGGCG
>Ga0315338_1002548_pt1 | contig 17716 bp, 13 predicted proteins | sample ASW8metaG_FD_204518 | JGI IMG/M metagenome (GOLD analysis project Ga0315338, IMG submission 204518) | Ammonia-oxidizing marine archaeal communities from Monterey Bay, California, United States - ASW #8 | ecosystem: Environmental > Aquatic > Marine > Coastal | place: USA: California | collected... | reverse complement strand
TCTCGGTCCAGGCCGACAAGGAGTGGGTCGACCTGTGCGAACAGGTCCTCGATGCTCCGGAGCTGGCTACCGAAGCCAGGTTCTTGACCAACCACGACAGGGTCGAACACCGCGCCGAGACCGATGGACTCGTCGCTGCGGTGTTTCGGTCGTTGCCGAGCGATCAATTGATGTCACGCCTCGCTGACGCCCGCATTGCCCACGCCATCGTCAGCGACGTCGCCCGTTTGTCCGATCATCCGCAGCTTCGTCGAGTCGAGATTGTTCACGAACTCGGATCGTTCGAGCTGCCTGCGCCGCCCTTCACCGCCGATTGGGAAGCCTTCGGCCCGGTTCCTGCGCTCGACGAACACGGGTCCGCGATTCGGGCCGAGTTCGGGATCAGTTAGCGGCTGCCTTTAGCCCGGCGAGTACGCGGTCTGGCGTCAGCGGAAAGCTGTCGAACCAGACGCCGGTTGCGTCGTGCAGCGCTGCAGTCACCGCAGGGGCGTATGTCATGAGCGGCATCTCGGCCATGCCGCGCGCACCCCAGGGCCCGAGCGGATCGGCGAGTTCGAGAACGATCGAGTCGACGGTGGTCGGAATGTCACCGATGCCAGGAATGAGGTAGGTGCTGAGCCTCGGATTGAGAATTCGGCCCTCGGCCGATTGGAGGTTCTCGGTGAGGGCATACCCGTGTGCCTGAACCACTCCGCCCTCGATCTGTCCGATGACAAGATCGGGGTTGATCGCCTTGCCGACGTCGTGGCAGCTGATGACGCGATCGATCTTGATGTGGCCGGTTTCGATGTCGACGGTGAGGTCGACAGCCTGGGCGACGTAGCCGTAGGAGAAGTTCGGCGTGCAGTGGCCGTCCTCGGGGTCGAGCGGCTCTGTTGGCGGTGGGACGAACCGAAAGTGACCAACAGCAGGTCGGTCGCCGTCGCGCCACGCCTTGTCGGCTTCTTCGGCCGCGCCGAGGATCGAGTTGCCCGCCATCCATGTGAGCCGCGATGCCGACGCCGATCCTGAGTCGCCGCTGGTGCCTGTGTCGGAGAACTCGCCTCGAACCGCTGCGAGCGGCAGCCCTGTCGCTTCGGCTGCCATCTGTAGGAAAGCAGTATGCGCTCCTTGGCCCACCTCGGCGCCTGCGTGGCGGAGCTCTGCCCACTCAGGGTCGCCACGCTCGCCGTGCAGGGTGATGGTGGCTTCACATCGCTCGGGAAAGCCGAACGAGAAACCGATGTTCTTGAATGCGCTTGCATAGCCGGTGCCTGATCGTTGGGCCGGTGGCGATGCCGGCAGCGATGCGAATGGGCTGAACTCGTCTCGATCGGCCGGCACCGCAGCCGCGGACGCACATTCCTCGAGCACCGTTGGCATGGTCACGCCGAGCGGCATGACGGTCTGGGTGATGCCGATGCTCCCGTCCTTCAGCACATTGCGTCTGCGAAGTTCCATCGGGTTCATGTCCAGGGCAGCGGCGAGCTTGTTCATTTGGCTCTCAGCGGCGAACGCGGCTTGTGGGCCACCGAAGCCGCGGAACGCTCCGCCAGGAGTGCTGTTGGTGTACACGGCGTGACTGTCGACGTGCGCATTGTCGACCTCGTACGGGCCAGCTTGCCCAATGTGGCAGTTTCCGAGGACCTTGTTCGACGTGTAGTTGTACGAGCCGGCGTCGAGCCACGCCTCGCTCTGAACGGCGACGATCTTGCCGTCGCGCGCTGCTCCCCATTTGGCGTGAATACGTCCGCGGTGTCGCTTGTGGTGACCGACGATCGACTCTTCTCGGCTCCATCGACAGGCGATGGGTCGATTGATGCCTTGCTCGTGGAGTCGGAGCGACGCGAGCCCGAGAACGATCTGCATTGATGTGTCTTCGCGGCCGCCGAAGGCCCCTCCGATCGGTGGGTAGATGACGCGGACCCGATCCTCAGGAAGATCGAGTGCGTGGGCCATCTGTTCGCGGTCTTCGTGGGTCCACTGCCCGCCGATCTCGACAGTTATTCGGCCCTGCTCGTCGACGTAGCTGACCGCAGCCTCGGGTTGGAGGTAGGCGTGCTCCTGGTAGGGGAACTCATAGGTGCTCTCGACAACAACGTCAGCCATTGCCCAGCCGGCGTCCATGTCGCCTTTGCGAATCTTGTACGAGTGGTAACTGTTCGAGCTGAGCCCGTTCTCGGGGTGGACGAGAGTGTTGTCGGAGAGTGCTGCATCGAGGTCGGCGACGACGTCGAGCTGCTCCCACTCGGTGGTGATGGCTGCTGCACCGGCATATGCGGACTCGACCGATTCGGCAACGACGAGCGCGACGTGATCGGCCTCCCATCGTGAGACGTCGCACGGGATGTGGCTCCGGTCGGTGTGGTCGAGCCCGACGAACACCGGTTGATCGAACAGGGTGAGCCCGTACTCGTTGACAGGGATGTCAGCCGAGCCGAATACGGCGACAACACCGGGAACAGTGCGCGCGGCGTCGAGGTCGATTGCGACGAGCCTGGCGTGAGGTTGGTTGCTGAACACTGTTGCGGCGTGGAGAGCGTCTGGTGGCACCCGATCAGCTGGGTAGCGCGCTGCTCCCGACAGTTTGGACGCCGCGTCGATGCGAACCGGTGTGTCTCCGACGCTCACTGGTCGTCACCGATCCGTGAGGTCTCGCGAACTGCTTCGATGATCGAGTAGTAGCCCGTGCAACGGCAGAGGTTTCCGGCAAGGCCTTGAGCGATGTGGGAGCGATCGGGATGTGGGCACTCAGCGAGGAGCATCGATGCGCTCATGATGAATCCTGGGGTGCAGAATCCGCATTGCACTCCACCTGTTTGGGCGAACGACGCCTGGACAGGGTCGAGGCTGTCGCCGGTGCCGAGTCCTTCGACCGTGGTGAGGTCGCACCCTTCTGCGCTCGCGGCTGGGACGAGGCAGGACAGCACCGCTTCTCCGTCGAGGTGGATGGTGCATGCTCCGCACTCGCCTTCGGCACAGCCTTCCTTTGTTCCGGTGAGGCCGTGTTGGTCGCGCAACCAATCGAGCAATGTTGCCGAGGCTGCTGAGGTGGCGGTGTGCCGCTCGCCGTTGATGATGCACGAAACGCGGTCGCCTTCCTCGACGTCGGTCGCATGGCGAGGTGGCGCGTACTCGCCGCGGACGCGTAGGAGAGGGGGCGTTGTCGGGAGCCGGTCGCGTTCGGTTCCGTCCGCGATGGAGTTGAGCCCGCGCTCGACAAGCACGGCGATTGTGTCGGCCCGGTAGTCGGCGCTCGCCCTGATGTCGTCAATCGGTGTGACCGAGGCAGCCGAAGCTGCGGCGACGGCGGGCGCGGCTTCTCGGATGGTCTGCCCACGTGCAATCGCGTGCAGGCCGTCAACGGTGACCACTGTGGGGGCGACGCTGCCGAGCGCGACGCTGATGTCAGCAACCCTCGTCGGATCGTCATCGTCGAACGTGACGGCCATGGCGGCGTGAACGACCGAGATCGCTTGGGCAGATCGGTTCCCGAGCTTCACGAACACGCCGCGCTGATTGCGGCCGAGGGCTGGAATCGTGATGGAGGTCAGAAGCTCGGCTTGGCTCAGAACCGACGAGCGGAATCCGTCGTAGAAGTCGACGAGGCGAATCGTGCGTGACCCTTCGAGCGACGTCAGTGTGACCGAAGCATCGAGGGCCATGAGCGCAGAAATGGTGTCGTTTGCGGGACTGGCCGTGACCAGATTTCCGGCAACAGTTGCTCGGTTGCGTAGCTGTGGTGACCCGATTTCAAGACAGGCTTGAACCAGTGGCAGCGCGCGTTCGGCGAGTTCGTCCGACGCGATCACATCAGCGTGGGTGACGCCCATGCCGAGGGTCACCGAACCGGCTTCGATCGTGATCGAACGAGCGTCGTGGATTCGTGACAGATCGACGAGTACCTGGACGTCGTGCTCGGCGTTTCTTTCCAACTCGAGGAGGAGGTCGGTGCCCCCTGCGATAGGCCGCGCCCTGGGTCCGTGATCGGACAATGCCGTCAGCGCGTCGTCGATCGTGCTGGGCGCGATGACCCGGTCGATGCGCGGAGCCTGATGTTGTACCGGGTGAAGCGAACTCATGACTCGAACCAGTGTGACGGAACCTGACCGAGATTGAATAGAAAAAAGAACTTGTCTAGACAGATAATCTTGTCTATATTGACCACATGACAACACCGGTGATGACGATCTCCACCCCAGAAGGGTTGCAGGCGCTCAGTCACCCGCTACGCGTCGCGATTCTTGGGGCACTCGAAGTGCCGGGATCAGCAGCCGACCTCGCCCGTCGGCTCGACCAGCAGCGTCAGAAGGTCAACTACCACCTGAAAGCCCTGGAAGAGGCCGGACTCGTCGAGGCGGTCGAGTCTCGGCAGAAGGGCAACTTCATCGAGACCGTCTATGAGACAACAGCTCGATCGTTCGTGGTTGCGCCTGAGGTTGCCTGGAGTGACGATCGGCGAGGAGTCGCAATGCGTGCGCAGCACTCGCTTGAAACGCTCGTCGGCCAGGGCTCTCGCCTCCAACGAAACGCAGCCGAACTCCTCGATCGCGCCGCCTTCGACGGCGATCTCGTGGCGAGCGCGTCTGTCTCGGCTTCGGTGAACTTCGCCGACGAGGCCACACGAGCTGCGTTCATTCGCGATTACCTCGAGTCCACCAAACAACTCATCGAGACCTACAGCGGGGAGGGCGGCGAGAGCTACACCCTCGAACTCGCCGTCCACCCGACAACGGAGAACAACAATGACTGACGAGAACGCCAACAACGAAGCATCGGCCCCGCGGCATGTGTGGGAGAAGACGTTCGAGGTCCGGGCCAGCCGCGAGGCAACCTGGAACGCGTTTGCTGATCCTGAAACGACAGCTCGATTGCTCGCACCACCAGATGACGCTGTGCAACCGACGACAGCCATGTCGAGCACGAACACCTTGCTCGACATGGTCCCGCTCGAGACATTGAGTTGGCGCAACGAACGAGGAGATCACCGACACAGCGACATGACTGTGACCCTGGTCGACGCCGACCACGGGTGCACGATCACCATCACACGCTTCGGGTTCGGAGACGACGAAGCCGCCGACATCTTCAACGTCTCGAACGCACTCGGGTGGGAACACGGAATCAAGGACCTCATCCTGTTCGTCGAGACGGGTCAGATCGTCAAACGCCACTACGACGGATGTACCCGTTCTGCGCTTGGCATGTCGTACCTCGAGCACGCCTCAGGAGTCGAGGTGTGTGAGGTCGGAGCTGTCGGTCTTGGCTCCGAAGCCGGCCTTCAACGGGGTGATCGCCTCGTGAGAATCGGCGGTGCGCAGGTGTACACCCGGTCTGACATCTGGGCGCTCAATGCTGTCCATGAGACAGGAACCGAACTGGTGGTCGATTTCATCAGAGGCACGGAACTGATGTCGAGTGCTGGCAGGACGTGCAGCCTCGATCACCGACTCGTCGGCGAGTAGCTCCTGGCGTCGTGCCCAAGATGCACGGCAATGGGATCGAACGAGTCGAGCCGATCGAGCGATGCGTAGGCCGCTGCGAGATGTTCGGCGTCATGCACGTCCGATTCGTCGACGTGGCGGGCGGCATAGTCAGCGCACGTGTAGCAGGCCTGGCCGGCAACCACTTCGATGCCGTTGACCGTCTCGACCACCAACGACTGGTGTCCCGGCGTGTGGCCCGGCGTGGCAACGATGGTGACGCCATCGGCCACCGCTTCGTGGTCGCCGGCGATCTTGAGTCGGTCTGAGTCGACGTCTGCCCACTCTGGCACCGTGTAGAACTCGGCCCGCGCGGCCTCACGCTCCGCGGCTTGGACCCAGATCGGTGTCGTTGGGAACAGTGCGTTCTGGCCGCAATGGTCGAAGTGCAAGTGACTGTTGACGATCGCGATGACGTCCCGCTCGTCGAGGCGGCAGGCGTGGAGTTCGGCGATGACTGTTCGATCAGACGGCGAGTAGTGGTCGTTGATGAACGTGCTGTCGGTTCCACAGCCGGTGTCGAACACGATGATGCCGTCGCCGGTCGTGATGGCGAACCCGAAGTTGGGACACGTGCGGTCAGCATGCCGCGGATGCCAGTCGGGAAGCTGAAGGGGTCCGTAGTCGAGTCGTGTGATCTCGTTGAGGGTCATGTTCCGTAGAACTTTCCGGGAATGAGGCGGCGTCTTCGCCGAACCATCACGATGCCAGGTGACTGCCGGGAGGGCACCGCGACGATGGCGGCCAGCACCAACACGCCGGCGATTCCTTGCTCCCAGCTGAGCGACTCGCCAAATGCCAGCCAACCAACGGTGAACACCATCGGCAGCTCGACAGCGCCAGCAGCTGCTGCACGAGCGGCCCCGACGGCGTGGGCGGACGCGACATACACGTACTGGGGCACCAGGGCCGTGAGGATCGCGATGCCGGCAACGTTCGCCCAGGCCGATGGCCCTGAAGGCACTGCCTCATTCCATTGCAACGTCAGCATGAACGGTCCCAGAGCGATCACCGATCCAAGCGCCGCGACCGCGACCCTCTCGAACGGCGACAACGCTTGCAGCCGCTCGGTCAGCACCGCGATGGCGAATCCGAATCCGACAGGAGCGGCGAATGCGACGATCAACACAGCCGAGGTATCGCCTTGTGAGACCTCCGGTCCAAGAGCGATAGAGGCGGCGGCGATGATCAGCACGCCACCGGCGACGGCGCGTCTCGCAGGTCGCTGACGGAACATGAGCCAGGCGAGGACGACGGTGACAAGCGGGTAGCTCATGTAGACGACACCGGCCGTCGACACCGGAACCACCTCGATTGCTCGAACGTAGCCAGCCCACCCGAGCCCGAGGGCTGCACCTGCGACGAGGCCCCACGCGAGCGCTCGTCTCTTGTGAGGGGCGAAGTCGAGAACCCACACCAGGACGGCGGCACCTATGGCATTTCGGTAGAACGACACCGAAACGGGCGCAAGACCGGCGTCGGTCAGGCGGCGGGCGAACACAGGCACCACACCCATGAACAATGCCGATCCGACGACAAACAGTGTCGCCCGTGAGTTGGTGAGCCGAATGCCAAAAGGGCCACGCTCGGCCGGTTCCGACGCTTGTAATCGTTCTGCTGCGCGCGCAGTTGCCGAGGTTCGAGGTGATGAATCGCGGGCGCTCGGAACAAACGCTCCACCTTCATCGCCAAGATCTTGCGGGCCCTGCGGCATCGCCTCCGTCCATCCCTCGACGCGGGTGAATCTACGCCGTCACGCGCTCGGCTCCATCGCCGTGACGCGCTCGAGTCGCCTCCGAACGCCCGAATAGTCGTTCATCGCGTAGTGAAGCGTTGCCCGGTTGTCCCACATCACCAACGAGTCAGCTTCCCAGCTCACCCGTCCCTGAAACTCTGGGCGCACCTGGTGCTGAAAGAGGAACTCGAGAAGCGGTTTGCTCTCAGCGACTGTCATCTCTTCGAAACGCGACACAAACGCTCCGTTCACAAACAGCGATTCGTTGCCACTTCTGGGATGAACACGCACCACCGGGTGCACCGACGAAGCGTTCTCCTGGTCCTCGGCCATGTCGGGATAGGTGTGAAGCGCAGAGAGTCCACGAAGCATGTCCTGCAGCCCTGGTGAGAGACGCGAGAACGCAAGTTCCTGGTTGGCGAACAACGTATCGCCACCGATGGGCGGGATCTCCTTGGCGTGTAACAGCGACACCGCCGCGGGAGGGTCCTCGAACGAGATGTCGCAATGCCAGTACTCGCCGCCGAACGTCGCCTCGTCGCCCGGCTCTTTGAGCACCTGAAGAATTGCAGGGTGGTCCGGCACGGCTTCGAGGAACGGATGGATGTAGAGGTCGCCGAAGTTCGCGGCGAACGCGACGTGTTGGGTGGCAGTCAGCGGCTGAGAGGGAAAGATGAGCACGAGGTGCTCGGCGAGGAGGTCGCGAATCTCCTCGGCATCTTCCTCGCAGCAGTCGCGCAGCGCGAAACCGGTGACAGTCGCACCGATGGCGCTCGACAATCGTGTGACGTTGAACTCAGACACAGGCAACTCCGGTTGAGGATCGTAGATCGACATCTCACGCCGCGTCATCAGTTCACACGCGGTTCATCTATTCCGCTGAGCGGAACAATTGCCCATCAGTAGAGTCGATCGGAGTGCAGACGTCTGTCCGTTGGCCCGGCTACCGCCACGTCATTTTCGACTGCGACGCGACGCTCTCTTCGATCGAGGGCATCGACTCGCTCGCAAGAACCGACGAGCAGCGCGCCAACATCAGTGCGCTCACCGATAGCGCAATGTCCGGCGACATGGCTCTGGAAAGCGTCTATTCGACTCGGCTCGACATGCTGCGGCCATCACGATCCGAGGTCGCAGCTGTGCGGTCGTCGTATCGAAGCAACATCGTGCCAGGTGCCAGCGAAGTCGTGGCCGCGCTGCTCGAGCTCGGTCACGAGGTGTACGTGGTCAGTGGTGGATTGGCGGGTCCGGTCCGCGAGTTTGCCGCGAGTCTTGGCATCGATCCCTCACACGTCAGGGCAGTTGAGGCAACCCACGATCGTCTGTCTGGTCAGTGGTGGAGTGGCGCCGAAGCGACGCATGCATATTCGGGCCACGTCGACACTCCCCTCACGTCGACGAACGGCAAGGCGTCGATCATCGCCGAGCTGCTGAGCGACACCGAGGGAGCCTCGATGCTCGTCGGCGACGGCCTCACCGATCTCGTTGCCCGATCGTCAGTTGATCTGTTCGTCGGTTTCGGCGGCGTCGCGACTCGGCCCGTTGTGGCCGCAGGGGCCGACGTGTTCATGTCGAGTGGCCGTCTCGACGCGGTGCTGGCATTGGCCGGCGGCACCCCTGCGCTCGAAGTCTTTGTCGGCGACTCGCCGGCTGCCCTCACCATGGAGCGCGGCCTCGCCGATGTTGGTTCTGGAGCGATCTCGTTCAATCAAGAAGCTCTCGCTTCGCGATTCGCGAGAGCCTTCGACATTTCCCTGGAGGGAGTCGCAATGGGTGGACCGGAGATTCACAACGAGACCGGGGCGCGACCGCGGGTACTTGTCTGCGACTCGCTTGGGCCTGCTGGCATGGCAGTACTCGAAGCAAGTGATGACGTCGAGGGGGTCGTCGCCACGTCGATGAGTCGTGTCGAACTCTTGGAGGCGGTTGCCGACGTCGACGCGATCATCGTGAGGAGCGCGACCAAGATCGACTCCGAGATCATCAGCAGTGCGAAGCGCCTGAAGATCGTCGGCCGCGCCGGCGTGGGAACCGACAACATCGACGTCGTGGCCGCAACCGCCCGAGGCGTCATGGTGACGAACACGCCATTCGCGAACACCACAGCGACTGCCGAGCAGGCGATGGCCTTGATGCTCGCGGCCGTCCGCCATCTCCCATCAGCGCATCAGGCGTTGTTGGAAGGGAGCTGGAACCGCTCGCAGTTCACAGGGACCGAGCTCAAGGACAAGATGCTCGGCATCGTCGGTTTTGGTCGAATCGGTCGAGCGGTCGCCGCGCGGGCGAAGGCGTTCGAGATGACGGTCATCGCGTACGACCCGTACGTCAGCGAACTCGTCGGGCGAGAGCATGGTGTGGTGCTGTGCGAACTCGATGACCTTCTGTCGCGGTCCGACATCGTGACCTTGCACGCCGTTCCACCAGCCGATGGGAGTGCTCTCGTCGGAGCGCCTGAGCTAGCGACGATGCGCGAAGGCTCGATCATCGTGAACGCGGCCAGAGGGCAACTGCTCGACGCAACCGCCGCGCGACGCGCTCTCGACGACGGACGACTTCGCGCCGTCGCTGTCGACGTCTATGACGGCGAACCGCCTCCGCCTGATCATCCCCTCATCGGTCATCCGTCGGTGATCCACACTCCACACCTCGGAGCAAGCACGGTGGAGGCTCAACGGGACGTGTCGACCCAGATCGTCCAGCAGATCCTCGCCGCGCTCAGAGATGAGCGGGTCGACAACTGCGTCAACGTGCCGTTCAGCTTCGACGTCGAGACCGAGGCTCAGCTCGCCCTCGCATCTTCGATGGGCACACTGCAGCGAGTCATGGCAGATGCTCCTGTGACAAGGGTTGAGGTCGATGTTTCGGACAGCTCCGATGATCTGCTCGCCACGGTGGCCGCCGGGTTCCTTGCCGGTTTGATCGGTGACAGCAGCGACACCTCGGTCAACTTCGTCAGTGCGCCGAGCCTTGCAGCCGAACGAGGTATCAGCGTGACTCAAGGGCACGGGATCGGTCTGCTCGACTACCCGAACCTCATCAGTTGTCGTGTCAGCTGGAATGGTGGATCGCGAACGATGTCCGGAGTGGTGTTTGGCGGAAAGGAGCCGAGGATCGTGCAGATCAGCGACTATCACCTCGATGCGCGGCCAGAGGGTCTGGTTCTTCTGATGCTCAATGAAGACACGCCTGGCGTCATCGGTGATGTCGGAACGCTGCTCGGCAAATTCGGTGTGAACATCGCAGAGTGGCGCCTCGGCCGAAACGTCGCAGGCGGTCTCGCGTTATCGTTCATCAATCTCGACGTCAGGCCTGGCAGTGAAGTGCTCGATGCACTCCGCGCCGTGCCTGCAGTGACGAAGGCGGAAGTGGTTGAGCTCTGAGTCTGTAGCCGTTCTTCCGATGTACGACTGGCCGGAGGTCAGGCCACACAATGACGAACTCTGGTCGTTGGTTCGCGATGCGCTGCAGCGACGTGGCTTTGACGCTCCGATGGCCCTCGATCGCGACATCTTGAGAGAAGACGCCTGGCACTCGTCTTCGCTGCTCGTTGGCCAGACATGTGGACTGCCGTTCGTCAGCGGAGTCAACGAGAGCGCAACAGTGCTCGGCACATTCGACTACGGGATCGATGGGTGCGACCCCGGCGACTACAAGTCGATCGTGGTGTGCCGAACGGGTGAGGCTCGCCCACTCGCCGACTTCGAGGGATGTCGTGTCGCGTTCAACGGTCGGGACTCTCAGTCAGGGCACGCTGCGTTCGTCGCAACGCTGGCGCCCATGGTCAGGGACGGCGCCTTCTTCTCAGACACCATCGAGTCAGGGGCTCATCGACGATCGATGCAGATGGTCGCCGATGGCACTGCTGATGTCGCGGCCGTCGACGTCGTCTCCTGGCTGCTTGCACTCGACGTCGAACCAGCGGCTGGCGCACTCGAAGTCACCGGATCAACCGCCTGCACCCCTGGGCTTCCCGTCATCACCAGTCGAACGCGAGGTGCCGATCGTGATGAGCTGAACGCGGCCATCGAGGAGGCGACAACATCGCTGTCTGCGACGGCCAAGCTCGCACTGCACATTCGTGGCTATGTCCCTCGGCTCGACTCCGAGTACGACCTGATCAAACAGCGACTCGCCGAAGCCGTTGCGATGGGGTACCCACAACTCGCGTGAGTCAGTCTGCGATCGAGGTGCGAAACTGTTCGGATGCACGTCAACGTCGCCGTCATCGGCCGGGGAATGATCGGCGCGGCCGCCGCGAGACACCTCGCAGAGAGCGGAACGAGTACGGCGCTCATCGGGCCGCTTGAACCGGCTGACCGCAAAGGCTCCCAAGGCCCGTTCTCGAGTCACCCCGACGAGGGAAGAATCACCAGGATCTTCGGGCGCACTCCTGTCTGGGCCGCGCTGGCCGCCGCGTCGATCCAGAGATACGACGACATCGAGCAACGCTCGGGCATCGAGTTCTACGTTCCGAGCGGATGCGCTGCGGTGTTCCCAGAAGCGAGCGAATGGATCGAAGCCGCCGCTGGGTACGACCTCGACGCAAAGATGGTGACGGCAGAGTGGCTCATGGATTGCACGGGCATAGCGGCGCCTGCCGGCAACGAGATCGCGTACGAGTGGGCGCCAGCAGGCCACATCAACCCTCGTCGCCTCGTCGCTGCCCAGGCGAGCCTGGCCGCTTTGGCCGGCGCCGAACTGATCGAGCACGCTGTCGAGTCGGTGTCGAGGTCGCACTCTGGCTACGAAGTCACGGGTCCGTGGGGCTCGGTTACCGCGGACAAGGTACTCGTCGCCACCGGCGCGTTCGGCGCCGAATTGCTCGGAGCCGAACTGGACGTCGAGCGAAGGGCGAGGACCATGTTGATGGCCGAAATGGACCCCGATCCTTCGCTGCCAAATCTCATCTCGGTCGCGCCAGACGACCGGCTTCACGAGATCTACTGGTGCCCACCGGTGCCATACCCGTTCGGCAAGACGTGCCTCAAGATCGGCGGCAACATGATCGACACACGCGTGCTCGAATCGGCTGACCTCGTCGACTGGTTCCACACCGACGGTGAGCCCGATGAGGTCGAAGCGCTCGAGAACAGCCTTCGAGCACTGCTACCAGGAGCCAAGATCGCATCGATCACCACCGCACCGTGCGTCATCACCGGAACGCCGACAGGGCACCCCTACGTCGGGTTTGTCGACGACGGCATTGCGGTTGCGATCGCCGGAAACGGATCGTCAGCGAAGTCCTCAGACGAAATCGGCCGTCTCGGCGCCGCCTTGATGGCGGCCGGCGAATGGGCCGACCAGCTCGACGCCTCGATCTTCACCCCGCAGTTCGCATGACGATCACCGCAGAAGACGTCGAAGCATTCGCCGAGCAGGGCGCGGTGTATCTGCCAGGTCTATTCGCTGATTGGGTCGATGTCATCGCCGATGGGATCGCGAGGAACATGGCCGAGCCGAGCGAGTTCGGAGCCGAGAACGTCGAGGACGGCGGTGCTGGCCGGTTCTTCGACGACTACTGCAACTGGCATCGGATTCCCGAGTTCGAGCGGGTCGTCCACGGATCCGGCATCAGGGATGCTGCAGCCAAGCTGATGCAGTCCGAACACGTTCAGCTGTTCCATGACCACGTGCTGGTCAAGGAACCAGGCACGCCGAAGCCGACGCCTTGGCATTCAGACAGCCCGTACTACTTCGTTTCTGGCAGACAGAACGTCAGCTTCTGGATTCCGATCGATGCAGTTCGCGACGCGACACTTCGCGTCATCGCCGGGTCGCACCTCTGGGACAAGGATGTCCTTCCGACCAGGTGGCTGTCTGAGGCCGACTTCTATCCGGCAGACGACGAGTATCTCCCCGTTCCCGATCCCGATGCCGAACCTGGTGCGTTCGATGTTCTCGAATGGGACATGCAGCCCGGCGACGCGGTTGCCTTCAGCTATCGATCGGTGCATGGCGCCCGCGGCAACTTCGCCGAGTCGCGTCGTCGAGCCCTGTCGCTCAGATTCGTCGGCGACGACGCCCGGTTCATCGAGCGCGCCGGTCCAACATCACCCCCGTTCCACGGCCACAACATGCAATCCGGCGACCCCCTCCGCGAAGACTGGTTCCCGTACGTCTGAGCGACACCCGATGATCTCGGGTGATGGCACACCCAGTGCTCCTGGCCCGGGGCAGCCCCACGATCTCGGGTGACGGCACACCCGGTGCTCCTGGCTCAGGGCAGCCCTGCTGCCTTGGCACAAGATTTCTGTTGCTGCGAGTTCGCGACACGAGCGCGGCACTGGTTCTGTTCCGTCCACCGTGGGTAAGCAGGCGCTCGTGTCGCTCATGCGCAGATTTTGTTGTCGCACGCGTGTCCTCGCCGCCTCACTCGCACCCTTCCGAGACGCTGGCGCGATTGTCGCCGGGTAAAGCCTCCGTGGCGTCTGAACGGCTCCCAGAGGCAGAGCATGCCGCGTCAAGGCAGCTTCGCTACCCCAAGCCACATCCAGCTTTGTTACGGCAAGCCACTCAGGGCTTGCTCGAACATTGTCTTCAGGGTGTCGTCGAGGTTGGGAGGAAGGCGGGCGGCGTCGTTGCTTCGTTCGCCTTCGGGGTCAAAGAGGCCGGCGCGGAGTCCTCGGACTTGGCTCCATCCGTGGAGGATGTGCACCGGACGCCACAGAGCGAGTCTGGCGTCGTCAACGGGGTTGATGTTCCTGTATGCGTCGAGGTACCAGCGGCCGAGGCGTGGACCGACACGGCCGAGCAGAGCTCGTTCGACGCGGCTCCCAGCCGCGATTGCCGCGAGGTCGAACAACAGGCTGGTTCGAGCGACGTCACCGTGGAGGTCGCCGATACCGGCGTCGGTCCAGTCGATGACCGCAACATTGTTTCCGTCGACCATGACGTTGAGGGGGTGATAGTCGCCGTGGCAGGCCACGCCGGGGGAGTCGCGGAGCGAGCTCGTCGTGGCGTTGACCGTTGCGAGCGCTGCGGTCAGCTCGGCATCGTCGAGTGCGACTGCGGTTTCTCTCGTGAGCGACAGCCGTCGGTCGAGGAGATCGGCGCCGCTGCCAGGAAACCCGGTCGGATCCATCCGGTGGAGCCGGGCATGAGTCGAAGCGAGCATGGCGATCATGCTTTTCGCTCTCCACGGCCGGCTCTTGACTGCATCGAGCATCATCGTGCCGGGTGCTCGGAGGATGATCTGCACAGGCAGATCCGTCATTTCTCCCGGCGCGAAGACACGCAAGATGGGAGGCGTCGGATACGAGCGATCGTTGAGCCATTGGTGGATGTCACGCTCGCGGATCGCGAGATCATGTTGGTCTGATGTCCGTTTGACGCGCACGACGAGATCGCGTTTCCAGTCGTGTTCGAGCGTGGTGCCGGCGAGGCGGACGAAGTGAATCTGGCTGTCGAATCCTTCGCCGCTCGACGTTGATGGAGCGCCGAGGGTGACCGCGCTGTCGTGTTCTTCGGTCAGCAACTCGATCAGTCGGCGGATGACTGGTGGCTCCTCGTTGAGTGCCTGGCGGTCTGTCATGTGCCTAGTCAAGTCGCGTCGGTGCCATGGCGCCCGAATCTTGGTTACCTTCGGCATGTGGACCAGCAGCGGCACCAGCCAGACATCACGGCGTTTGGGCCCGACTTTCCATTTGGCCACGAAGCATGGGTGAAGCATCCAGCTGGCCTGGGTGCTGTCCCTGAAGCGTGTCTAGGCCAAGAAGTCGCGATTGTCGGTGCCGGCATAGCGGGGATCGTCGCGGCGTATGAGTTGATGCGCCTCGGTTTGAGACCTGTTGTCTATGAGGCTGGTCGTCTTGGCGGACGGTTGCGTTCTGAGCCATTCGATGCTGCGCCTGATGTCGTGGCCGAGCTCGGCGGTATGCGGTTTCCGGTTTCTGGTGCGACGCTCTACCACTATCTCGATCTGTGCGAACTCGAGACAAAGCCGTTCCCGAATCCGCTCACTGCGGCTGCGCCGACGACGGTGATCGATCTCGAGGGCACCTCTCACTTCGCAGAAACGCTCGCCGATCTGCCTGAGATGTTCCGCGAGGTCGCGGCTGCCTGGAACGATGCGCTCGCGAAGGGCGCCAACTTGGCCGAGCTGCAGCAGGCAATCGCCGACAGGGATCCGCGACGAGTGAAGGAGCTCTGGGATCCGCTCGTGAGAATGTGGGACGACCGCACGTTCTACGACTTCGTGGCCTCGTCGGATGCGTTCAGGCAGTTGTCGTTTCGGCACAGGGAAGTGTTTGGCCAGGTGGGGTTCGGGACTGGCGGGTGGGATTCGGACTTTCCGAACTCGATGCTCGAGATTCTGCGGGTGGTGGCATGCGAGTTCGAAGAGCACCAACGCTTCGTTGTCGGAGGCGCCGAGCAACTGCCGCGCCGGTTGTGGGCTCACGAGCCGGCGGCGATGCGGCACTGGCCCGCAGGGACGTCGTTGGCATCTCTTCACTCGGGAGCTCCGCGGCCGGGTGTCACCGCGCTCAGCCGAGACGGTGATGGCGATGTGTGCGTCAGCGACCAGTGGGCCGTAGAGCGCTCTTATCCCGCTGTTCTCGTCGCTCTCCAGAGTTGGCTGCTGACCACGAGCATCGATGTTGACGAGAGCCTGTTCAGCTTGAAGCACTGGATGGCGCTCGACAGGACGCGCTACATGCAGTCGTCGAAGACGTTCGTGATGGTCGACCGACCGTTCTGGAACGAGATCGACGAGGCGACGGGTCGTCCGCAGCTGAGCATGACGCTGACCGATCGGAACACGCGGGGGACGTACCTGTTCGATCTTGGTCCCGATCGTCCAGGTGTCATCTGTCTTTCGTATGCGTGGATGAGCGACGCGATGAAGGTGCTCCCGATGTCGGCTGAAGAACGGGCCGAACTGGCGCTTGACACCCTCGAGAAGATCTACCCGAACACCAGCATCAGGAGCCACATCATCGGTCAGCCGATCACGGTGTCGTGGGAGGCTGACCCCCACTTCCTCGGCGCGTTCAAGGGCGCGCTTCCAGGCCACTACCGCTACACCCGCAGGATGTATTCGCACTTCATGCAGGACGACTTTCCAGCGAGCCAGCGCGGCATGTTCCTGGCGGGCGACGACGTCAGTTGGACGCCAGGATGGGCTGAGGGTGCAGTGCAGACGGCGTTGAACGCGACATGGGGAATCGTGAATCATCTCGGTGGACGGAGCGATCCGTCCAACCCAGGACCTGGCGATGTCTACGACGACTTCGGTCCGATGGTGTTGCCAGAGTGAGCGTGCTGAAGGCGGGCGACAACAGCTATGTCGATCTCGATGCCACTGCGCTCGCGGATCTGGTCCGCCGAGGCGAGGTCGCGCCGTCCGAGCTCGTCGTCGCCGCGACCGAGCAGCACATCGCCACCCACGGCGACATCAATGCCATCGTCGAGTGGTACGACGACCCCGACGATTGCGCGAACTCATCAGGACCTCTTGCCGGTGTGCCGTTCCTTCGAAAGGACTACGGAAGCACTGAAGCTGGTCGGCTTGTCGAGATGGGGAGTCGACTTGCTGTCGGCAATGTTGCCGCAGACACGTCGTGGTTTTTCTCTGAGTTGAAGGCCGCGGGAGCGGTAGTGGTTGGCCGGTCTGCTGTTCCCGAGCTCATTCAGCACGGTTCGACCGAGACCACGCTGTTCGGGCCGACTCGGAATCCGCACCGCCTCGATCTCTCGCCTGGGGGCTCATCGGGTGGGTCAGGAGCCGCGGTCGCGGCCGGTGTTGTTCCCGCCGCTTCGGCGAGTGATTGCGCTGGCTCGATCCGGATACCGGCGGCAGCCTGCGGGCTCGTTGGCCTGAAGCCCGGCCGTCGTCGCGTGCCATCGGCAACTGGAGGGTGGGGAGGAATCGCCGAGGAGTTCGTGCTGGTTCGCTCCGCTCGCGATGCTCGCTTGTTCCTCGATGTACTCGGGCGCGGACCGTATGTTTCGAGGTCGTCCCGTCGGCTTCGTGTCGGTGTCTCCACGCGTCACTGGGCGAACAGCACCACGGACCCGGAGGTCGTCGCGGCTGCTGAGGCCGTCGCGTTGCGATTCGAGCGTCTCGGGCATGCTGTGTCCGCTGTCGATGCCCCACCGGTCGCCAACGACGAGTGGATGGCGACCTGGGCCGCGCTCTTCACGAGGTTTGTCGTCGCCGACGTCGAAGCGCTCGCCGCGCTGACGCGGCGACCGGTCGATGAAACGACCCTCGAGCCGTTGACGTTGCGAGCCATTGAGTCGTTCTCCGATGTCACCGCCGCTGACATCACTGAAACCCAGATTCGCCAAGGCCGTTTGACACTCGAACTCGATGAGGGTCTTCGCGACATCGATGTGCTGCTGACACCGACCCTCGGTCAGTCCGAGATCCCGCTCGGATCGATTGCTGGCGAGGTCGAGTCGATGGAGCGTTATTTCGAGTTGAACGATGCGTTGTTTCCGTTCAACGTCGCGGGTTGGCCTTCGTTGAGTGTTCCGGCGGGCTTCTCGAAGGGGGGCGCACCGATTGGTGTGCAGC
>Ga0315338_1002547_pt1 | contig 17727 bp, 10 predicted proteins | sample ASW8metaG_FD_204518 | JGI IMG/M metagenome (GOLD analysis project Ga0315338, IMG submission 204518) | Ammonia-oxidizing marine archaeal communities from Monterey Bay, California, United States - ASW #8 | ecosystem: Environmental > Aquatic > Marine > Coastal | place: USA: California | collected... | reverse complement strand
TGCCGCCGCCTCGTCGATCGTGACGCCGAAGTGCTCGCCCTGGTCCATCGCCGCGCCGACTGGCTGCCGAACGCGCCCGCTCTCGTGCAGGTCGCGGGAGACGTTCTCGATCCTGCGAGCCTGGCTCAAGGGCTGAGCGAGCACGGTGCCGTCGACGCTATCGCGCATCTGGCCACGGAGCCGCCTGGCGACGGAACCCGGTTCGGGACGAACGAAACAGGGACGGCAAACATCCTCGATGCAGCGCGAGGCATCGGCGTGCGCCACGTCGTCTTCACCTCGACCATGAGTGTCTTCGACTTCCTCGCCGCGGGCCTGCCACTGCCCCTGGATGAACGGCAATTGGTGCGGCCCGTCGATCGCTACGGACTCGAGAAACTCGCCGCGGAGCAGTTGTGCCGACAGGCGGTTAACGCCGGAGATCTGGGTGTCTCCATCCTCCGTCTGGCCGGCGTCTACGGACCCGGGAAGCGCGCGGGCGTGGCCTACAATTTCCTGCGGCAGGCCCTGTAGGGCGAGTCGATCACCATCGCCGCCGACCGCGGCGTCGATCTGGTATGGGTTGAGGATGTCGTGGCCGCCGTGGATGACGCGCTGATGAAGGAAGAGGTCATGGGTACAGATTGCATGGTTCGCGCCACCCCTTTCACCGACGTATCGTTCAGACACACAAAGAGCCGAGCTGGATTTCCGGATTGGCATCTGCTCCCTGCACACCAGTGATGTGACCTGTGTGGTCGTGCAGGTGGAATATTGGTACCGACACTAAGTTGCAGAGAAATATGTTGCGAACCGAGTCAGGTAGGTAGGTTAGAGCGGCATGATTATCAGCGTCGTACAAACAAAAGGAGGGACCGGCAAGAGTATACTGTCGCTCAATCTGGCCTATGCGCACGGCTTGCGGAAACACTTTTCCAACGTCTCTTTGGTCGATTTCGATCCTCAGGGAACGTTGCACTCCTGGTGGTTACAACGGCAAGTCCTGCAACCACAGGAGAAATCGGTGTCCTTTCACTACGTTCCCGACACCGACAGGGAGACGCTGCGGGCTCGCCTCGACGCCGTGGCATCGCCTGAAGGGCTGGTGATCGTAGACACCCCCGGAGAAAGCACGGGGAAAATGCATACGAAGCTGGCCTGCGTGATCTCGGATCTGGTGCTGATTCCGATGCGGGCTTCCACGTCCGATGAAGCTGCCCTGGCCTACCATCTGCTTCCGATCATCCAGGAGATCCTGCTTCACGACCCGGAGAGACAAGGACGCTTCCAGGTCTTGCCGACCTTCGTCCATCCGCGCGCCAATCCGCAGACCATCATCGAGTATTTCCGCGAGATCCTTCCTGTGGAGCTGGGCTGTCTGGGTGCCGTGCTGCCTTCTCGAGCTGTCTACGAAAACTTCAACCGGGACGGCGTGCAGCTGTATGAGTACGCATGGAGCATGCAGAGCAATCAACGCGCCCTGCAAGCGGCACAGCGCGCCATTGTTGACGTCGATCGGATTGCCGACGCGATTCTGTCTCATCTGCCTCTTTGAACGAAATTCCCATGCCTCCGCCCAAGAATCGTAAGAAGATAAAGGCCGAGTCCTTTCCTCAGGCATCGCTTCCGACAAGTCGCCCCAGCGAGGACCGAGGGAGTACTTCCGGCTCGCTGAACCAGGCGTTTGCTCTGGTGGATGCCTTGGACGATCAGGCCCCATCGGCTAGCGGTGCACCGATTCTCGCTGCAGGGGTGCCGCTGTCATCGCGGTCGATACAGGCGCAGATCCTTGTGCACCGCTCGCTCCTGCTGGCCTCCGGTAGCGGCATGTTGCCTATGCCTTTGCTGGACGCACTGTTCATCACGGCCACGCAAATCCGCATGACACAGAAGCTGGCCGATTTGTACGATGTTTCCTTCACGCTCAGACGAGGGAAATGGCTCATCAGTTCTCTTGGAGGTTATGCGGTCAACACGGCATCCCTCATTGGCGCCGCAAGCTTCAGCAAGATGATTCCCGGCGTGGGAACGCTGCTGGGTGTGACCTCGATGACCCTGGTCGCCGGAGCGTTCACCTATGCTCTCGGGGTTGTCCTCATTCGGCATTTCGAGAGTGAAGGTGACCTGGACGACTTCGATCCCGAAGAACATCGGGCCTGTTTTCAGGAGGAATTCACGCAAGCGGCTCAGTGCCGCAAGTGATCCGCCAACCGGATGCTTGAGCCGGAAACTACGTTTGTCTCCCCCTTTTATTCCCGTGCCAGAGGCGGGTATCGTCAATCTGCGTAATTTTGCCCGTCGACATCTGGACAAATACTTGACCACCTTAATGCGCAGTGCTTTATCTTTAGGCGGAATGTAGACTCAAGCCAGCGCCAGCCGTTACGAAGCTTTGCCAACACCACTATAAGGGGTGAACAATGGCCAAGGAAAAGGCAGCCGTACTCGAGGAAGAAGAAGTGGATGTCGACGCGAATGATACGGGCCGTGCCGTGGAATCGCAGCTGGATCGTGCAGCCGTCATCGTGAGTAAGTACGCAACCGCTTCGGCCGCAGCAGGTCTGCTGCCTGTTCCCGTGGCCGATGTCGCCGCGATTACGGCCGTGCAGTTGAAAATGGTGCATTCTCTCAGTAAGCTCTACGGCGTGCCATTCTCCAAACAATTTTCGAAGTCGCTTCTTGCCTCACTGAGCGGTGGTGTCGCTGCCGATGGAATTGGCAGGGTCGGACTAGGCAGCGCGCTCAAGATGGTACCCGTCATCGGGCACATGGCAAGTATGATGGCGCTGCCGGGCACGGCCTGGGCAGCCACTTCAGCGCTGGGTCAGATTTTCACCCAGCACTACGAAAACGGCGGCACCCTCCTCACGCTCGATCTGAAGGTTTGGCGACCGATCTATCGCGGGAAAGTATCTGCAGCAGCGAAGAACTGATTTCAGATCGTCCCGCTGAATTCTGTTATGGGGGGGTTCCTTCTGCAAACTGATTGAGGGAGGGTGTCAGTGTATCAATGGTAGCCACACTACTGAAGTTTGTTTTTGTCCTTGGCCTTCCCGCCATCGGACTGTGGTTCTTGTTCGCCGTGGTCGCTACCCCCCTGGCGGCCATTGTGCCCGTGTACGTCAAGATGCTCCTGTCGCCTATATGGTTCGTCATCGGCTTCTTTGTGGCCTTGTTGGGCTGGAACAGGAAGCTGGGGTTCTGGGTCTATTTCCTGATCTCTCTACTCTTGACTCCGATTGTCGGATTTCTCGTTGTCATAATGTCTGACAAGAAGACCCACGATCATGAACCCGGGCTCGAGTAGCACCCCCCGGGGAGCGGCAGCGACATCTCTATATCGATGCCATCACCTGGCATCCTGAGCGACCCTTTCCACGGCGAGCTTCCCGGCTCGCTTCGTTTCACTTTCCGCTGAGGCATGCCAGCAAGCAAGGCGGGTGTCCGGCTGTTCTGCGTTCCTTTCGCGGGCGGAAACGCGTACTCCTACAGAGATCTTAAAGATCACCTGGCCGATCATGTTGAGGTGATGGCTCTCGAGCTGCCCGGACGCGGTCGGCGCTTTGGCGAACCGCCATTGACCTGTCTGGAAGGGATGGCCGACGACCTGTTTGCCCTGATTCGGCAGCAGGCCGACGAACCCTACGCGCTCTACGGGCACAGCATGGGGGGGCGCTTGGCTTGCCTGCTGACAAGGCGCGCTCTGGCCGCCGGACTGCCAGCTCCCCTGCACCTGTTCGTTAGCGGTTGCGCGGCCCCGAGTGCAGCTGAGAATCGGCGGAGGTACCAACTTCCCAGAGGAGAATTCATCGCCATGCTGGCGACTATGGACTGTCCACCGCACGTCCTGCAGAATGAAGAGCTGCTGGAAGTGTTCGAACCGGTCCTGCGGGCGGACTTCCAGGCAAATGATACCTACGAACACAAGAGAGAAGAGCCCTTCGACGTCCCCCTAACGGTCATGATCGGTACCGAGGAGGAAACAAGTCGGGAAGATGCGCTCAGATGGCAGGAAGAGACGATGCAGGATATCGATCTCACAGAATTCCCGGGCGGACACTTCTTCATCTTTGATCATCTGTCCGACCTTGGCGGCATCGTATCCCGGACGCTGGTGCGCCCGCCACCGGTAGTCTGAGTCGCCCCCGGGCACCGGGACGACTCGTCTACAGCTGGAAGGCGTAGGTCAGGTTCAATCCCAGTATTTCCCTGAGCTGCACTCTGTCCTGTTTCCCCGGCTTGCCTGGGTCCGTGTCGACGTCATTGTCGTGTAGCAGCGTGGTCTGAATGCTGGCTGACAGCAGTTGATTGATCTTGCCGGAGATGTTCACATTCAAGGACGTGTCTACGTCCTGATCTCCATAGTTGGCGAAGAATTTCAGCTTGCCGTTGGCTGCCACATTTTCCATCAGTGGCACACTGAGGAACAGTTTCATATACGCGCCGGCCTCGGAGCGGACGGTTTTCCCATCGTTGCCGTATAGACCGACCCCCAGAATTTTGTCGAGATTCCGAATGCTCTCATCGAGGATGATGGTCTGCTTGAGCATAAAGGGCGCGAGCATGAGGTCTATGAGCGGCTTCTCTTTGACAAGGCGGAAGCCCAAACCCAGTTCGATCTGGCCCGGCGACAGGAAGTCGCCGATCTTGATCCCGTCGATTGGATCACCGCCGAGGGCTTCGACGGTGGATTTGTCGAAGATGTAGCTTGGCGCGATCTGTGTGTTGACATCAGCCAGCAAGCCGATGCCGAAATTGGGCCTGATGTGGTAACCAGAGAGACCTACGACGGTCAGTTGGTCCTGGTTCTTCCGCACCGGCAGACCCTCGGTCTTGAAGAAGCCAACCAGCCAGTTGACGACCAGATCTGAGCTCATACGGCCTTTCTTATGGTGTCCGTCCATCTTGAAGGTGCCGTTGAGGGCAACAGAGGACTCACCGCCGGAAGCCCAGTTGGACAGAGCCATCTGGCTGAACTGCAGGGAATTGCTCGAGTTGAGGGAGAAGCCGTCGTTGGAGTTCTCCTGTGCACACAGGACGCCGGCGTAGAGCAGCAGGGATAGAGAGAGCAGTTTCTTCACGAATCGGCCTCCTGGCAATTTAATTCGGCGCTGGCCTCGCTAAGGTATCGCGAGGCAAGAGTATAGACAAGTGCCCTGAATCGGAACGGTCACCTGGCGGCCTCATATCAAGGACGTTGCAATAGAATGGCGACACCGGCAGATCCAGTTGATCTTCGTAAGATCATCGTAGGTCACGCAAATACGTATCACGATCCTGCGCTTGCGATCCTGGCGGAAGGAGAGATCTACGCGGAGGCAATGGAACGGCATGTTCAATGCAAGCGCGCTATCGAAATGGGTCGGCTCTGGTACTCCGGGCGTGCGTTGAGTGCGGCTTTGGAGCACCACGGAATCGCCCCCGTTGAGAATGCCAATGTGGTCTCGGTAAGTACGTGGGACGAGGAGCTGTTGTGTGAGACACTGGAAGAAGCGGGGCTGAGCAGAGAAAAGCTGCTCGAGCAGCCAGAGCTGGCTATCGAGCCTGCCATCATGTCTTGTTCGCTGTCTCTGGAGCAGCTTTTCCTGAATCAGTTGGGCTGGGTACTGCATGAATACCCTGTGAACCGGAGCCAGTTGCCCGAGAAGTCAGCGTTCAACCTGTTCCGTGAGCGGGGGATCACGATGAGCCGGAAGTCGATCCCCCACCATCTGGCCCACGCGGCGACGGCGGTCTACACGTCCCCCTTTGAAGAGTGTCTGGTGCTGGTCGTCGACGGCTTTGGCGAGGAGACGGCGACCAGTGTCTACCACTTTGCGGACAACACCTTCGATCTGTTGTGCAAGAACGGTCCACAGGATAGTCTGGGGAGTGTGTACACACTGGTTACTCGTCTGTGTGGATTCAATCCGTACGAGGGAGAGGAATGGAAGGTGATGGGGCTGGCTGCCTACGGGAAGAAGAACGAGGAGATCTACCGCTTCTTCGAGGAACTGATGGTGGTTCGCGGGATGGCGGTCGAGTTCCAGTACCGCGAGGACAGTCTCGCGCGCCTGGAAACCCTCGTTGGCGGTTTCAGGATGCATGATGATCCGGACATCATGAAGGCGGCAGATCTGGCCTGCAATTTTCAGATGGCCTTTGAGGGAGTGATCGTCGACCTCGCCAAAGGGGTGTACGAGACCGGCAGATCGAGCCATCTCGCCCTCGCCGGGGGATGTGCGCTGAACTCCGCTGCCAACGGCAGGATTCTGCAGAACTCGGGCTTCACGCAATTACATGTGCCCAGTGCCCCGGCAGACGACGGCAACTGTCTAGGGGCCGTTCTCTACGAGAAGTATTGCGTACTCGGAGAGGCGCGGAGCCCCGCTGTACATTCGCCCTATCTGGGCAGCCAAATCGACCTGGTACGCCTGGAGCATATCCTCGGATTTGGTAAGCTGAAGTACGAGCGGATGGACAGCGAACCGGCGCTCTGCAAGCGGGTGGCGGACCTGCTGGCCGATGGGGAGATCATCGGCTGGATCCAGGGACGGGCGGAATTCGGACCCCGTTCCCTTGGCAATCGGAGCATTCTCGCCGATCCGAGGTCGCTTGATATGAAGGACCAGATCAACAAGAAGGTGAAGTTCCGGGAGTCCTTCCGGCCCATCGCGCCCTCGATCCTCCACGAGTTCGGCGACGAGTATTTCGAAGATTACCAGGAGGCTCCCTACATGGAGCGGACCCTTCGGTTCCGGGACGAGGCACGGGAGAAGGTACCCGCCGTCGTGCACGAGGACGGCACGGGTCGGCTGCAGACGGTCAAGGAAGACTGGAATCCACTGTTCTACCGTCTACTCAGGTCGTTCTACGAGAAGACGGGAGTACCCGTCCTGGCCAATACGTCCTTCAACGTCATGGGCAAACCGATCGTCCATTCCGTGGAAGATGCCATCACCGTGTTCTCCACCACCGGCATGGACTACCTCGTCATCGACAGATACCTGATCTCAAGTTGATTTCACGCCGTTACTGCGGGGCGCGTCGACCACCTCACCCATGTCGGTGAGCTGCCAGGACGTTTCGGCGGTGATCGCCACCCGGTAGTTGCCGAATAGTTCCAGCGAAACCATCGACCAGTCTTCGGCGCTTCCGCCCTGCACGGAGAGGAGCCTCGCCGGATCTCCCGGGCGTAGTGTCACATCGAAGGAATCCAGCGGGCAGGTGAGTCCTTCGCCCTTCGCTTTGATGAAGGACTCTTTCCTTGTCCAGCCGTTGAAGAAACCTTCCACACGGTCCTCTTCGGGCAGAGATCGGTAGATCGCCAATTCGCGCGCCGAGAAGAAGCTGGCGACAATCTCATCGCGGTCCTTGATGTGCCGATCTACATGTTCCACATCGATGCCAACGTGGCGGTTCCGGGTCATGGCGAATACGGCCATGCCATCGGCATGTGACATGTTGAACTGCAGAGAGCTGTCTGCGCATGAGGGGCTGAGCGAAGGCTTGCCGTAGGGACCGATCTCGAAGCTGATCTCTTCAGGCTTTCGTGCCAGGTACGCGGACAGCAGGAGCCGCAGTATTGCGTGGGAGATGATGAAGCCGCTGCGGTCCCTTTCCAGGTGGAAGCGCTCGGCCCGCTCGGTCTCTGCTCTCGACAGGAGGGGCAACAGCCCAGGGATCCGCGGATCCTCCTCAGCCAGCCGGGTGAACCAAAAGTGAACCTGGTTTTTCGGAAGTGCTCGTGTTACTGGCGTCATTTGGCTGACGCACTCAGGGTGCCCGGTTGAGGACCGACCCGAGGCTCTGCTCAAGAATGTCCAGGCCCTCTTCCAGCTCGCTGTCTTCAATTACCAGGGGAGGGAGCAACTTCAGGACATTGCTCATCGGCCCGCACAGTTCGATCACAAGTCCCTTGGCGAAGGCTTCCCGGGACACGGCTCTCGCATTGTCGGAATCGGCGATTTCAAGGCCGTAGATGAGCCCTTTCCCCCGCACCTTCAGTTCGTGCGGCGCGTGACGTTCGGCCAACGCCTCGAGCCGTCTGGTGATGGTGTCGCTCTTTGCCTGGATTCCTCGGGCCAGGCCATCGCTCTCCCAGTAGACGAGGGCCGCCGCGGCGGTTACGAAGGAGAGATTGTGTCCGCGGAATGTCGCGGTCTCTTCGCCGGGCTTCCACCGGTCCAACTCGGGGCGCATCAGGACTACCGACATGGGCAGGCCATAGCCGCTGATCGACTTCGACAGTACGGCGATATCCGGGTGGATGCCGGCTTGCTCGAAACTGAAGAACGTTCCTGTCCGTCCGCATCCGACCTGGATGTCGTCGATGATGAGGAGGATGCCGAATTCGCGACATAGGGCCGCCAGCCCTCGCAGCCAATCCATCCCGGCGACGTTGACGCCGCCTTCGGCCTGAATGGTCTCCAGCAGAATGGCGGCAGGCAGATCGAAGCCACTGCCTGAATCCTCGAGTAGCTTGCGGATGAAGGCGATGGTATCCATATCCCGGCCCAGATACCCTTCGAAGGGAAGGAAGGAAGCATTGCTGCGGTCTACGAATGCCTCATTCCTGTACTGCGCATTGCTCGTCAGGGCCAACGCCCCTAGCGTCAGCCCATGATAGCCGTTGGTAAAAGCGGCTATGTGCGAGCGCCCCGTAGTCAGCCGCGCAATCTTGAGTGCTGTTTCGACGGCGTTGGTGCCTCCCGGGCCGGTGAACTGCATCTTGAAATCGAGCCCCCGAGGCGCAAGAATCGATGACTCGAACCGGTCCATGAACTCGCGCTTGGCTGTCGTCGCCATGTCCAGACTGTGGGTGATCCCATATCCCTCGATGTACGTGAGCAGGGCCTGACGCATGCGATCGTTATTGTGGCCATAGTTGATGGCCCCTGCTCCGGAGAAGAAGTCGGTGTACCGCTTCCCGCTGTCATCGTACAGATACGACCCTTTGGCCTTCTCAAAGATCGCGGGGAAGGATCGGCAGTAGGATCGGACCTCGGATTCCTGTCGGGCAATTTTGTCCAAGGTCTCCGTCATGATTGCCCACACTCCGTCGGTGTGGTTGTGTCAACGAGGATCGACTGGATGATCTGTGCGTTCTGGTCCAGGGCAGGTTCATACAGCATGAGATTGTGGCTTCCGAAGCCGCTGTGAGTTGCGAAAGCTCCGGATGTCAGCTCCCGCCACCTGAACGTATCGGCCACAAGTTGACCCTCCGCATTGGAATACTCGGTGATCGCATTCTCTGAGAGGATTACGTGAAGATCTGCCTGCACTGTTCCTGACTCCACTGTTTCGCCGCTGTAGCGGTAGTAGGCCTGAATCTGCCGAATCACCTTCTCCTTGAGAAGGTCGCTGGCGAAATAGGCACGAAGGTTCTCGTGGCCGATGAATTCCTGTGCGAGCCGTTCCGGCTCGCCTTCCGGATAAGTGAACCTGGCCAGTCTCCGCGAAGAATCCACCATGACAAGTGCCCGGACCCGGTTGCCTCGACGCTCCAGTTCCTGCGCCACGTGGAAGGCCAGGTTGCCTCCGTAGGAGTAGCCGAGGAGCAGATAGGGGCCGTGCCGGTCGATAGACTGGATGTGGTCGACGTAGTCGTGGATGCGCGTCTCGGCGGGGATGAACTGGAACGCATGGAGTCGGAAGTCCGTAAGGCGATCGGCGAGCTGTACGTAGCTGAGGATGTCGCCGGTGCCGGGCGGGAAGGCGAAGAGTGCCGGCCGGTCGCCGGAGGGACCCAGGGGTACCAGGACCTGGTCGACCTCTCGAAAACCGGATTTGGCCCGGTCGATGACGGTTGTCGCCAGTTCCCGGATCGTCGGGGCGCCGAAGGCGGTGGCCAGTGGAACCTGGACCCCGAAGCGTTCCTGGATAATGGAGATCATTTTGGTCACCTTGAGACTGTGGCCACCGGCATCGAAGAAGTTCTCCGTCGCTCCGATGTCTTCGACTCCCAGGATCTCCTTCCAGATACAGCCCAGTTCCTTCTCAATCGCTCCCTCGAGGACGACCCGCGCACCACGGTTGTTTCCCGGAGCGGGATCGGGGAGCCCTTGGCGGTCCACCTTGCCATTGGGCATGAGCGGGAACTGTTCCAGAGCCATCAGGTAGCTGGGGATCATGTACTCCGGTAGTGCCAGCCTGAGCTCGTCCCGCAACCGTCTCACGTCATGTGCGTCGATACCGGTGACATAGCCCACCAGCGTGCTGATGCCATCCCCGAGGTCCCGGCCTGCAACCACAGCTTGCTTCACCCCTTCGCAGCGCTGGATCTGTGTCTCGATCTCGCCAGGCTCAACACGGTGGCCGCGCACTTTCAGCTGGTCGTCGAGGCGGCCCACATACTCGATGATGCCGTCGGCCTGCCAGCGACCAAGATCTCCCGTCCGGTAGAGCCGCTCACCCGGCTTGAATGGGTGGCTGATGAATTTGCTCGCCGTCAGATCGGCATCGTTCACATAACCAAGGGCCAGGCCGTCGCCTCCCGCACAGATCTCCCCGACGACACCCACCGGCACCAGGTCCTGCGTCTCGTCCAGGATCCACACCTCACTGTTGGCAATCGGCTTTCCGATGGGGATGTCGCCGGCATAATTCTGCTCGATGCGGTGACAGGTGGTGAAGGTGGTATTCTCCGTCGGCCCGTAGCCATTGATGAGGGCCAGTTCGGGGTACTGCCGTCGAATCTGGCTGACGTGATGGGGTGACAATTTCTCGCCGCCGATCAGCAGCGTCTTCAACCCACCAAAAACCGCGATATCCCGATCCACGAATTGGTTGAAGAGGCTGGAGGTGAGCCAGAGGGTGGTCGTTCCCTGCTCTCGGATCAGCCGTTTCATCTCCGCGACATCGAGAAGCGACATGTCGGGGGGGCGGGACAGACTGCCACCGTTCAGCAGCGCCCCCCAGAATTCGAAGGTTGACGCGTCAAAGCCGAGGGCGCCGGTCTGCAGGATCCGGTCGTCGCTGCCGAGTTGTACGTAATTGGTGTTGATCACGAGTCGGATGACGGCGCGATGCGGGACCATCACGCCCTTGGGCCTGCCCGTCGTCCCCGAGGTGTACATGATGTAGGCGAGATCCTCGGCTGCACAACGCACATCCACCGGCTCTGCCGGCTGCGCTGCGATTTCAGTACCGGCAAACTGCCACTTGCTGCGGGCGCCGCTTCGGTCCTGCTGGAAGTCATCGGCATCGGCATCGAGGCAGAGGAGAGCTTCGAGGCGCTCACAGTCCGACTGAAGTCGGTTCATCAGCGGCAGATGCCGAAGGGTGGACACGAGGGCCCTGGCCTGGGTGTCGTCCAGTACATAGCGGGCGCGCGGATACGGTGTATCGTGGTCGATCGGCAGGTATGCGTATCCAGCCTTCAGAATGCCCAGGAACGAGACGCAAATGTCGTACGTGTGATCGAGAATGAGGGCGACCACAGAGCCACTGGGGAAGCCTCGACTGAGGAGGAAGCGGGCCATCCGATTAGCTGCCGCGTCCAGTTCGTGGTACGTCCAGGTGTCGCCGTCATGGGCCACCGCCACCGAGTCCGGAAAACGGCGCGCCGTCTCCTCGAACACCTCGTGCACGGTACGATCCCGCGGATAGTCGGAGCTGTGGTCATTCAACGCGTGCATCGTGTTGAGCAGCGCCTCGTGGTCTGAGGACGACTCAAAGAGGTCAAACTCCGCGATCTTCACCGCCCACCTCTCACCCGACGTGACTTGTGATCATGGAGGCGAAGCGGACGAGGGCATCGAGGTACTTCCGAATCGTCTCGGGTCGGAACCGCGACGTATCATACTCCATGTGCAGCAGGAGCCGGTCGGCGTCGTCGAAGGCGAAGAGCGTGAGATCGAACTTGGCGGTGCTGTGGGCAAAGGGAAACGGTTCGATCTGCAGGCCCGTGTCGTCGTCGGCCGTCGCGGCTGCACCCTCCGCGGCAACATCCATGTGGACGTCCTCGTAGTTCTGAAAAGCGTAGAGCACGTTGATGAGAGGCTGTCTGTTGGCAACCCGGTCCGGATTGAGCTTCGCGACCATGAGGTCGAAAGGGTAGTCCTGGTGGTCATAGGCTTCGTAGGCGACCTGCGACACGCTGTTGAGCAGGGAGTCAAACTCCATGTTGGCGGAGAGCGAGGTGCGCACGGGAAGGACATTCACGAAGAAGCCGAGAAGATTCTCGAGATGCGGATGGTTGCGGCTGGCGATGCTGACGCCCACACAGAGGTCCTCCTGCTTCGTCAGCCGGAAGAGGAAGAGTTTGAACAGCGCCAGGAACAGGTTGGCGAGGGTTGTCTCGCGTGACTGGGCCAGGTGTCGGAGGGCCGTCAGGAGCTCCGCGTCGATCTGCGTCGTCTCCAGGGCTCCCCGAAAATCGTGGCTCTCCGTTGTCGGAAAATCGAAGGGCAGTCGGATGCCGCCTGCATTGCCGGCCAGCTGCTTCAGCCAGTAGGTCTCCTCTCTCTCAAAGGGCTGCTGGTTCTGCCACTCGGAGAAGTCCTTGTACTGGATACGCAGGGACCGGAGAGCGTGAGGCTTGCCGGTGCAGAACGAGTGGAACAGTTCCATGGTCTCATGGAACAGAATATTCATCGACCAGCCGTCCCCGACGATGTGGTGCATGTTCATCACGAGGACGAACTCCTCCGTGCCGATCTTCAGCAGCCGCACGCGCAGCAGCGGCGGACGGGCAAGGTCGAAGGGCCGTGCCGCCTCCAGTTCCACCAGGTTGCGGGCCTCACCCTCGGGATCTTCCGCATCTGTCAGATCCGTCGGTTGCAACACGATCTTCAGCGACGGGAGGATCTTCTGCCGCGGCTCCCCATCGACCTCGACAAAGGCTGTGCGCAGGACTTCGTGCCGGACCACGAGTCCGTCGAAGGTTGCGCGCAACGCCTCCACATCCAGATCTCCGCGAAGCAGATACGCTTGGGGAATGTTGTAGGAGGCGGCGTCACCAAGGCGATCGAGCAGCCAGAGCCGCTTCTGTGCATGAGACGGTTCGTACGACTCCCGGTAGGGTGCGGGCTGGATTCCGGCGAACCGGTTCTGCCTGGCAATCGGACGAATTTTCTGGGCGAGCTCCGCTACCGTGTTGTGCCGGAAGAAGTCCCGCAGACTCAACTTGATGTCCATCTTCTTCAGCACTCGCGAGACAATCTGCGTCGCTTTCAGGCTGTGGCCACCCAGTTCGAAGAAGTCGTCGTGAATGCTGAGGCTGTCCACGCGGAGAACCTCCGCCCAGATGTCCCGCAGGCGGCTCTCGAGTTCATCACGCGGCGCACCGTCATCATCAAGGGCGCCGCCCGTGCTGTTGGCCTGCGTCGGATCCGGTAGTGCGCGTCGGTCGAGCTTGCCGTTATGCGTGAGGGGGAGGGCGTCAAGGGAAACGAACCAGGTGGGAATCATGTAGTCAGGCAGGCGCTGGGAGACCCAGTCGCGCAGCGCCTGCGACGTGGCGTCGCCGACGACATAAGCGGCCAACTCCGTATTGCCAGCCGGTTGGAGGTCCGAGGCAACGACGGCGACCCGCTCGACCCGGGGATGCTCCAGCAGGGCGCTCTCGATCTCTCCTGGCTCGATGCGATGCCCCCGGATCTTGACCTGGTCGTCGCAGCGGCCGAGATACTCCATGTTGCCGTCGGGAAGCCAGCGACCGAGGTCGCCCGAACGATAGAGACGCTCGCCCCGCCGGAAGGGACTGTCGAGAAATCGCTCGGCGGTCAGTCCAACGCGGTTCAGATAGCCCCGGGCGACGCCGGAACCGGCGATGTAGATCTCGCCGGGTGTCCCCATCGGCGCGAGTCGCTGCTGTTGGTCCAGCACGTAGATGTGTGTATTGGCGATGGGCCTGCCGATGGGAATGTGACGCGCCTGCGGCGGGACCTCGTAAGTCATGCATCCCACAGTTGCTTCCGTCGGCCCGTATTCGTTGAACACGCGCATCGCTGGATTCAAACCGTGCAGGAGTGCGACCTGATCCGCCAGGAGGGCCTCGCCGCCGACGATGGCGACCTGGATGCCGGCGTCCCCGGAGACCTCAAATTCTGTGAGCAGGGAGATGTGCGAAGGCGTGATCTTCAGAGAATCGACACGGCTCTGCGGACCGATCATGTCGGCGAGGATGTCGTGCATCTCTGTATCACTCGCGTAGATCGTCAGTGAGTTGCCGCGGATCAGTGGCAGAAAGAGACTCGAGACCGTGAGATCGAAGGACAGCGATGAGAAGAGGCCGAAGTGGCCAACTTCGGGGCGATCGAAGTAGTGGTCGGATGCCCAGGTCACGTAGCTGAGAAGGTTGCGGTGTTCGACCACGGAGCCTTTGGGAATTCCTGTCGAGCCAGACGTATACATCACGTAGGCAGCGTCGGCGCCGGCAGGGGAGTGGGCCAACTCATGTTCGTCGAGACAGCGGATCTCCTCATCCACTTCGTCGAGATAGACAACAGCGACACTGTCTGAGGCCACAAGCAGTCCGGCGAATCGGGACTCCGCCAGCACGACGCGCGTCTCGGAATCGGCCAGCATGAAAGTGATGTATTCCGCAGGCAGGCCCGTGTCGATCGGCAGGTAGGCACCGCCGGCTTTCAAGACTCCGAGGATCGAGACAACCATGGTCTCGGACCGGTCGAGAGCGATTCCCACTCTATCGTTGGGACCGACGCTGAAGCTCTCCCGCAGGTATCTTGCAAGCTGATTGGCTCGTCGGTTGAGCAAGTCGTAACACATGCTCCTGCCTTCTTGGATCAGGGCAGTCCTTTCGGGGGTAGACCGTACCCGCCCATGGATGAGGTCGAGAACGGTCTCACCCGCCGGCGCCAGCGAAGCTGGGCCGTGCAGCCGGTCGAGTTGCTCTCTCTCCTCCGCGGGCAGCACCTGAATCTCGCCGACCGGGGCGAATGGTTTCTCGACCACCTGTGTCAGGGTCGAAAGCAGGTGGCCCTGTACCTGCCGAATCTGCTCTTCCGGGTAGATGTGTTCGTTGAAGGTCAGACGGAATTCGATGGCGTCGCCCGGCACGACGATCAAGTTGAAGGGGTAGTGGCTTTCGTCGTGTGAGGTCAGGCTTCCCACCGTGAAGCCCGCCTCGCTGTCGTCCGCACTCTCGGAAACGATCCGGTCGGTGGGGTAATTCTCGAATACGAAGAGGTGCTCGAAGACGCCCTGCTGGAATGGTGTCAGGGCGTGGATCTCGGCCAGCGGATAGCAGTGGTAGGGCTCCGTCTCCATCGCCTCGTCCTGGACCGTCCTGAGCAGTTCCGCAAAGGGCTGGTCTTCCTCGAGGCGGATCCGTTGGGGAATGGCATTGATGAACAGCCCCACCATCTCCTCAACATGTTCCAACTCCGAGGGGCGGCCCGAGACAATAGAGCCGAAGACGATGTCGGTCGTGTTCTGATAGCGGCAGAGGATGACGGCCCACGCCACCTGCATCAACGTGCTGACTGTGACGCCGGATTGCTGCGCGAGCTCCGCCACGGCGCGGCTCAGCTCTTCCGTCAGCTGGAAGGTGATCTCGCCCATCCGGTATTCTTCCTCGGGCTGGGAGCCGGGGAGGATCGGAATAGACGTCACTTGCTCGACGCCCTTGAGGCGCTCACCCCAGAAGGCCTGAGCCTTGTCGGCATCGAAGTACTGCAACCACTCCACATAGTGACTGAATTGGCGAACTGGCGGCAGCTGGGAGATGCTTCCTGTGACGCGCGCACCATAGAGGCGGTGGAACTCTTTGTACAGGTTCCCAAGAGACCATCCATCCAGAAGAATGTGATGGTAGCTCCAAATGACCTGGTGACGCTTCGAATCCAAACGGAACACAGCGAAGCGCACGAGAGAATCTTCTTTGAGATCGAATCCCCGTTCCTTGTCCAGAGCGCAAAAATCAGAAATTTTCCGATGCTGCTCTGTCGTCGGCAGCGAAGAGATGTCTTCGACGAGGAAAGCGGGGGGGCGATGCTTGAGGATCACCTGCAGTGGTTCCGGCAGGCCTTCCTGGACAAAGGCGGTACGGAGAATCTCGTGGCGCTTGACGATCTCTTCCCAGGCTGAGTGGAAGCAGTCGATGTCGAGGGTACCCTTGAGGGCAAACGACATCTGCAGGAAATAGGCGCCGGAATCGCTGTCCAGCGTGTCCTGGTAGAGCAGCCCGGCCTGCATCGACGAAAGCGGATAGACATCAGCGATATCCTCCGGGCGCCAGTTGGTGGTCGCCAGGAACGCGTCATAGTCGGCGAGAGACAGAGTGCACCTGGTGAAGTCTGTCGGTGTCTTTTCCGTAACGGATGTGTTGCGGCAATGATCGACAAGCTCGAGAAGCGCCTGTCGATAGTCTTCGAGGAAGGAGGCCACAGTAGCCCTGCGGTGCAACCCAGGGTGATATGTCACCGAGAGTTGCAGCTTCTGCGCGGACACAATTCCCGTCACTTCCAGGTCCACCTGGCGCCGAACTCCCTGCCCGAAAACCGAACCATGGGCCTCCTCTGCGAAGGAGAAGACAGATTCCCCGACGGTGTCGCTGTCGGAAGTCGAATCGAACTGGCCCAGGTAGTTGAACACAAGCGCTGGCTGCTGGCGTGATGGTGCCAGTGGAGTGGAGGAGAGATATCTCGACACTCCATAGGAAACTCCGCGGTGTGGGATGCGGCGCAGGGCTTCCTTGGTTTCCCTTATGGCCTGTCGATCGTCTGCACCCGACGACGGGAGGACAACGGGATACATCGACGTGAACCAACCCACGGTTCGCGTCAGATCCTGATCTTCGCCCAGCGATTCCCTGCCGTGGCCTTCGACCAGTACTCTCGTGGAAACACCCCGATGCCAGCGGTGTAGCGACCTGCCCAAAGCCGTCAGCAGGACTGCGTCGGCTTCCGCCTGGTAGACGCGATGAGACTGCGTAAGGAACGCCCGCGTTTCCGCCTCGCTCAATGACGCCGCCACGAATTCGGTCTGTTGATAGAGATTCTCGACGCCGGCTCGATCGAAGTCCAGCGGGACATCTGTTGTTTCGACGGCCTCCGTTTCCTGCCAGAAGAGGGCATCCTCCTTGAACTCGTCGGCTTGGGCGAATTGCCGCAGGCTCTGTGACCAGATCAGATAGCTGTCGGTGCGCTCAGCGAAAGTGATGGCCGTGCCTCGCTGCCTCTGTTGGTATCCACTCTCGAGGTCCTCAAGCAGGATCCGCCAGGACACGCCGTCCACAAGCAGGTGATGGATGGTGACCAGCAGGCGGTCTGTGTCGGGCAGCCGGTAGATGACGGCCTTCGCCAACGGTCCGGTGAAAAAGTCGAAGGAACTCTGGACCTGGGCAGCATGATCCTCCAGAGCTGCGACCGGAATCGATACGTCCCGAAGATCCACGACCTCCAGGAATACGCCCAAACCATCTCTGACTTCCTGTTCCCAGCCATCCGAAGACCTGTGGAACGTAGTGCGCAGCATGTCATGATGGTGGTGAAGGGCTTCGAACACCTCGCGGAAGGCGGCTTCGTCGATTCGAGAGGAACACGTCAGCAGTATCGACTGGTTGAAATGGTGAAGGTCATGTTCGTGTTCGTGGAAGAACCACTCCTGAATCGGAGTGAGAGGGACCATACCAGAAATGTTCTTGGCGCGCGAAACGGCCCCGTCGAGCCTGATTCGACTCGCCAGGTCCTGGACGTCCCGGGTCTGGAAGAGGTCTTTGACCCGAAGACCCAATTTCTCCTGTCGCAGTCGGCTGACGACCTGAATCGCCCGAATGGAATCACCGCCGAGTTCAAAGAAGTT
>Ga0315338_1002544_pt1 | contig 17746 bp, 33 predicted proteins | sample ASW8metaG_FD_204518 | JGI IMG/M metagenome (GOLD analysis project Ga0315338, IMG submission 204518) | Ammonia-oxidizing marine archaeal communities from Monterey Bay, California, United States - ASW #8 | ecosystem: Environmental > Aquatic > Marine > Coastal | place: USA: California | collected... | reverse complement strand
ATCAGAACGATGCGACCGACCCTAACACCGAGCTGAACCGCTTCAGCACGGTAATTACAGTCACCAACGCTTCCTCTTCGGAGCTAGCGGCGGCTCAGAGCTTAGTCACCAAGGCTGCTGCGCTGGCAGTAGCGTGATGGACATCGGAGCACGCATCGAGGAACTGCTTGCCGAGCAGAAGCAGATCGTCGAGCATCGTCAGGCGGCACTAGATGCTGTACGGCAGGATGAAATGAACATCCAACGCCTTGCCGGCGCTCTCGCTATCCTCAACGAGCAACTGGCCGAGGAGCAGAAGTCGCCCAACGGCACGGTTGCCGACGAGATCCTCGCATCCGTGGCCAAGGACTCCGGCGGATGAACGGACCTCCGGGCAAGCCCTACTTCGACGCTGACGGGGACGAGAGTGTCCAGGTCATGCGGACAGGCTCCCGATATCTGTACTCGCTCGAGGCCTCGAATATCGATGCGGCCGATGCATTCATCCAGCTGTTCGATGCCGCTGCCGCCGACGTAACCGTTGGCACGACGGTCCCCACGCTGAGCTTTCTGGTCCCTGCCGGTGACGCCACGCTACGAGGGAAGATGCAGGAATCGTGGACGAATGGGGTCGAGTTCTTGAAAGGCATCACGTACGCTTGCACAACGACGGCTACGGGTAGCACGGCAGGCAGCACTGGCCTAGTAATCAACGGAGTAACCAGCTAGATGCCGATAGACGCCACAACGGTGAAGGCCCTGGTGGTCGAGCTCGCCCGCATGATGGGCGACTTGGTGGTCACGGGCACTGCCACTTCTGGATCTACGAGCACGCTAAACGACACGACGAACCTGGTCTTCGAGGAGACCAATGAGATCGAAGGCAACTGGGTCGCCATCTACCAGGGTGCGGGCATCGGCGACGTGCGGAACATCGCCACCTACGTGACGGCGAGCAACCGGCTGACGCCACGGGCGAACTTCTCGGCGACCATCGACACGAGTTCCAAGTACATCGTGACTTCGCGGTGGACGCCCGAGCAGTACCTGGACGCGGTGCGCGCGGCGCTTCGGCGTGCCCAGCACCGGCACCTGCTGCCGCTGGACGACGTGTCGGGCCATCTTCACGAGCTGATAACGCTTGGTGACATCCTGAGCACCGACGGCAACGGTAATGGCCAGATGGAGGAGTTCACCTCCGGCGTGCCCGATGGCTGGTCGGCGGACGGCAACACCACGTCCGCATCGGACACCGATACCGACGATGTACGCCGCGGTACGTCCAGCTACAAGATGACCAGCGACGGGTCGAACCTGGCGCAGATCACTCAGGCCATCAAGTACTACGAACGCTATGCCGGCACGACCATCGAGCTGCGCGCCCACATCCGTGCGAGCACCAACGCTCGAGCCCTGATCCGCGTGGACGATGGGCCGTCCACCGCCGTGACGGACACGGGCGCCGACGGTGCGAACGTATGGGAGGAGCTGACCGCCGAGCTGACGGTGGCCGACGACCCTACGGGCATCGACATCGACTGCGAGATCAGCTCCGGCGGCGCGGTTGACGCGAACTTCGACGACGTTCGGCTGCTGTGGCAGGGCGGGACTATCTACGAGTACGACCTGCCGACGCGCCTGGTGTACCTGAAGAAGGTTGAGGTCGAGGTGGGCAGCAACCAGCTTGGCTCCACCACGCCGAATGGCTGGGTCGAGCTACCGCGAGAGATCTGGAAGGTGCAGCGCGGGGCGAGCCCGAAGCTGGTGTTTCGCCCGGACCTGTACACGCCGCCGACGGACGTGCATGTGCGGCTGACCGGCCAGGTGTACCCGGCCATCATCGACACGTCTGCGCCGACCACCGTGTGGGCGGAGAACATCGAGATAAATGCCGAATACGTGAAGGCGTACGCGAAGTGGTATCTGCTGAACAGCCTCCCCGACACGGACGAGACGACCAGGCGGATCAAGCGGGACGCGGAGAACGATTGGCGGATGCTAGACGAAGAGCTCGACACGCCGGTTGAGCCGGGGTCGGAGCTTGTGCGGGTGCTCTGATGGCCCGCGTCTGGATCAATAGCCTGCCATACGAGACCGGTGACCGTCCTATTGAGCCGTATAGCCCAGCGACCGCCGGCGTGTCCATCCGCGTGCAGGGCGAGCAGCAGCGCAAGGACAGCACGCTGGCGCCGGTGTTCCGGTATGGCTGGCACCAAGGTGTCGGCTGGTCCCGGATGGACCGAGAGACCGGCCGCGGGATGAGCGGGCTGCGCGACAGCACGGCGGAGACGCGGTTCCACATCGTTGAGGCAGCTCTGCTGCACGAATCACAGACGCATGCTCAGCCAGCTGACGCCCTCGTTGCATACGTCCAGGCCTATGGCGATTTCTGGGGTATCTTCACCGAACGCCGCAACGGAGACGGTGCGGGCAATTCGCCGACGGACCTCGTCGTCTGCCGCAAGTTCGGCAACTCGTCCGACGATTGGACTGGCGGCGGCACGGTGCAGACCGCAGCTAATATCAACACGAACTCGTCCGATGCCATACGGGCGTTCGACGCCTTCTTCCATAAGGGAGACATCTACGTTCTGTTCTGCCACGATGTGAACGGGACCAATGGAGACTCGGCATATCAGATCCACAAGAGTCCTGATGGGTTCGCTAGCACGTCTACCGATGTCGGCGGCACGAACTGGCCTGACGGTTCAGGCAACGACTACGTCCCGCAGGCCATCGGCATACGCCGCAACTTCGACGACGATCACGCTCGGGGCATGGACTTCGGAAACAAAGCCATCGTTGCGTTGTACGAAGACCCGGATAGCTCCGACGGCAGCACCAGCCAGGTGCTCGTGTACTACACGTCGAACAAGGGAAGCGCCTGGACCGCGGGCGCCGTTATCCCCAGTGACTCGGGCCCCAAGTCGCTCTTGCGCTGGCTGGACCCGTTCTCGAGCCCGCCGGCGGATTCCCCGGTGCTGATAACTGCCGAAGGCGTCTACCGCGTGGACAGCGGCGGGACCACCTTCGACCTCATCTACGCACTGGATGGCGACCCGAACAACGGCCGGAGGTCGGTGGTCGGCTTGGACGGCTCGCTCTACGTGGGCTTGGGCTCCGGCCAGATCGCGAAACTGACGGCATTGCCGGCCGGTGGGCTGAAGGTCACGAATGCCGGCCCTCCGGGCGACGGGTTGGTGTCGGCGCGACAGGGCCATGTGAACTACATGCTCGCCATCCCGGAGCGATGGCTTATCGTCGCCTACGGCGGGCACGCCGCAAGCAAGAACGCCGGGGTTTGGGCGATCGAGTATCAGGTGCATACCGACCTGGAGAGCGGAGTAGAGTACCAAGTTTGGCATCACCTCTACCAAGAGTCTGATGCCAACATCGACATCACCGCATTGGGGTTCTCCACGGAAGATGACGCCACTCCGCGTCTGCACTTCGCGTTGGAGGGCGCATCCACATCCGAGATGTACCACCTCGAAGATCCACTCGTGAGCGGTGCGGCCACGGGCGTGACGCAGAAGAAGCAGGCGGCCGCGGTCAGCTACATCGAGTTCCCGCAGGATTCGTTGGGCAATCCGAGCAAGGAGGGCGCGGTGTTCGCCGCGAGCGTGGAGGCCGACGACCTGTCGGGAACGGCCTCGTCGTCGGACGAGTATATCGAGGTGGAGTACGGGCTGGACGGCGCGGTCTCCACGACCGTGTCGAACTTCGGGAACTTCATCAGCAGTGACAAGGAGTTGCAGTTCGGGAGGTCCAACCAGAATATCGACGGTCAGACCGAATCAGGCACCCCAGTGGGTGTCGCCGCGACATCTATCACGTCTCGGTTGATCTTCAACCGAGGCAGCACGAATACGAACGGCGCCAAGCTACTCGATTTCGCGCTCGAGGCTCGCTACAAGGCCAACCAGCTGAACGGCTTCGTGATCCCCATCGACATGGGGCTGTCCGCGAGGGCGCAGAACGCGACGGTGGAGACGGTGGAGAGCCGGCTGAAGACCGTCCGTGAGTCGCAGGTGCTGGTGCCGGTGAAGTTCGACAGCTTCGCCTACGGTGAGCTGTACATGGAAGAGGACTTATCGCCTGGCACGTTGGAGCTCCTCCAGCGGAATGCGACCAGGACCGCTGGCCGGATCGTGGGTGGCATCAAGCAGCTTGCGATGCGGGAGGTTCGCTGATGATGAATCTGATCTATCCGCTCACCGCCTTGATAGGTGGTACGCTTCTGGTGGTGTGGCGCTATCTGCTGCGCCGTAAGCCGCAGCCGGTCATGGTCGAGGAGCCAGAGGACGACTACGGCACGCCCGTAGCGCCCACGGGGTAGGACATGGCTGACTTCCGTGAATGGATCGCAGAGTACAACGAAGAGGCGCTGCTAGCCGATGGGCTGGAAGACGCTTTTGTTGGAGTGGCGAGTGTCTACGGTAAGGGGCCCGTGGCTGTCTACGATGTCGACAAATGTGTGGGGATATTCATGGACCGAGACGGGATGGACTACGAGGAAGCGCACGAGTACTTTGATTTCAACGTCCAAGGCGCATACGTCGGCGAACACACGCCTTTGTATCTAATCACGTATAAAGGTTCCGAATGATGCGTACAGTCAGACCACAGATCATGGCCGCATGGGTGCGACAGAGGTGGTCACCGCCGTCAGGTGTTAGTTTCAAGGTGTTGGAACAAGAGTAAGAGAGGAGGAAACCACGATGAAGGGTACGAAGCAGGCAAAGGCCGCAGCGAAGCGTAAGGGTACTACGGTGAAGTACGGGAAGAAGAAGGCGTAAGGTGCTGGAGTTGGTGGCATGATGCTGCACCGTAGGCCGCAGCCTGTCACGGTAGTCGAGGAACCTGACGACTACGGCACACCTGTAGCGCCGACAAGGAAAGTGCTAGAGTGTGTGCATTATGAGTGACGACCCACAGGAAGACCAAGTGCCTGACGAGGAAGGACCGCCCGCAGAGGAGGCTGTTTCTGAAGAGGAGTCCAAGGAAAAGCCTGCTGTGCGCAAGGCAGAAGACGCTGACGCCGAGGACAAGCCCCTCTCGGTCGAGAACCTGCGGGCGGAGATAGACGAGATAGGCTCCCGCGCCAAGAGTGCTGGGTTGAAGCCGTTCCGCCATATGGTGCGGGCGTACATAGACCAAACGCTGGACGCGGTAGACGGTCTACTGAGCGCACTTGAGGGTAACAAGCGAAAGAGGGGCGACTGATGGGCTGGCTGGTTGGTTATACACTTGGAAGCATGGCGGCTGCGTTGGTGGTCGTTCGCGGTTTCGAAGCAGTGACAGACCCTTTCTTCAGGGCGCCGTCCAGGATCTGGCGGAAGTTTTGGTCTTCATCGGAACGTGGACAACGGTAACAACACGGTCAGGGATGCGTGACGCAGAGAAGATGGTAAAGCGGTGCCGATTGAAGGGTACTGCTGTGAGGAAGCGGATAGAGTTGCTGACAGAAGTGAGCAGCATCACGAAAGGCAAGTGATCTGATGAATGAGTGGATCATTGTAGGATCCGTTGTTACAGGTACGATTGTTCTGCTTGGTGGTGGTGGGTGGATCGCATCGCTGATGCGACGCACTCGAGGGCGCGACGAATAACCTGCTGTGGTTATGCGTCGCGCAAACCGTGACGCGTTCCAGCGGTTCGGCAAACGTCTCCGCCTGCGTCTCGTCTGGTCGTTCATTGCCTTCGGGATAGGTGCTGCGTTAACGTGGTACTACCGCGAGGCCATATTCTCGTTCTTGCTCGCCCCCGCTGAGGGCAGCCTCTCCCCTTTTGGTGGTGCGCCTGTCTTCACTGGCCCCACGGCCATGATGGGTGCGACCATCAGCCTTGCCCTGCGCGGCGGAGCCCTTGCCGCTGTGCCCGTCATGGTGGTTAGCGTCTATACGCTTATCAGGCCAGCCATACCGGGGCCACAACACCGTTTCATCCTCCTGTTCTTCCCTGCGACCCTAGTGTGTTTCCTGACAGGCGGCGCATTCGCCTACTTCGTGATGCTGCCCGCGGGCCTCGGATTCCTGCTGCATTTCGGGGACGGCGTAGCGATCCCCCTCATCACGATAGATGAATATCTCGACCTGATGATGGCGATGATGTTCTGGCTGGGCGTTGTGTTTGAGATACCCGTGGCGATGTACCTGCTTGCGAAGACCGACATCGTTTCGTACAGACGTATGAAGAACCTGCGGAAGTTCGTTCCGGTGTCTGCCTTTATCCTGAGCGCGATCATCACCCCTACGTTCGATGCCTTCAATCAGACGCTGGTGGCAGTACCGATCATCCTGCTCTACGAAGTGGGCCTGTTCTGTGCATGGATCACGCACACAGACCGTGGGGATTATCTGTGGTTGGGCTCGATAGCCCGTGGTATACGCTGGATGTGGCGTAGAGTAGTGTGGGTAGCAAGGATGGTACGCGTGGTGGTGCTGGCTCCCTACACGGTGCCGCGCTGGATGTACCGAGCGACCGGAAAGGTAATCAGAAAGGTAATCAGAAAGGTACGCAGGTGGACTTCACACCCTCACAGCTAAAGATAATCGCCTTCGCCGCCGCGGTCGCTCGGGTCAACCAGCCTGTGGGGGTCCGTGTTCTCCAGCACATCCTACGGAACCTCTTGTGGCAACAGGAGATGAAGCATGAAGAAGAAGCTCGTGCTCGTAGTGTTGGCACTCGTAGCCTTGGTCGTCATCCTAGTTGGGACAAGCGATCTAGCACGGCGCTGATGATAAGGCTGCTCCTGGTGTTGAGTCCTGAGTGGGTGCGCCTGGTACTGTGGCACGCGCTCCGTAAACGCTACGCACTCCCAAACGCCACCACGGTGACTGCCGACTCATGAGGTTCTTCAGGACGGCACCTAGCAAGCCACCGTCTCGCCTGACCCGCAAGGCTGACGTGGGAGATGTCGTGGTCTTCCGCATGGATGCCAACGGCATGGCGCTGTACTGGGCCCACGTCGGACACCATGCCGAAGTCCTCGAGGTGCAGTTGTGGCCCCAACGCCACCGCCCAAGCCCACGGGCAGTCTATGAGGTGCGATGCAGGGAATGCGACGTGATCCTCCATCCGCGGGCCGCAGCGTTCGATGTCCAATGATGGAGGCCAAGATGCGTGTTGAACGCCCATCCACGAGTGAATACCCCCCTAGCCGGCCCTTTGGCTGCTGCTACAGAGCCCGTAGAGGCCGGTCTGAGGGATGCAGATGAGCCTACCTACCTATACTAGGCCTAGCCAGGCCCCCCCAATCAGCAGCATCTGCTCCATGGCCGTGCTCGCATGAAGAATCACCCCAAACGGTGTGTCTTCCGGTTCGGCGATGGGAGCCGTTGCGCGAAGCCTCGGTTCAAGCCCGGTCTGTATTGCGTCCGCCATGTGAAGAGGTAGGAGGAATAGGATGTACAGTCTTTTACTGAAGCTGGTGCCCGCAGATGTCCGTGCCCTGATAGAGATGACAACCCGCATTGTCGCGCACCTCGATACGGGTCAGGAGCGCAAGGCGTTCGCCAAGTACGTGCTCAAAGCTCTAGAGACAGACGGATCTCTGACCGTAGGGGAGTGGGCGGCGATAGGATCACGGGCTGGGATTCTACGCGGTCGTCGCAAAGAAGAAGCGAAAGCCCCTGCCTAGAGAAAGTGATGCTGCGGGCCTACCGCCTCCCACGATTACGGCAGGCACCTCACGTGACGGTGAGTGAGTTTCAGAGCTGCTGGGTTTGCAGCTCAGGGGCGATGAACGCGCCCCACCTGTTTACCGGGCCTCGGCCCGCAGCATCTGTATCCTATCGCATCGGGGTTGATCCCACATATCCTTTGCTAAGGTACGCCTTCACGAACTCTGCCGCGACTTGCGGCGAGATGGCGTTGCCGTAGGCGCGTAGCTGCCCCACCCTGCCGGGAAACCCATCAACCAGCGGGGGAGTTCCGGGTTCAATACGCCGCGACTTGCCGTCGAGACATGAGATGAACTCTGCGTCGTCCCAGAAGCCTGCCGTGGCAATCGGCTCGCCACCGGCACGATGAGAGGGTTCGCCTCGTAGGCTTGGCCTGCATCCTTCCCGTCTCGTGTGCTCGGCGTTCCCCACCCCGCTGCCTGCGCTGCCATCTGGAGGGCCATCGACCTGCCGGATCCCGGCGTTAATGTCCCCTCCTCCTGCTGTTGCCGCACCCGTGCCCGCCGATCGAGGAGTTGTCGCTCCTGCACCTCGTATGGCGTCCCATCGCTCACGTTCGACGAGTCCGGCGTCGGCCACCCACCAGAGTCTGCTTCGGATGTGTGGCGCGCCCAGGCTCGCAGCGCACAGATCGGCAGCCCCCACGGCATAGCCCACTGACTCCAGGTCAGTTCGTACTCCGGCGAGCCATCCACGCCCATCGAGGCTCGCAACCTGCTCTCCAAAGACAACTGGAGGGCGGCACTCTGCAATGAGACGTTGGAACTGAGGCCAAAGATGCCGCGAGTCTGCTGTTCCTCCGCTTCTGCCTGCGATGCTGAACGGCTGGCAGGGACAAGATCCAGTGAAAACAACTGCATCTGAAGGCCACCCTGCCAGCTCGAGGGCGAGCGGCCATCCTCCGATGCCTGCGAAGAAGTGGCACTGGGTGTATCCCTCGAGATCTGCTGGTTGGACATCGGTGATGCTCCTCTCGTCCACGTCACCATCCGGCAACAAGCCCGCTGCGATCAGGTTGCGGAGCCAAGCTGCCGCGAAGGGGTCCCACTCGTTGTAGTAGTTCGTCAGCCTCCACCCCCTACGTGAAACAGAACCCGCTGTCGTCCCAATCTAGTTCTATCAGGCAAGTACCCCAAGCGGTAGCTGGTGCTCTCGGGTTCTTAGGACCGCCACCTTCTCACGCCACTGTAGCGCCCATTCAAGGCAGTGGGCGCATGTCCTATGGGTATGCCCTGGGAGTCGTATAAGGCCACGGCGCGCTCTGAACGACCACGCCATCGAATCAGCCGAGGTGAGTACGTCGGCGCATCGCTGGATGCCCTGCGCCTTGAAACCGAAGCCGTGGAGCCTGATACCCAACGCTGATAAGTTACGCACGATCAGCTCGACCGCCATGGTGCTCTGTCGGCGGCACACGCTTCCGAGTCCGACCCGTGACAATGCTGCGAGGTCAATGCCGACACGGTCGTACATTTCGACGTGTGCTAGATACTCGTTGGATTCCCATCCTTGGAGCACTGGGATGAACGGGCCATCCGGCCACATGCTGCGCAGTTCGAGGTAGTTATCCACCGTGCGCCATTGATGCTCACGAACGCTCAGTCCTGTCTTAGCGACGATCCACGGTTCGCACATATAGTCCTGCGGTGCGGCCCATTCGAGCAGTCCCACTTCGTCAGCGAATCGTCGCACGTCTGCCACGTATTCTGAGGCCGTGGTTGTCCACTCACCAAACGTCGAGAGTTCGGTGAACCCGCCAGAATCAAGCGCCCATGGCCCGATGGCCTTCGGGAGCGTCTTCCGTTGAGTGAGTCGCCTACGTGAGACGAACAAGCGATGCTCTGTGAGGCTGAGCCAATGCGGATTATCCGTGCCGAGGTAGAAGTCCACGATTGCGCACCACCCATAGGATTGCCACGGCCACCAACGTCATGTATCCCTTCGCTACTACTTGGCCCTCGATAAACTCGAACGATCCGAAGGCGAGCCACAAGAACAAGGCCGAGTCGGCTACTAGCCCGACGGTGTTGGATGCCGCGACGGCGCGAAGCCACCCTCGCCTGCGGAGTGGTGCAAACACCGCATAGTCAAGGGCTTCCGACACGAGGAACGCCACGCCAGATGCAGTGGCAAACGCCGGTTCGACCAACCAACTCAACGCAGCGCCAGCCACAATCGCTCCTACGACAGCTCGGCGACCGAGCGCCTCATGCACGATGTCTCGGCACGTAAAGGCAAGCCCTGCAAAGAACACACCTGCGGGAGCCATAAGCCCAAATCCGATGGGGATGATCCCGTACTGGGTGATTGCCCAATTCGCGCCGAACACGGTCCCCACGAATACGGCGAGACTGAGATAGCCGATCTGCTTGTTCACGTTACCTCTTCGTTGATCTCGATGATGGTGTCGTCCTTCTCTCCTCGCTCGTACCGTAGCGAGTAGGTGACATGGTCTGCGCTATCGTCGGCGATGACCGATGCGGCCACGAGCCCGTCGATGTAGGGCTTCATGGATGCGAAGAGATTGTCTATGTCGCGTCTCCTTTTGTCCTTTGCCACCCAGGTGATGGTGATGTGGGCCTGGGGCATGGGTACACGCGGTCGGCCCTGCTCCAGCACACGCAAGTGCGACTCCTCCTTGGCGATGTTCTTGGCGTGGTAGAAGGCCATGTGGTGCAGGCGCTTGTTGGGCGAGAGGTCGCGGTCGGGTAGGTGGCCGAGGTGGATGATCATTTCAAAGCACGCCCTGGCTCGCGGGCCTCATATCGTCACCGTCGAAGCTCAGGATGATAACGCGGCTCGCGTCGCTCATGCGGCTCTTCAACCGCTCGCTGAACCTTGAGACGCCGTTCGTCGTGATGACCATGTGTCGTTCATGGGCCAGGCGGTCCGCTATCAGGTTCTCCACCGTTGCGTATGCCCATGCGCTGTCGCCGCCACGGGTCTCGGCACCGAGGTCGTCCAGCACGAGCATGTCGGGGATGGTCACCCAGTTCGCATACACCTGATCGAACTCTTCCGAGCTGGCACCGAATGTTTTCTTGAACCGCTGGAGCAAGCCCTCCACGGTCGAGTAACGCACGGCCATCGATTTGAGGCACACCTGTGCGATGGCGATGGCGAGGTGCGTTTTGCCCGTGCCGTTGGGGCCGGCCAGCAATAGCGTCTGGTGTGGCTCATTCGCCCACGCGTGGACTTGGCGCAACAGCGGCATGAGCTGCGGGTTCTTGAACTGGTCCCATGTGGAGAAGGTGAAGCGGGTGCGCCATAGCGGGTCGAGGCCCGAAGCCTGCATCCGTCGGCGCATGATCTCCTCGGGATCTTTCTCGCCATTGCACTCGGGGCATGGCCCACCGTAGTGGATAGCCTCGTGTGCATTCCATGGCGGTGCGGCGGCGATGGGTCGGCGGTAGCTGATCGTACCCTGGCCGCCGCATCGCGGGCACCACGGGCGGCCGTGTTGTACCTCGGCATATGCGACGACACGGCGAGCTATCTCGGCTTCGCTGTACCCCGGAGCCTGTGCTTGCACGCGTTTGAGGATCGTGCCTAGGGATTCCATCAGGTTTGTGCCATCTTCACGAGGTCACGCCATCCTTCCGTATCGGGGGTATTCTCTTTGCGCAACGACCGTTTTGCATTCCATTGGCGTTCGTTGCGTGCCCATTTCACTAACGTGGCCACCAGATCGCGATGCTTCGCTGGGTTGTATTGTGCCTTGATGGCTATCGCTGCTTCATACGCATGTTCGGCTGTCAGCTTGTCTCGCGTCAGCCATTCGGTTGCGACCGGTTCCCGTACCCGTGGCCATTTCGGTATCTGTCGCAGGATATCGAAAGAACGCTCATACGCGGATACTCCTTCTCCTGAAGGAGTAGGACGGTTCAAGGACGGTTCTAAGGACGGTTTGGGTGACACCGGCGTCACCCCATCGATACCCGATTTGTCACCCCTTGCTGTACGATTTGTCGGGGTGACATTTTGTCGGGGTGACGCCGGTGTCGTTACGGTGAGAGTGAAAGTGTAGACATTCACCCCGCGCGGTCCGGCATTGGGGTCGATGGTTATCTCACCAAGCGCCACGAGGTCGCGGATCGCCCGCTGGACCTGCCGTTCTGAGCACCTGGCTTTCAGGGCTAGGGTCGCGATGCTGGGGTAGGCTCCAGACCCATCGTGGTGGGCGTGTTCAGCCAATGCGATGGCGATAAGCAATGTTGATTGCCTCGCTCGCGAATGTTTCCAAACCCAAGCTTGAACCGTTGTTGACATAAGGAAAGCCGCCCTCACCAGCCAGCCGCTCCACTACAAGCGACTGGCCGGTAGTGGACGGCTCGATGCGCATCTTACCACATGAGGCGTATGCGCAATCACACCAACCGCATCTGCGTCGGCTCGATCCGCTCCCACCACGTGACCTGCTTCATCCGCCGGCCGTCCGGCACCCGTGGGGGGCCCTGCTGCACGAGACTCTGGTGAGCCAGGTCTGCGAGCCTGCGCATGGCCTCATGCTGCCCGAGGCCGGTGCGGTTGCCTATCTCCGTGCCTGTCAGCCCCGCCTGCGCCACCACGAGGCGGCGGACGCGCTCCATGTTAGAGACGCGTCCTCCGTTGTCCGTGATCTGACGCTCGGCCTCGTACGACGTGGCTGGGTCGAGCAGATGCGATACGTGAGCGAGTTGTGTCATGGCTACGCCTCCGGCCCATCGGCGTCCGCAGGCGGCAGTTCGACTGGCGGGCCACCGGCCTGTATCCACGCCACGAGCTGGTCGTACTGCGTGCGGTTCAGCTCGGCGGTGGCCTCGATCCCGAACATGACGCTCATGTACTCCTTAGCCACGTCGGTCGTCACTTTTGGGAACGCTTTGAGGATAGCGAACAGACGCGCCCGCTGCTTCTCGGTGATGGTTCGCGTGTCTTGGTTCCTCGTGGCGGGACCGGCGGCCGGGACTTGCAGGCCAGGGTTGTCCTTCTCCTCGTCCTGCATCTCATCGTACGGTGTGGGGTTGAATCCAGCGAGCACGACCACCCAGGCCAGACGGGAGCGGAGCGCCTTCGAGGTGGCGCGTGTCTGTGCCATGCTGCGCTGCTGGAACCGTGGGCGGCTCACCCACTGATTGTCACCCTCGGAGCCACATTCAGCCTCGGCAGCGCCGACCTCAATGCCCATCGCATCGACGACGACCGCTCGTGCTTCCCAACCGCCGAGCGCCAACTCGCGGCACCACTCGATCTTGGCCGCGTACCCGTAGCCCTCGGCGATGGTCTGCCATGCCTCCACATGCAGGTACGTCCCGCCGCGCATTGTTGTGGAGAGTTTCTGGGTGTTTACGATATCCGCCAGAAGCTTGGCCTTGCGCCGAGCGTCTTCGATGGCCGCTCCAAACTCGGTTGCTGTCAGCGCGTTGTTGACTACGTTCGCCTCGGGGATTGCTACTTCTGTTCCGGTCGTCATTACTTGCTCCTTTGGTATGTGGTACGCGGGGATCTCGGGCTATCGTTCATCACCGAACGAGCCGAATGGTTTCGGCCCCGAGTAGCTGCGCCTCGGCGATCAGCTTGCCGACGTTGTCGTCCTCGGCGCCGGCGTCGTTCATCACTTTGGTCAGCTCGCCCCAGTGCCATTTATCGGCGATGTGTTCCTTGGTGAGCACCTTCTTGAGCAACGCTTCCGGCAGCCGTCCGTCCTTGAGGGGAAGCAGCATGGCCGGGTCGTACGTCGGGCTCTCGCGGCGGAGCTGGATGCTGGCATCTCCGCCCGAAAGCGTGCGGCCCTTGCGTGCCCGCAGCCGGGTTAGTGCCTCGGCGTTCACCGCGTTTATCTTGGTGCGGATGTCGTCCATCTCGTCGCCGAGGCTCAGGCGCAGGGCGACGAGGGTCTCGTCTTCTAGGTAGGCATACTCGCCCACTATCGGGTTGATCTCGGTGGTCATCAGTTTCTCTCCTGCTGCTTGGCGGCCCACCACTCGGAAACCGTGGGTTCATCGGTGCGGAACAGTGCGGCCGTCTCGCCGCGAGCTTCCGCCTCGCGCATGGCGATGGCGGCCTGATAGCGGTCCTCGTCCCGCTCCTCCATCTCGTCGTTGGGGTTGTCGATGTGGCTCATGCAGCTCCTTCCTTGTTCTGTCCTGGCTTCCGCATCACGTAGACCACCCCGTCACGGCACACGCTCCTGACGCAAAACCCAGCCCGCCTGGCTGTCGTGACGGCACTGGAATACCCGTGGCAAATTCGGCTGTGCTTCCATCGACACGGAAACCTGATGGCCTCACCGGGCAGTAGTGCCCGGATGGCGACCGTCTCCTCGCTCAGGGGACGGCCCATCCTGAGCCTCTCCGGTATCTCTGAGGGGTCGATCTTCGTGACGCCCATGCTCATCCCTCTCCTCTAAACGATCCCGCCAGAACGGGATTGGTCCGGCGCACGCCGCCACGCTCGCGCGCTACTTTCTGTTCTTGGATGGCCATCGCGGCCATGATCGCTGCCGCGTTGCCGGTGTGGTTCTTCATGTGCTGGTCCCAGCCGTGGTCCGACACGTAGGCGGCGCATTTGTCGCACCATTGGTTGCCCGTGTCCCAGGCCGGACCGAGTGGCCGGATGCGAAAGGGTAGGTGGCTCATGCCAATCGCTCCTGTATGTCCTGCCACGCCGCCAATTCGGCATACGTGTTCCTGAGCTGTTCTTCGCCGATAAGGATCGTGTTGGCTTGCTCGACGATCAGCGAATTCAACCGCTCGATCTCGCGTTCAGCGCGCAGCTGTTGCTCCTGTAGGATCGGATCGGTGGTTATGTTCATGCTGCCCTCCGTATGCGGATGCTTCTGGCGATGCCTGCGTCTCGGTCGATCAGGCGGCACCGTTCGAGCGCGTCGAGGTGGTACGCGACCTGCGAGGTGCTACTGATGCCGACGGCGGCGGCTATGTCCCGGATGCTGGGTCCGTAGGCGTGGGCATGGCGGTATTCCGTGATGAACGTGTGGATACGGATGGCCTTGGGGCCTAGGTGCTCGTGGGAGCAGTCGTCCACGGTTCCGCTCATCATTCTTCCTCCATGTCCGTGCTCCAGTCGCACGTTCCGCACACTGACCACTGCATGGTGCGGCCACTGATATATGCCGTGAATGCCAGTGTGCGATGCCCGTCCGGGCATGTGTCCTCGCCCGCCTCCATCGTGTCCGGCCTCTCGATGTGCTGCCAGTCTCGTGCCGACATGCCAGAGGGGTAGTTCATGACGTGCTACTTGCCTCCTCCTCAGCCTCTGGCTCCTTCACGTTCAGATACTTACGCAGCGCGGCCTCGACCACCTCCGGTAGCCGCAGGCCCTTCCAGGCCGCGTAGGCCTTGGTTTCCCGCCACAGATCGGAAGGGAAACCGCGCAGGTACGCGATCTTCGTTTCCTCTTTTCCCATGCTCACTCCTTTGGACAAGATAAGTATCCTAGACTAGCTTGATGTGCCTGATGTATCAAGGCTTAGGAGGACTCCTCGCTAAACTGTGTGCCGGTTGGTAGCCAAGGAGACAGGAATTCAGGACCGTCCCGCAATCCGTTCGGGAATGGGTCATGTGCTTCCTCCTCTATCGCCCAAGCCTCGACCGTGGCCCATCGCCTCGCGAGGTCGTTGATGTAGGCGATGGCCTCGGCACTCGTGTCGAACTTGAGGTCGTTGCCTACCATGGCGTGCTCACCTCTCACACGCAGCTTCACTATCCACATTACTTACCCCTCCTTCTGCTTCGGCACCAGCTCGTAGTCCTCACTGTCGAACATGAGCACTTTGCACTCGGCCTCCATCTCTGCCAACGCGGGCTTCACATAGTCCAGCGCGGTGAGCGCGTGCCCGTACGTCTCGGTGCATGTCCAGATCGTCAGCTTCTCGAACTTCAATCGCATTGCTTACTCCTCCTCGCCCGAGGCGAGCCAGTTTAGGACCTTCTCTCGCGACCCCCAGCAGACCTCGGGAGGCTCGTTGTAAACCCACGTCACGATCTCGCGCAGGTGCTGCATGTTCTCCTCGTCGGCCCTGCCCACCGCAGCCACGAGGTCGTTCTGGAAAACGGCCGTGAGGAACCCTCCTGCCGCCTCGTGGTGCTCGACGTATCGCCGTGCGCCGTGCCGTATGTGCTCCGGTAGTCCGGTGTAGTCGTACTCGTCCATTACTATCGACCCCAAGTGCCCGTGGCGGCATCGATGGCGTGACGCAGGGTTACGAGGGCCGCGTCGCGCTGGTGTTGGTCCTTCTGATGGATCACATGGTCGAACCATCGCTCTATGCCTTGCGCGGCTTCTAGAAGCGCTGGCGCTGCGGCCATGAGGCGTGCGTCTTTAAGGCGTTGCTCATCATCGGCCTTCGACGCATCCGACCTGGTTCTGCGGTCACGGGCGAGGCTTACCAATTCGAGGGTCACGTCGGCTGAGAATGGCTGACCATGCTCTCGACAGAATCCAACCCTTGTTGAATCCCTCCTCGCCCCGTGTCCCCTGGTTCGGATTAGCTGGAAGGGCTTATAGCATGTGGAATATGTAATCGGACTCTCCCCGCAGGCCACCCATTCAAACGTGAACGTGTAGCCGTGGAGCGTCACCGGGTCGGGTAGGCGTTGTTTCCAATTCTCGAACTTCAATCGCATTGCTTACTTCTCCTCGCTTGTGTACTCATGCATGCCAAAGACCTCGTTGATGATCTCGTCGTCACCCTCGTACACGGTCGCTGGTGTGAGCGCCCGTATCTGGTTGCGGGTGTAGCGCAACGCTCTTGGTATCGACTTGATGTAATCGTTGAGTTCGTTGACCGCCGCTCGCTTGGCGTCGGCAAGCGAGGCGTAGGTATCGAATTCGTCAGGCGGGTCATTCGTGCGCCAGATGTCCATCGCGCAATTCTCAGGCAGGAAACCGTCTTCATATTCTTGACCGTTGTGGATGATGCGATAAGCCATGGTTACCCCCGGTGCTTGAGTTGGAGTTTCTTCGGTTGGTGCATCAGTTTTCCTCCTGCGGTTTCACCATGTCCGCGTCCTTCGGCCAGCTATCGTGCTCGCTATCGTTCTCGTCGTCCGGCTGCTGGGTCACCCCTTCGATTGCGTGCTGCTCGTCGGCGCTCGGCACTCGGTGCGTGTACCGTCCGGCCTGGTAGACGACCTTCCGGTACGCCGGATACCCGCCGTGGGTCGATGCGCCTCTATGCACCACGACGAGGCGGCCATCTCGCACGGCTGCGCGTTCGACCGCGGTGAGGTAGCTGACCCATTTATAGGGGTCGCGCCCGTGGCCGTGAATCTCGCCCGTGCTGCTGATCATCAGGTCGTCCGGGTAGCTCATTGGTCCCGGCGTGTGTCTGTTCATGCTTACTCCTGACGCGATATGGCCCGCGCCGTGGCCGCTAGTGTGTTGCATGCTGCCTACAGCCTTGCTACTCGTACTGCGGTCGTGAGTCCGGGTAGTGCTCGCTGCCTGGGTGGCGGCTTGGGCCGATTACGGTGATGACGCCCGTGCTGACTACTGAGTGCAACCCACGCGGATCGTCCAAGTGGTCGTACTTGGCGACCAGCTGCATCTCGGCGGTGTGAACGTCGCGCCCGGTCACGTCCACGTATTCGAGGCGCTCGCCAGCGTCGTACCACCAGCCCCCTTCCTCTGGCCCACCGTAGGCCAGCTGGACGTGGTACACCGTCAGCCAGCGCCCCTGCGGGCCGTACCACGGCTGACTAGGCGCATCCCGCTCGGCCTGACGGCACCAGTTGTCGAAGATGTATCGTTCAAGGTAGTCGGCCAGATATTCGTCTGCATCTGGCGCCCACGAGTAGGGTCCGGCTACCGCCGTGGCGGTGCGGAGCCTGTTGGTTGCGGCCTCTAACCGTTGGTCGTGTGTCATCACTCACCCCTTTCATCCGTTGAATGTTGCCGCTTCCCGGCGCCTAGCTGATCACCTCTAGCTCATAGCTGAACATGTAGCCTCGTGTGCCTGGTAGGGCGATCAGGATCTCCCTGTCCCCTTCGGTTGCCCGGTAGATCCCGCTTGGGCTTTTCACCACGTCGAACCCCGCCGCCCGGACACGGCGCAGGAGCGCCTGTAGTTCGGGCTTGGTCGT
>Ga0315338_1002543_pt1 | contig 17760 bp, 15 predicted proteins | sample ASW8metaG_FD_204518 | JGI IMG/M metagenome (GOLD analysis project Ga0315338, IMG submission 204518) | Ammonia-oxidizing marine archaeal communities from Monterey Bay, California, United States - ASW #8 | ecosystem: Environmental > Aquatic > Marine > Coastal | place: USA: California | collected... | reverse complement strand
GATTTCCACGGCACCGGGCCGCGCCGCCGCCTTCTCCGACACCTCGGTAATGCGGCCGTCCTCGATCACCACATCGCGCTTGCCGACGATCGCGCCCGCGCGCGTGTCCAGTAGCGATCCGTTGCGCAGGATCAGCGTGTTTTCAGCGGTCATGGGGGGATCTCCGTGGTTGCGGCGCGCCTACTTGACCATGGCGGCGATCGGGCACGCAAGGGTCGCCGCCTCTCCGTCATTCTCGGGCTTGACCCGAGGGTGACGGGCGGGAAGCGAGAGCACGGCGAAATTCACCGGATCGCTAGTCGCGCACCGCGACCCTCAGATCGATCATGACCGGGGCGTTCTGCGGCAGGCGCACCATGCCGAGCACGCTGCGCGCATGGCGGCCGTTCTCGCCGCCGAACGCGGTGATGTAGACCTGGGAGGCATGGTCGGCGATACGGGAAATATAGTCGAACTCGCTTGTGCAGGCGACATAGGCATTCAGATGCAGCACCTTCTCGACCCGCTCCAAACTGCCGAGATAATGTTTCAGCCAGGCCAGCGATTGCAGCGCGCAGAGCTGCATCTGGCGTCCGGCTTCCGCCTCGTCGATATCCGCACCGACCCGGCCCGGATTGGTCTGTACGCCCCCGACCTTGGCGAGCTGCCCGGCGAGAAAGGCCGTGCCGTTATGGATCGTCAGCGGCAGGTAATCGAACGCGGGCGTTTCGGCGGATGGCAGGACGAGGCTCTGCTTCGCAAGATTTTGTTCGGGGTCCAAGAATCGGCTCCTCTCGGGGCGAAAGCGAATTGTCCCTTGGTTTAACCGGTCGCGCCTCACTACGATAGAGCGGCTAGGAGCGCTTTGCGAAATAGCAAATGTGGTCGTCGTCCACCCCCACCCTATCCCTCCCCCATCGAGGGGGAGGGTATAATTAACTGATAACGTTTTGTTTTCCCTTCCCCCCTTGCGGGGGAAGGTTAGGATGGGGGGTGAAACGAAGCGGTTGGAATGGGGAGAAGACCAATGTCCGATACGGAACAAACCCCCGACGTCACGATCCTGGGCGCCGGCATCGTCGGCATCGCCACCGCGCTGTCGCTCACCGAGCGCGGCTTCACGGTCGCGATGATCGACCGCAATCCACCGGCGGAGGGCGCCAGCTACGGCAATGCGGGCTCGCTGTCGCCCTGGTCCTGCGTGCCGCAATCCATGCCCGGTATCTGGAAGAGCGTGCCCGGCTGGCTGCTCGATCCGGAAGGGCCGATCTCGCTCCGCCTCGGTTACGCGGCGAAATTCCTGCCCTGGGCCGTCAGGTTCCTGCGGGCCGGTCAGGAACACCGCCTGCCGACGATCGCCGATGCGATGATGGCGCTAACCCGGCCGACCGTGACGTTGTACCGCCATCATCTCGAAGGCACCGGTTCGGAGAATTTGGTCCGGGACTCGGTCTATGTCCATGCGTTCCGCAATGGCCAAGACGCGGATCTGTCGAAGCTCGCCTGGCGCATGCGCGCCGAGCGCCAGGTCCCGCTCGAAGTCGTGAAGGGCGCGGCGCTGCGCGAGGTCGAGCCCGCTTTGTCGCCCGAATTCGAGGCGGCGGTGCTGATCAAGCAGCAGGGCCGCGCGCTCGACCCCGGCGCCATCGGCAAGGCGCTGGCGGCCAAGGCGGAACGGCTCGGCGTCGCCTTCCTGCAGCGCAGCGTCGAACGGCTGGCGCCCGAAGAAGACGGCGGCTGGCGGATCGATACCGACGCCGGCCCCCTCGCGGCGAAAAGAGTCGTCGTCGCCATGGGCGCCTGGTCGGCCAAGCTGATGGAAGGGCTAGGCGTGAACGCACCGCTCGAGGCGGAGCGCGGCTACCATCTCGTCTTCAAGGACCCCGGCGTCACGCTGAACAACGCGATCATGAATGTGGATCAGAAATTCGTCATCAGCTCGATGAATGCCGGCGTGCGCTGCGCGGGCACGGCGGAATTCGCCGGGATCGACGCACCGCCGGATTATCGCCGCGCCCACGTCTTCAAGTCCTTGGCGAAGCGCATGTTCCCGGACCTGAATACCGACGACATCGAAGAATGGATGGGGCCCCGGCCCTCGACGCCGGACTCGGTGCCCTATCTCGGCGCGGTGCCGGGCATGGCGAACCTGTTCGCCGCCTACGGGCATGGCCACACGGGGATGACCATGGGCCCGAAGACCGGCGAGGTCATCGCCAGCCTGATCGCGGGCGAAACAATGGATGTGGACATGACGCCGTACCGGATCGACCGGTTCGGGTGATGCAATTCAAGTTGAACGTCACATCCGTCTTATGGTCCACCGTTGCGTAGCACACACCCACCCGCCCTGAAATGCCTGTGATGGAACTTTGAACCTCTCGAAAAGGAGGGCAATCGCATATAAAGCGTTGGTCAGCGAAGTCCACCATCGCGTCACCCCGCACTTGATGCGGGGTCCATATCAATGCGGGACGCGGCGTTTCCCTGAATCCCGGATCTGCGGCGCAAAGCGCCTTGTCCGGGATGACACGGTTGGGAATCTTATTACGACACCATTGTGCACGCGATTGACTTACCCTTGAAGGAAAGGGATGGGGACCTTCAACAATTCGGCCGACGGCTTCGCGGTTTGCCTCCACAGGCCCGTAGCGTTATCAAAGTTCCGTTGGAAAACAGCTAAGAGGAATGACCGTGCCAGCGGACAAATCCGAATGGGTCATCGGCAAGGTGGTCGCGGCGCAGGCGCGCAGGCGCGGCGACCAGCGCTTTATCCAGTTCGAGGACGCGCCACCCCTCACCTTTTCCGAGTTCCACGCCCGCTGCAATATTGTGGGCAACGCCTTCGCCGAGATCGGCGTCGGGTTCGACGAGCCGGTCGCGGTAATGCTGAACAATCGGCTGGAATGCCTGTGGACCTGGATCGGGCTCAGCCGCATCGGCGCGGTGCATGTCGGCATCAACACCGCCTATAAGGGCGCGTTCCTGACGCATGTATTGACCAACACCAAGGCGCGCTTCGGCGTCGTCGAGCGGGAGTTCCTGCCTTGGCTCGCCGATATCGAGCATACCGCACCCGATCTGCACACCGTTTATGTGCCGGGCGACCCGCTGACCCCCGATGAAATTCCGGACTTCAAGCGCATCCAGGTCCGGCATTTCGACGAGTTGATGCAAGCGCCGGACACCGAGATTACCGTCGACGTGACCTATCGCGACACCGGCATGATCATGTTCACCTCCGGCACCACCGGCCCGTCCAAGGGCGTGCTGATGCCGCACGGCCATCTCTACCTGTTCGGCCTCGGCATGCAGACGCACATGGCGATGACCGAAGCCGACCGCTACTACATCTGCATGCCGCTGTTCCACGCGCAGGGCATCCTGATGCAGTTCTACGCCATCCTGATCGCCGGCGGCAGCGCGGTGCTTGCGAAACAATTCCGCGCCACGAGCTGGATCGACGATGTCCGCCGACACGAGGCGACCCTGACGAACCTGCTGGGTGTCATGAACGATTTCGTGTTGAGCCAACCCGCGAAACCGACGGATCGCGACAACAAACTTCGCATGATCAGCGCGGTCCCGGTCACCGACGAAACCTTACAGGCGCTACGCACTCGGTTCGACGTGCCGAAGTTCAACGAGTTGTTCGGGATGACCGAGTGCAACCTGCCGATCATCCGCCCGATGGACGCGCCCGACGAGGCAAGCTGTTCCGGCAAGGTCTGGGACGACTATTTCGACGTCATCATCGCCGATCCCGACACGGATGAGGAACTGGCAATCGGCGAGGTCGGCGAGATCCTGATCCGGCCGAAGGAGGCCTTCTGCTTCATGCAGGGCTATAACGGCATGGATGAGCGCACCGTCGATACCTGGCGGAACCTGTGGTTCCACAGCGGCGACGCGGGGCGCATGGATGAACGCGGCTACGTCTGGTACATCGACCGCATCAAAGACACGATCCGCCGCCGCGGCGAGAATATCTCCTCCTATGAAGTCGAGGCCGTCCTGCTGGAGCATCCGGCGATAGAGGAAGCCGCCGCCGTCGCGGTGAAGGCGGATACAGGCGGCGAGGACGAGGTGCTGGCCTGCCTGGTCCTGGGTGCGGGGGCCGAGCAGCCGACGCCGGAATCGTTGCTCGATTTTTGCACGCCGCGCATGCCCTATTTCGCCGTACCACGCTATATCGAATTCCTCGACGAAATCCCCAAGACGCCGTCGCAGAAGATCCAGAAGAACAAACTGCGCGACCGCGGCCTCGGCAACGCGACCTGGGATCGGGACGCAGCCGGCTACAAGGTAAAAAGATGACCGACTGGTATCCGAAACGGACCCTCGGCAGCCTGCTGGACGACGCGGCGCTCAAATGGGGCAACCGCGAGGCGCTGGTCTATGGAGACGGGCGCTGGACCTTCGCCGACTGGAAGGAAGAGGCGGACCGGCTGGCGAAAGGGTTGATGGCCTATGGCGTCGAGCCCGGCGACCGGGTCGCGGTGTGGATGGTAAACCGGCCGGAATGGCTGTTCCTGATGTTCGCCATCGCGAAGGTCGGCGCCTGCATCGTACCGCTCAACACGCGCTACCGCACCGACGATGTGGCCTATACCCTGGCGCAGTCGCGCAGTTCCCTGCTCGTCTCGATCGACCGCTCGGGACCCGTCGACTACCGCGCCCTGCTGGCCGGTGCGATGCCCGACATCGCCAAGGGCAGCGATGGCGCGCTGGAGCTCGAAACGTTCCCCGAGCTGCGCCGCGTCGTGTTTCTCGGCGAGGAGGCGCTTCCCAACACGAGCGGCTGGGACGATATGCTGGCCGCCGGTGCGGCGATCACCGATGCCGCCTTGCAAGCCCGCGCCGCGGCGGTCGATCCCAACGATATGCTGATGATCGCGTACACGTCGGGCACGACGGGCCATCCCAAGGGCGTGATGCAGGGCCACATCGTCATCCGCAACGTCCACGAACGCGCCCAGCTTCTCGGCATGACCTTCGAGGACGTGCATCTCAACTACCTGCCGATGTTCCACCTCTACGGCTACAGCGAACTGACCGTCATTTCGGTGCTGAGCGGCGCCAAACAGATCCTGATGGATGCGTTCGACGCGGAAGCGGCGCTGGACGTCGCCGAAAGGGACGGCGTCACCATCCTGCACGGCTTCGAAGCGCATTGGCTGGACCTGCTCACCGCGCAGGAAAAGCGGCCGCGCAAACTGAAGCTCCGTTTCGGCACGCTGCCGTCCGGCGTCGACAGCACCATCCCGATCGCGGAAAAGGTCCAGGACGTTTTCTGTCCGACGATCACGGGTTACGGATTAACGGAAGGCTGGGCGTTCATCACCGTCACCACGCTGGGCCATAGCCGCGAGCAGAGGGTCAACGCGTCGGGCTACCCGATGAACGATTACGAATTCCGCATCGTCGACCCGGAGACCGGCCGGGAGCAACCGACGGGCACATCCGGCGAAATCTTGATCCGCGGCTATGCGGTAATGAAGGGCTATTGGGACAAGCCGGAGGCGACCGCGGACGCGATCGACGCGGAAGGCTGGCTCCATTCCGGCGATATGGGGCTGATGCGCCCGGACGGCCATATGGTTTTCCAGGGCCGCTACAAGGACATGCTGAAGGTCGGCGGCGAAAACGTCTCACCGGCGGAGATGGAGGCCTATCTGCGCGACATGCCGGAAGTCCTCGATGCCGCCATCGTCGCCTACCCCGACCCGCGCCTGACCGAAGTGCCGGTAGCGTTCGTTCTGGCCAGCGGCGACGGCGATGTCGTCCCCGACGAGATCATCGCGCGCTGCAAGGGCCGGGTCGCGAGCTTCAAGATCCCGCGCCATGTGATCGAACTCGCAGAGTTCCCGATGACCCCGTCGGGCAAGGTTCGTAAGATCGAATTGCGCGCCGCGGCACTCGATGTGTTGGGCGATCCGGCTTAACTGGCGCGAGACAAGCCGGGAACGATTAATCACGGTCCGGCCTCGAATCCAGGACGGACATAAGCTTGCGCGCTGTCCAGAGGAGCGAAAACAACGGTGGCTGTAATCAGCCATAGGACAAGGCAGTAGGGATTACTGGACCGGTTGTTTTCTACTCTCATTTCCAGGAGCGCGAACCGTAGGACAGCTAGCCGCCGCCCAGCGTTTAGCCAGCGCTTCTTCGATAACGAATGTTTCGCTCAAATGCAGGGTTCGACCGTCCTCCCAGTCGTATGAGTTCACGAACTCGAAGATCACCTCGCCGCTGGCCAGATCGACTTCGAATACACGGCCTTGCGTCGAACTGGTCACGATTACCGATCCATACTTGGTAAACTGATGACGGCCGTTAATTTTCGAATAGAAGTCGTAGCGTCCGCCATCAACTATCGTCTCGTGGCTATGCGTTTGAGGATCAATCGAAACGATACTGGAATATTGCTCTACACCGCGCTGATTGGCCCGCCAGTTGTTGCTGAAAATAGAAATGCTGGCATCACTTTGCCAATCGGGGTCATGCTGTCTGTCACCCGCGCCGACATACCACCACTTGATCTTAAGTGTTTCGGGATCGATCACGAATATCAGATTTGTCGTATGATAGCTGATCAATAAGTCGCCGGCAGAAAATTTCGGATATGCGCCAGCCATAGCAGATGGTAGCGGCTCAATATCATTGGGGTGCGTCGGATTCTTGACGTTAATTTTTCGATGGAGATCGAAAATAAAGATGTCTGGATTGGTCTTTTCGACATCCGCCATATCGATCTCTTTGACCGTCTTGCCGCTGAAGGCGTCGACCAGCAATAATTTTGGGTGTAAATCATATTGTTTACCGCCGAAGGTCCAAAATTGCAGGGCATCCTCGGTTGGTGAAATAACGTGATGAAAAAGTCCCTTTTTTGTCCATGTAACTTCGCTGCAAGCGTCGATTTTTACGATGCCACCGGAGTTCTCTTGCATGGTGAATGCGGCTGAGCCATCGGTAAAGAATGCCACGCCGTAGAGATTTTTTAAAATGTCTGCCTCATTGCTGAGCGTTGGTATCTCGGCGTTCATATACCAGCGTCGCATCACTTTTCCCGATGGATCCAGCAGGATCCCGCCCCAAAAGGCTTTCTCAAAATCAAGTGCACCGACGATGAGTCGATAGCTGCTGCGCGCTGTTGGCGATATCCAAAGCCTTGGCGAATTGCGACGCGCGCGGATGCCGTCCATCTTGAGAACACTGAGCCGAGCGGCCTTCGTTGGTGCATAGTTTCGCATGAACCTTTCTGGAACAATGTCCAGATCGTTCAGTAGTTTCTGGCTCAACGACGTGGTCTCGGTAACGTCGCCACGGACAAATTTATAGACGGTGTAAATTTGATTCCATGGAAAGATTTCGTAGCGCGCAGCAGCTATTCCCCAGACAAAGAAAATTAAAGAGGTAAAATAAATGACCGCCACGCGAGTTATCAACATACTTAGTCTTTCATGTAAAAATTTGAGTTCCAGACAGTTTGTTACATAAAAACTGATCCGGTAAAATGCCACAATGCAAGAAACTGATCGAAAATTCCAACGGTTGGAATACGGTTGAATACGGTGATAGATTTACTCAATCTCCAATTGAATGGGTTTCCGTCCTCGTTTGCCCGGTCTGAGTCGCCCTCCGGTTTGCGCCTCCAGGAAGAAATACGGTGACAGTGCACTTTACTTGAGACGGGCCAAGTTTTGTGCACTGTCACCGTAAACCAGCAATTCAATTTCAGCCGATTCTAGGCAGCGGTGGAAATCAGCCCTCTACGTTTTTAGGCTGGGGTTCCGCACATCGCGGCGATCTTCGACGGCACTTTAACGGACCAAGACGGTGCTAAAGCGGCGCGGGGCCGCTAAGATTCAATCGAAGTATCGGAACCGACGAGGAAACGTCATGAGCGAACAGACCCTGCCGAACCCGAATTCCCGCCCGACGACCGTACGGTTGCAGAAAATGTCGTGGGCCTTCACCCAGTCGGCCGTACTGTTCGGCGCGATCGAGGCCGGATTTTTCACTGCCGTATCCAAGCATGGCGGGTCGGTGAAGTCGATCGCCGAAGCGCTCGGCATCAGTTCCGGCAACGCGGAACGCATGATCGTGGCGCTTCTCACGCTCGAGTTGATCGAGCGTGACGATGACGGATTTCGCAACGCGCCCGATGTCGAACGGTTCCTGGTCCAGGGACAACGGAGCTATGCCGGCTCTTGGGTGAAATGGTTCCACCACCAGTGGGCCGACTGGGGTGCGCTTGGCGACCGCCTCTCGGACACGTCGCCGGAAGACGCGCTCGGCTTCTACAGCGAGGAATTTACCGTCGAACATGCCCGCCGCTACCACGAAGCAACCTCGAGCGTCGGCATGGGCGCGGCGCGAAAGTTCCTGCGCGAGGTCGACCTATCGGGCCGACGCAAGATCCTCGACCTCGGCGGTGGTTCCGGGGCCTATTCAATACAGGCGGCATTGAAATACCCGGACATCGAGGCGGTGGTACTCGACCTGCCCGAAGTGGTCGTCGTCTCGCGTGAATTCATCGCCAATCATGACGTCCAGGATCGTGTCTCGGCCGAGGTTTGCGATTTTACCAACGATGCGTTTCCAACGGGCGCCGACGTCATATTGATGAACAGCAATTTGCCGATCTATTCCGGCGAGGTCATCCAGCAGGTGGTTCAAAAGGCGTTCGATTGCCTTGAGCCGGGCGGCGAGATGCATATCTGTGGCGAAATGGTGAACGAAGACTGGAAGGGACCGCTGATCCCGGCCATGTGCGGCATTCACGGCGTCCTGCATCATTCCACGGCGCTGCCGCACACGCCCAGCGCCTGTATCGGCTATTTCGAAAACGCGGGATTTCAAAATATAAAGGTGCGCGAATTCATTCCCGATATCCTGCGGCACATCAGTGGATTCAAGCCGGCATGCTGATCATGGGCCATTCCGCCGCTCCTGTCCCATTATCACCGATTGTGTCGTGTCACCATGACCGGTTTCTCCCAGCGGATTGAATAATCCATAATAGGGACGGACCGACCCCAAGATGGTGAGAAAATGCGCCAGATGAACCTCGTGGCCTTTTTGCAGGCCCAGAACTGCACGACACTGCCGTCCTCATGGCGGCATCCCGAAGCCCGCACGGATACGTATTCACCCGACTACTACCAGCATATCGGCCGCGTGCTGGAGGCGGGCCGGTTTGATATGGGCTTCTTCGACGACCGGCTGGCGATGCCCGACATGTATGCGGGCGATCACGCCGAAACCGTGAAGAACGGCATCCGCGCCACCAAGCTGGATGCAGTCACCTGCCTGATGACGATGGCGGCGGTGACGGAGCATCTCGGCCTCGGCGCGACCTATTCGACCACCTATTACGAGCCGTTCCACGTGGCGCGCCTGTTCCAGACGATCGATCTCATGAGCCGCGGCCGCGCCGCCTGGAACGTCGTGACCTCGGTCAACGACAACGAGGCGCGCAACATGGGCCGCGACGCGCACGCCTTCCATCTCGACCGCTACGACCGCGCGGAGGAATTCATGGAAGTGGTGCTCGGCCACTGGGACAGCTGGGACGACGACGCCATCGTCGTCGACAAGGCAAACAATTTGTTCGCGCATCCGGAAAAGGTCCGGCGCCTCGATTACGAAGGCGAATATCTGTCGTCCCGCGGGCCGTTCACCGTGCCGCGCGGACCGCAGGGCCATCCGGTCATCATTCAGGCGGGGTCCAGCGGCCGCGGCAAGCTTTTCGGCTCGCGCTGGGGCGAGGTGATTTTCGCCGTCTACCGGAATTTGGAGAACGCCCAGATTGAGTATCCGGCCATGAAGCAGCAAGCCGCCGATTGGGGCCGCGATCCGGACCACATGAAATTGTGCACCCTTTTTTATCCGGTCGTCGCCGCGACCAAGGACGAGGCGGAGGACAAGCGCGCGGCGTACGAGAAGCTGGCCAATCCAATGGATCAGTTGCTGCTGCTGTCGGAAGCGATGAACTTCGATTTCGCGACCAAGGAATTGGACGAAGCGTTCACGGACGCGGAGATCGAGTCCATCCAGGGCATGCGGCATCACGTAGAACGGGTTGCCGCCACCGGCATCAAGAATCCGACCGTGCGCGACTTCATGGAGATCACCGGACGCGGGTTGCTGCGCAACGCCTGGGTCGGCGGTCCCAAAGAAATTGCCGATCAAATGGAGGAGTGGTTCACCGAACCGGTCTGCGACGGTTTCGTCATCGGCCCGACCCACCAGCCCGGCTCGTTCGAGGATTTCGTGAAATATGTCGTGCCGGAGTTGCAGAATCGCGGCCTCTACCGCAAGGACTATACCGGCAAAACCCTGCGCGACCATCTCGGCCTGCCCCAGCCGGACATCGGCGCCTGGAAAACCAAACCGCAGGCAGCGGAGTAGACCGGCGGCCCTATTCCCGGGTTTCTTCCGTCAGACCTCCAGCGCTTCGTGCGCCGGATCTGGTTCCAGTTCGACGCCGTTCACCGTCATGGCCAGCATCGCGTAGTAACCGATACAGGTCGTCAGCTGCACATACTCATCGGCGCCGAGCCGCGCCATGACCGCTTGCGCGAGCGCCTCGTCGACCCGGTTCGCGCGCAGCAGTTGCCGGGTGAAGTCGACGATCTGCAAATCCTCCGCCGGAATGCCGTCGGAACGGTCGTCGCGGATCGCGTCGATGGTCGCGCGGGGCACGTCCCGCTCGGCGCCGATCACGCCCTGGATGCCCCACACATACTGAGCCTGGAAATGCCGGCCGACGACGAGGGCCGCGAGCGTCCGGGTCCGCAGTTCCAACGTCCCTTCCCAGCGCACCATCGTGCCCAGATGGGCGACGCGCTCGGCCCATTCCGGCGCGTGCATCCAGACGGAGAAGGGACCGTCCAGCGATTTGCGGGTATCGACGATCTTTTCCCCGATGCGGCGCGCCTCGCCGGTTAGTTCATTGGGTGTTTTCAAGACGGGGACGCGGGCCATGCGATGTCCTCTGTTTTCGTTGCGTTTGACCCGGGGCCGACTGGCCCGGGGCGAGCGGCTCGACTTTAAGGGATGCGGCTATTCCGAACCATACCAGTCGTGGGAGTCACTCAGTGCCCTCTCCACCGGGCCGGGAGCGGGCCGCCGCTTGCAATGTAGACACCACCCGATATCAGCAGCATGGCGATCCAGTCGCTCGTCGCCGGCAATTCGCCGAGAATCGGAATGGCCAGCATCGCGGTTATCGCGGGGGCCAGGGCCGCGAACGCCGAGCCGTTCGACGCGCCAAGCAGGCTGACCGCGCGTCCGATACACAGCAGCGAAATCACGGCGACCAGAAACCCATGGACGAAGGCCTGCAAGGCAAGGTCATGCCAGGACGCGTCGAACAGGCGGGTCCCGAAGAGGCCGGCGTACACGGGCAGATAGGCGACCATTGACCCGACCGCGGCAATCGCGGCGGCATGAAGCCCGCCCAGTCTCGCTTTTTGCAGGGTTACGGTATAGCCCGCCCACAACAGGCCCGCGCAGATGAACATGGCGTGGCCGATATTCTGCCGCGACCCGATCGAGCCGCCCGCGCCCCAGACGATACCCAGGACACCGGCAACGATCAGGACGAGCCCGGTCCGCCTGGCAACGGTGAAGGCCTCGCCAAGCACGATGGCGGCCACGATCGCGACATAGAGGGGTATGAGGGCGGTAAACAGCGATGCCGCGTGTGCCGCCGGCGCGAACAGCAGCCCTCCGTAAGCAACCAGCACCAATGGCGCCCCGCCGCCCAGCAAGATCGCCGCCAGTCCGACCCAGCCCAGGCGGTCGAGGGCAAGGCCCTTCTTCAGCAGATAGGGCAACAAGATCAATCCAGCGACACCGAAACGAATTGCCGTGATGTCCCACGGTGTGAGGCTTGTCCTGATCCCAAACCGCACGGCCACGATCCATGATGCCCAAAGGCTCACGGCAGCAAGGCCGTAAAGCGCACCGCGGATGTATTCGGACGTGGTCGGTTTCGGCAAGGGATGTTCTTTCTGTGACGGGCGTCGTTAGGTTGGCCCACAGATAACGATGGCATTGGAAAGTGCCGCGGTTCGGCGCGCGCCGTCGTCTCGTCACGCTGTGGCGCTCGACATCCTCAGCGATCCAACCCGCAAAAGCGACTAACGCGCGCGATAGTAGCCGATCGACACAATTCCGATTGCGGCATAATCCGCAGCCGTCTTGTAGGCCGCCGAACCCTCGACCGCTTCACAAAATTCGGCAAGGCCGTCCGGAGAACCGCACCAGCGGTTTTCCGATCCTAAAGCCCGGAACTCTCCGGTCGGCTCGTACGCGTAGGTCAGTTTGAGCTGCCAGGGCCTCGCGTCGTCGCCGTAAATGAGCTGGCGGGACAGGCTCATCTCGAAATGTTCGCCGTCGCCCCAGTCCATGGCGCCCCATTCGAACAGCAGCGTGTCGGCATCCGCCGCCGGGTCGCAGCCAACGGCGCGTTCATGGCGGTAGAAATCGAAGAACGCCGCAATCGTCGGCGCCAGGCGGAGGACGTCGATATTGATGCCCGCCGCGATAAAGGAGGATCGGCAAGCATCCAGTGCGGTCCTAGGCTCGAAAATCTGCGGGCCTATACGGGCTAACTGGCGGCGAGGTACTTCACCGCCGCGTCGACGCCGCCCTTCTCGTGCGGGATGCCGCTCGCCTCAAGCGAGGCTTCGACGCCGGCCAGCGCACCCAGGATCATCGGCTCGTTCAGATAGCCCATATGACCGATCCGGAACGCCTTGCCACGCGTCTTACCGAGGCCGGAACCGAGCGAGACGTTGAACTTCTCACGGCTGATCATGCGCAGCTTGTCCGCATCGTAGCCCTCGGCGACAAGGATCGTCGTCACGGAATTGGAGCGTTCTTCTGGCACGACCGCGTTCAGGCTCAGCGCGTTTGCGCGGCTCCATACACCAACCGCAAGGCGCACCGATTCGGCCAACCGGCGATGCCGATCGAAGGCATTGTCGAGGCCTTCTTCAAGCACCATGTCGAGGCCTTCGCGCAGCGCGAACAGCAGATGCTCCGGCGGCGTGCCGCAGAACCAGCGGTAATAGGCCTCTTCCATGCGGCGTTCCCAGTCCCAGTACAGGCGGGGCAAATTGGCCGTCTTGCAGGCCGCGAGCGCCTTGGCGCTGACCGCGTTGAACGCGAGTCCCGGCGGCTGCATAAGGCCCTTCTGCGACCCGCCGACCGCAACATCGATACCCCAATCGTCCATGCGGAACTCGGTCGTCCCCAGCGCCGCAACCGTGTCGACCATGTACAGTGCCGGGTGCTTGGCATTGTCGATGGCGCGGCGAAGCGCCGGCAAATCGCTGGTGATCCCGGTTGCGGTATCGGTGTGGACCGTGAGCACGGCTTTGATTTTATGGTCCTTGTCCTCGCGCAGGCAGGTTTCTACGGCGTCGGGATCGATCGCATGCCGCCAATCGCCGGGCGCGCTGTCGATCACGACACCGAACGCTTCCGCCATCTCGGCCCAGTTCTGCGTGAAATGGCCGCTTTCCGGCACCAGCACGTGATCGCCCGCCGAAAGCGTGTTGACCAATGCGGCTTCCCAGGCGCCATGACCGTTGCTGGCGTAGCAAATGACGTCGCTTTCGGTCCGGAACACTTTCTTCAGATCCGCGAAACAGCTCTGCGTCATTTTCAGGAACACCGGGTCCGTGAAATCGACGGCCGGTTGAACCATGGCGCGAAGCACGCGTTCGGGAATGTTCGTGGGTCCCGGTGTGTGCAAAAAATTTCGACCCGATGCTGACGTCATGTACTCGATCCTCGGGACAGACCGGTGCGCTCAAAGCGAAGCGCAAACCAAGCTGCCCATTGCTTGGGGAAAAGTGAATAAGATTTGCTCGTTCCGGTTCTTAACCTGTTTCGATGAAAAGGGAAAGTGGGCTGATATCAAATCAACGGCCTAAAAAACGCCGCCGCATTGTCGATCGCGCCCTCAACGGATTCGTCGCCCAGCAGCGGTTGATGGATCGAAATCCAACCGTCATAACCGGCCGCCTCAAGCGCCGCGAGCAAAGGCCGCGGATCGATCCCCGAGAGATCGTCCAGCGGAATGAAGCGCACCGGGACGATACCGCGCCGCCGGGTTGCAAATTTCACCAGAGACGCCGGATCGAGGCATATATTCTGGAAATAGACGTTGAAGATATGCGGCGCCAAACGCTCGATCGCAGCAGAACCGTAGTCTTCGCCGCAGGCCAGCAAGTTCGCCGGCTCGTAGGTCACGCCGAAATTCGACCGTCCGATCCGCGTCAGCATATCCAGGGCACCATCGACGGTCTCGAACATCGAGCCCCAATGCATTTGATGGCTGAGCCGAATGCCGCGCTCGGCCGCGATATCGGCAGCGCGGCGTGCATGCTCGATATCGGAGTCGCGGTGCATCATGACCCGCACGAGATCGCAATCGAGCGCACCGGCCAGATCCAGATAGGGCGATATATCCCGCAAGGCCCCGGTCGCTTCCGCGTTGTTGATCGCGAGCGGAAGGTCCCCCGTGACCATCGATACGCGCAGACCTAAGCCATCAAGGAGTGCGTGAACTTCGGATATCTCTTCCGGCGTCGATTTTATGTGAACAACCGACGCCCGCATCGACAGTCCGCCGAACCCCGCCGCCGCCGCCAGCCGGGCAACCGTCCCAACCGGTACCGCAGCGACATCTTTACGCTTTGGCGACTCCGCGATTCGGACGGACAATGAAAGTCTCATCGTAGAGAATCAGCTTTTCTTGCGCGCTTTCTGCTTGGCGGCGAACGACTGCGCTGCCTCTTCGAGCCGGCCCGAAGCCGCGATGAGCGTATTCAACTGCTTGCCCATCACCAACGCGTCGTCCAGCGGCATGTTGACCGCGGCGCGGTGGGTTTCCTTGGTCATGGAGACCGCGTGAGGATCGCGTTCGAGCAATCGCGTCACGAATTTCGTTTCGATTTCCGCCAGCGCCGCCTCGTCATCGGCAAGCCGGTTGATCAGCCCCATGCCATGCAGCCGTTCCGCATCGACCAAATCCCCGAATACCAGCATTTCCAGCGCCAGTCTCGGCCCGACGAGCTTGGACAGGACAGGCGTGTTGACCGCGGCGGGAAAGCCGTTTTGCATTTCCATCGCGCCGAACCGCGCAGCCTTTTCCGCCAGTACGAAATCACACGCCATGGCGAGCGTGAAACCACCGGCAACCGCATAGCCACGGACAACGGCGACGGACGGAGTCGCGGCGCGGTGGAGCAGGTGAAATATCCGAGTCCATGCGGCATCCGCTTCCAGCGCGGGGACAAGCGCGCCGGCGGAGCCGGCGGCATCAAGGTCCCGCCCGGCGCAAAAGTGACCCGACGTACCCTTGATAGTGATGCAGTGACAATCGGCGTCCGCGTCGCATTGTGCGACCGCATCCCCCAACGCAACGATCATGTCCCAATTCAGCGCGTTTCGCCGATCGGGCCTATCGATGATTACCGTGCTTGAATTCCCGTCACGCTCGACGCGGATCATGCAACTTCTTTGGCATCACCGTTATCGCTGTCGTCGTCATCGGCTTTGTCAGCCGATTCGCCGGTGTTGTAGCGGGCGACGGCCTTGACGGCGAGGAAGATCGAGCGGCGAACCGTTGCGTCCGGTATCTTGCGGTATGCCTTAATGAACTCCTGCACTTCCGGCTCGTCGAACGGATTTTCGTCCGGCGTGATCGAAGGCGTCGTCGCTTGCGCGGCGGCCTTCATGTCCATTGGCATGTCGTCGAAGAAGAAGGAGACAGGCACATCCAGCAGCTTCGCAAATTCATGCAACTTGCTTGCGCTGATGCGGTTGGTCCCCTTCTCGTATTTCTGGAATTGCTGAAACGACAGCCCAACGCGTTCGGCTAAGAAAGTCTGGCTATAATCCATCATAATGCGCCGGTACCGTAAACGGCTTCCGACATGGCTATCAATTTCCCGAACTTCTTCCTTTGTCAGCTTATTGTGCTGCTCGGGCATTATTTCCTCCGAATATATTAAAAGTGACTGACCCCGAGGCCATTATGGCATCTCCACGCCCTCGAAATCGTTAACAAGACGTAAGTTTTCTTAATTTCTCAAGCGTCTCTAATATGCTGGTAACTAACCCAGTCACGGAATTGTTACAAGTATCTTTTGTTGTGAGTTGATCGGCCCAATCCCCTAAACTGGTATTCCTTTTAAAATCAATGGTTGGAGATCGCATGAAGGACAATCCGACTTCGATGCGCGTACCCGATGCAGGCATCAGGTCGCTCTTTACCCTGGACGCCCGCTGGCAGGCGTGGCTGGACGTCGAAGCCGCCTTGGCGAAAGCGGAGGCGGCGTTGGGCGTCATACCGGAAGACGCCGCGGCGATCATCGTCGAGAAATCGCATCTCGAGTTGCTCGACAAGGCGAATGTCGAAGAAGGCCTTCGCCGCACGGCGCATCCTCTCGTACCTCTGATTTGGGACCTTGCGAGGATTTGTGGCGAGGAGGCTGGCGGATACGTCCACTGGGGCGCTACCACCCAGAACATTACCCAGACCGGCCAACTGCTCCTGCTACGTCAGGCGCACCGCATATTCTTGGGTCAAATCGGTACAATCCTCGGTTCTATGGCGGATTTGGCCGAGCGCACGAAAGACATGGCTTTGCCGGGCCGAACGCATGGCCAGCATGCGGTGCCGGCGACCTTCGGATTCAAAGTCGGTATCTGGATCGACGAGCTCTGCCGGCACGTCGAGCGCCTGCGCGAAGCCGAACCCCGGGTCTTCGTCGCGATGCTGGGCGGCGCCGCCGGCACCTTCGCGTCATTCGGCGAACTCGGCCCGAAGATCCAGGCGGGCATGGCGGCGCATCTCGACATGCAGCCGATGTCGACACCAGCACGCACTATCGGCGATCACCAGGCGGAATATGTTTGCCTGCTCGGCATGCTTGCCGCGACCTGCAGCAAGATCGCGCGCGAAGTCTACACGCTGATGAAACAGGAATTCGGCGAGGTCGAGGAACCGGTGCCGCCGGGAACGGTCGGCAGCAGCACCATGCCGCAAAAACGCAACCCGAAACTCTCCCAGGATATGGTCGCCGCGGCGGCGCAGGTCCGCGCGCTCGTCCCGTTGGCGCTGGAGGCGATGCAGACGGAACACGAAGCGGACCGCACGACAAGTCTCATGATCAGCCATGCCTTGGAGGAAGCCTGCGGCCTGACCGGCGACATCCTCGGCCGGATGGAAACGCTGCTGGCCGGGCTGACGGTCGACGGCGACCGGATGCGGCGCAATCTCGATCTGTCGGGCGGCCTGATCATGGGCGAAGCCCTGATGCTGTCGCTCGGCGCGCATATTGGTCGTCAGGAAGCACACGACGTGATCTACGATGCTGCCCAGGCGGCGGCAACGACCGGCCATTCCTTCGAATCGTTGTTGGCCAAGGACGAAAAAGTTCGCGCCCATCTAAGCGCCGAGGCCATCGCAGATCTCCTGGACCCGACCGCTTATACCGGCGAATGCGCGGCCATCGCGACCGAACAGGCGGCCCATGCCCGCGACGTCGCCAAGGCGCTGGCAGAGACTGGTGGTTAGTCGAGAAGGGAGCGGATGAATTCGGTCATCCGTTCCAACACGACGTCCCGCGCCTGAATATGCGGGACGTGACCGCAATCCGGGACTATCAGGCCATCGACAGGCCCTGACACGCCCTTCACGATTGCGGAAAGCTGTTCTTCGGTACCGTACTCATCGTTTGCGCAATCGTGAAG
>Ga0315338_1002542_pt1 | contig 17770 bp, 20 predicted proteins | sample ASW8metaG_FD_204518 | JGI IMG/M metagenome (GOLD analysis project Ga0315338, IMG submission 204518) | Ammonia-oxidizing marine archaeal communities from Monterey Bay, California, United States - ASW #8 | ecosystem: Environmental > Aquatic > Marine > Coastal | place: USA: California | collected... | reverse complement strand
CCACATTTAAATTCCAGTAGAGATTTGAGACAGAGCCGTGCACTCTGTCAAAATCACCACCAAGATATAGAAAAAGGTCCACCATATGGATTCCCTGATCGATAAGAATGCCGCCACCAGCATATTCTTTTTTTGATCGCCAATTATCCAAAAAAGTATCATCCACACTCTTACCATAACGACCGCGCATCCATAGTACTTTACCGAACTCTTCTTCATCAATCAGTTTTTTCATGTGTTTAATGCTGTTATGATATCGGTGGTTGAAACCGTACATCAGCACTTTTCCTGATTCTTTTTCAACAGTGCGAATCTCTTCTACATCTTCTGCGGTGAAGGCCGGGGGTTTCTCGCAAAATACATGTTTACCTGTTTGAAGGATTTGAATGGTGAGTGGTTTATTAAGGTAATTGGGTGTACATATAAATACGGCATCAATTTTGGGATTTTTGATGATCTGATCAGGGCTTTGTACTTTTTCAATTTCTGTGATTATGTTAGCCGGATCGTAAACTGAATCGACTTGGGCATTTTTTATTGAGGAAATAACCTGGTGGCGTATTCGCCCCATTTTCCCATAGCCAATAATACCAACATTAATCATGATTTAATTCCCTAATCAACAGATCCAGACCCTTTCGACACCCTTCTAAAAAACCGCTGCAAGTACTGGCAACGTGTGGTGACATAAAGAACCGGTCAGGGTGGAATTCCTTCAATTTCCCATTATAGGGTTCCTGCCAGAACACATCAAAAGCCGCTTGTAGCCGGTTTGAACTGATCTCTGCAAATAGTGCATCTTCATCCACTATGGTCCCCCTGGCTGTATTGATCAAAACTGCATCATTTTTCATCATAGCTAGTTTGTCTTTGTCCATAAAGGCGTTATTTTCATCTGTTTTTGGAATATGTAGAGTGATGCAGTCTGCTATACTTATTAAAGTCGGTAAATCTGAAATATCATTTTCCAGGATATCAAAGGTTATTACATGCATAAATGGCCGCATATAGTCCACAACACGTCGTCCTATATTACCGGTACCAATTACGAGCAATGATTTATCCTTAAGTTGTATCCGAGCATTTTTTAACCAAGGTTCAATCGTTCCAAGATTGCTGTAATGCATGCGGAAAATGAGGCTGCAGGTAAAGGCTGCTGTCTCATTGAAAATGATGTCTATTGTTTCCCGTGATGGAAATTTGACTAAAATCCCCATTTTTGTCGCCATTTCTTCGGGTACATTATCTCTTCCAATGCCGGCCCGGAATATGCCCTTCAAATTTTGAAATTCATCAAGTATAATAGGCTTACTACCAAGAAGGGCAATATCTGCCTGATCTTTATCTTCTGTAAATATCAGTCCGTCATCGTACCCTTTAAGGGTAGATGTATTTTTCCAAATTTTCATTAAAATATTAGCCGAAAAGTGCGTAATGATATACTTTAATTTTTGATCTCAGATAATTTTATTCAATTAGTTGTACAATTCATTGTCAAAATATTCAACTAGCCAGTTTTGTAATGTCTCATCATTTTTTACGGGTGTTTTAAACACTTTACCATAGCCCTTGCACAAAATCAGGCGTAATTCACTTCCCACATTTTTCTTGTCCTTTGCTAAAGCGCTACGGAATTTTTCGACATCCAAGTCTTTAATATTATACCCCTGCCAAATTTTTTCCAGCAATTCTCTTATTTCCAGTCGTATATAGGATTCCAATAGTTTCATTTTAATAGAAATGAAATTTGCCATATCCATACCAAAACTTACGGCAATGCCGTGCGGTACAGAATAATCCGTGAGAGACTCAATAGCATGACCAAAGGAATGACCATAATTGAATACCTGCCGTTCGTTTCGGTCAAATTCATCAATTTCAATATAGCTTTTCTTGATCGCCAAGCTCTTGGCAACCATATTTTTTAGTATCGTTTTATCAGAAAGTGCAGATTTATAATTCCGTTTGTATTCCTTGAAATCATTTTCGCCGGCTACAACAAAATAATGGCTCATTTCACCCAGTCCGGATTGCAAGTCTGCGGGGGATAAGGTATCCAGAAAATTGAGATCGATATAGATCCTGTTTGGCGGGTAGAAGCCGCCCATCTGGTTCTTATATTCACCAAAATTTATGGATGTTTTGCTACCAATACAGCTATCTCCCTGGGCCAGTAATGTGGTAGGGAAAAAGATCCAATCCACTCCGCGGTACATGATAGATGCTATAAACGCAGTGATATCCTGGGTTATACCGCCGCCAACACCGATGAGCCTATGGTTCTTCCGAAAACCACCTGAAATCAGTTTATTGATGATGGGAATAAGACCTTCATAGCTTTTCTGTTTTTCATGGGCCACAATATCAATCAGAAAATTGGTTTCCGGGATAGCCGCAGTAATTGAAGAATAAAGCTCCTTGATCTTCTCGTCAATGATGACCACGTCACCGTCCCTGATTTCTTTTTTAAGGATAACAGGGGAATTGTTTATGAAGTTGACTTCATAATCGTGGACAATTGATTTGACCTTAAAATCAAGCACTGGAAAAGCCACCATCTACAATTATATTCTGGCCAGTGATGTAGGTATTGTGGTGGCTGGTTAAAAAGACAACCGTTTTCGCGATCTCACCGGCATCAGCCAGGCGCTTTTGCGGAATGGTGTCCACCAGCTTTTCTATTTCTTTTTCACCGAGAATTCCTCGTGTGAGTTCCGTATCCACAAAACCAGGAGAAACAGCATTGACCAGTATATTATGAGGTGCAAGATCAAGGGCTACCGCCTTGGTGAATCCGACCAATCCCCATTTGGTTGTGGAATAGGCGGCCCGCTTGGCTTTGGAAACAACCCCGAAAATAGAAGCGATGTTAACCATTCTGCCATAGCCCTGATTCTGCATGATTTTAGAAACTGTCCGGGTGAGCAAAAAAGGCCCCCGCAGATTTACATTGTTAATCCAGTCCCAGTCATCTTCTGCGATATCTTTGATTGAATCAATTTTATTCACACCGGCATTGTTGATAAGAACATCAATCCTGTCTCGTTTATCTATATGTCCCAGAAATTTTTGAATGGACTCATTCGAAGTAAAATCAAGATGGATATAATCCGTTTTCTTTCCTTTCGATTCCTGGTTCAAACTTTCAAGTTCACTGGTGTTGGTTCCGGTAGCAATAATTTGCGCATTGCACTCCTGAAATAATTCCACAATAGCAGCTCCGATGCCCCGGATACCACCGGTAACAATTACAGTTTTGTTTGAAAAATCAATTTTCATTATTCACTATATCCAAACACCGTACAGGGTGCTCCGTCTGTTTTATCAATTAAAAGTGGTGCCACAATCACTTTATTAAAGTTGCCATCAGTATCCAGTTTCATATCTTCGATCAAAAGAATAGGTTCTCCTTTATCGGGATCTAAAAAAGCACAATGTGCTTTTCGGCCTTCTTCCCGATTACCGTAGCTTGAAACAGAAATCAGGTCCATTCCTACACAGCGCAGTTTGGGAAATTTCTTTCGTAAGAATAGGGCCAGATCTGCTGATAAACCAGGAGGGGTCAGCGTGTAGCGGTCTGTACTTCGGTATATACCATACCCTGTTTTTATCAGCAATAGTTCTGTTGCCAAGTTTCCCAAGCCAGAAAAAAAATCAGGGCCAATAATCTGGCTATCATCAACTTTACCGGACAGATCAATGGTTTCTATATGGTCAAATTGCCAGTATTCTGCCGGATAGTCATTTATTGTCTTTCCCTCTGGATTAAAATGATAAGGAAAATCAATGTGGGTACCACTATGATTTGGCAATGACAGGTTCATGGTGTTGCAACTATCGCCTTTTTCTATTTCTTTATTTGATGTGAAATGGATTCCTTCTCCATTTCCGTACAGGGGCGTGTCCTGTGATAAACTGTAAGAAAGAAAAATGGCATTACCTTTTTTGGGCATTTTAGTTTAAAGAAGGATAATGAATACGGTCTTTGAAAAATAATTCCGCCATTAATATGCCTTCTTCCTGTTTCTCAAGTACACCTACTACCTGACCCTGGGGGTTTATTATCATACTGTGGCCATATGTTTCAACATCATTACCATCTATCCCGAACTGGTTGGGAGCTAAAACATAGCAGTAATTCTCTATAGCTCTGGCTCTTAACAGGGGCTCCCAATGTAGTTGACCGGTTCGAGTTGTAAAGGAACTGGGGACAGCAATAATATCTACCCCTTCATTAAAATATTCTCTGTAAAGCTCCGGGAAACGCAAATCAAAACAAATGGATAGGCCAATTTTTCTATCATTGATTTTGCAAACCACCGATTTATTACCGGCTATATATGTACTTGTCTCATCTATTTCTTGGCCATCAATTATAGCCCTAAATAAATTTATTTTTCTATACATGCAGATCAAAGAACCTGAATAATCTATGACAACCGACGTATTGTAAACTTTATTTTTCTCTTCCGCGCGCTCATAAACAGAACCGGCTAAAATGTTGACCCCTCTCTTTTTTGCTATTTCCATTAAAGGTGTCAATGATTCACCGGGAATATCTTCCGCAATTTTATCATACAGATCGCTGCCAGATAAAGGACCTCGATAATTGAAAATTTCCGGTAATAGTATAAACTGTACACCCTCACCGGCAGCACTTTCAACCAGAGCACAGGCCTTTTGAATATTCTGCTGCTTGTTTTGACCCGCGTTAAACTGAATTAGAGCAAGTTTCAAATATTGTTAGCAGCCTTTTGAATAATTGACAATGCATGATTCACTTCATCAGACGTCACACAGAGATTAGGACGCAGACGTATTGTTTTATCCCGTGTGGGATTACACAGCATTTTATTATCAATCAGTTCTTTCACAAAGAGATCCCTTTGGGATTTTTCTTCAAAGTCAAAAGCAACCAATAGACCGCAATTCCTAACATTTTGAAGATTGCTAACTGCTGAAAGACTATTGTTCAGCAGATCAGCCATGGTATTTACATTTTGCAGGACAGCTGCTTTCTTATAAACCTGTATAATATACTTGCAGCGAATCATATCCATGATATCTGCGTCCCAGGTAACTTCCAATCGGATAGGGTTTTCAAAAATCTTACTGAATTTCTCCTGGACAGCAATACCTGAAAGCTGTGTTTTTTTACCAAATACCAGAATATCAGGGACAATTGGTAGATGCTCAAAATACCAAAGCTTACCAGTACCGCCAAAACCTACTTGTATCTCATCAAAAATAAGAGGAACATCGTGCTTTGTAGCCAATTCTCGCACGCCCGTAAAAAACGCTGTAGGGAAGTAATAGTCCCCAAAAGTGCATTGTATGGGTTCCACTAGGATAGCACATACATTTTTTTCATCCGTGATGATTTGCTCAATTTTATTAAGCACCCTTTGAATCAAATTATCATCAATAACCTGTTGGCCATTATCATATGTGATCACAGGGCTGTCAATCGGTTCCCAATAGGCCCCCGGGAAACCTTTGATTCGCTGATTTACGGGTTCAAAGCGGTCTGTGAAAATACCGCCATAGCTATTGATGCCGTGAAAACTGCCCTTGAATGAGATCACCCGTTGACGACCTGGGCCTTTATAGTCCATTGCTGTTTTAACAGCAGCCTCTATGGCCAAAGCTCCAGTGCAGGAATAATGATAATATGAAAAAATACCTTTACCTGTAAATGAGCGAAACAATTCGTCAAATTCAGCTGACTCATCCGAAAGCATTTCACAATTGGTAATTTTCTGGTGGGCAACTCTTCGAACTTCATCAAGGTATTCATTGGATTTAAAAACCGGATGATTATAACCCAAAGTCAGCGTCGAATATTGTCCAAAATAATCAAGGTATTTTTCCTGTGTGTCTTTATCTATAAGATATGACCCATAACTGTTCTGAAAATCAATTTTTCGATTAAATATTGAGCTTCTATTCATGAATTATGGTAGTTATCCGCTGTATATACATGATCCACATCTTCTCTACTTACAGCAAGTCTTATAGCCATTTTGTTCCCGACGGCAGTTATTTTATGTTTCCTGTTTCTTTCAATAAAAACAACATCGCCAGCTTTGACATACTTTTTTTCCCCCTCAACCAACCATTCCCATTTGCCCTGAAGGATGTACCACCATTCATCCCAATCGTGGTGATAGTGCATTCGATTCCCTTCCCCAGGAATCTGGGCAATCAAGGTTGCACTGTTTGAAGGTGAATTAATTACTGTATGAGACCATGATTCAATTTTAGAATTAGACTCAATAATTTTCTCTATAGATACTTTTTCCTTATTATAATCAAACATCTCATTCTTCACAACGCCATCATCAACTAATATTACTTTCCTGTTTGCATCAAAAATCAACTTATCAGAATCAGGATCATAATATTTTGCTTCCTTTTTAGGTTTCATTATTGCCTCTGAAACTGCTTCTGCAAGAATGAAATCTTCTTCATTGTCGATATCTACTATCGAAAACCCTTTTAGCTCATAAAAGCCAATTTTTCCATCGCCACCATGGTAAGCGGCACCAAATTTCTTAATATTATTTCTAAAATTGTCCGTTTTCCAACCCATAATTCCGCAGGCGTATGCCTTTACAGGTTCTAACAGCTGCGATGGCGGCGTCTTTTTTTTCTGGTCAAAATTTATGGGTTGATTTTTATAGATAGTTTCGATCCTTACATCAGACACTGAAACCATTGTATCATACTTTTCTTCTATCATCTTGCCGATAAACCTATCAATCTCTTCTGCGGATAAAAAGGGAGAAGTGGGTAACAATTGAACAAGAATATCACACTCAATATTATTTATAAAATCCAAGGCGAAATCATCATTTGTAGCTGTGTCTGTTGCTAAAAATACATCTCGAAGATAAAACTGAATGTTATTTTTATCAGCTATTTCCTTAAAAATTGGCGCTTCTGAATTGATGTATATTTCATCAAGGTATTCCGATTTTAGAGACGAATCAATAATATACTGTATTAACGGCTTTTTGTTTATCTTCCGCAGATTTTTATTCTTAACTCTGGTACTCCCCAACCTGGCAGGTATCATTCCTACTATTTTCATTCCTTTATAATTTTTCAAAACTAAAATAATTCCTTTGGTAGTTGTCACACAATTGGTCTAATACATCGATGGCTTTTTTGCTTGCACCATTATCATTAGCAAATTGACGTCTTTTATTTAGTTCTTCTAATTCGGTAATATTTGGATCTGGCGGTTCCCAGCCACATCTTTTATAGATCGTAAGTGGTATTCCATCTGATATTTTTTCCCTGGGGACCTTTTGCTTTTTCATTACTTTTCTTGTTTTTCTTGTTATTCTTGATTTCAGCAATTTTTCAATCTTTTTCAAATATGGCCATGGATCAAGAACAAAAGACTCAAATGGGATTGTTAATGTTTGATTGCCAAATTGATTTTGATATTCATTTTTAAAGGTTTCAGTTAATTCAGTAGTTTTTTGCATTTCATAAATCGCTCTTTCAACTGGGTTAGACCTTAAAAATAATTCCTCTTGTCCAAAATTCTTAAAAGGTAACTGATGTTCTCTATATTTAATATACAGATGAAACTGACGTGCAGCTCCAGATGGATCCATATGATGCTCTCTATTCAGTGTTTGTTGAATAAGCATATATAGTGGATGCCTTACTATTTCGATGACTACAACTTTTTTCCCCAGGGCTTTAAATACAGGTTCACAAAATGCCAACAAATTATGCGTCGCGAAATGTAAGATCGGTTTTTCCCTTTTAATACGTTCCGGAATTACTTCGTCACCTTTTGCAAATAACCTTTTAAGATAAGTAACCACATTCACGTTACGAAATGCGCTAGAAAGATCACTGGGTCTGAAATTCGTTCCGCGGCTCATCATCGTATGATAAAGGACCAGATCCATTTGAATGCGTACCATAGCCTCAACAGCATCATCCTTTATTTTATTCAGATATTTTAATGCACAAAGGTTTTCCAGTTCACCTGAGTAGTTTAATAACTCAACACGTTCCATGGCAGCTATTATTGCCGTAAACAACGTTTTCCCGCACCCAGGCTGACCATCAACCAACACAACCTGATCAAGCAAAATATTTTCACGAATTACCCGAGGTTCATTTAGTATTAAATCTGACATTAAGCTCACATCTTATTATTCAAATGAATCTGCTTCAATTTTTACAATACAGTAGCAGATTTCACCTTTATGTTCACTTTCATTAATTTCATATTTTGACCATACCACTAATATTTTGTCTTTACCATAATTGATCATTGAGGGATATGTTACAGCAAAATCAGAACCGGAAGGATGAATAGATTGTTTTTTGGGATACGAATCTTTTTTGATGCTATCAATAATGAGATTCGTATCCCAATTGAATGATAAAGAAGTTGTACTATTAAGACAAAGTTTTTCTCTTGATTCGCCACAATTATAACATATCAATAGTGACATATGATTCTTCATCAAACTTACAGGGGCATTGTAGGATTTAATTCTGGTAGGTTTTGGGGTTGTCCAGTTTTCTCCAGCATCCATCGATTCTGACATCCACAGAGTACCCGTTTTTGTTCTTGCAATCATAACAATATGCCCTTCTGAAAATTCAATGACAGAGGGTTCCGCTATTGCTATTTCAATGGGATCGCTGGTATATAATTCCCAAGTATAACCTCCATCGATTGATTTGAATACGCCCACCTGGTTTGCAGCGGTATGATAAACGGGAAGTAAAAGATTACCGTTCTTAAGACACAAACCATTGGATTTACAAGTGTATTCCTTTGATAGTTGGCAAGGCTTTGACCATGATTTTCCTCCATTTTCTGACCATCTATAATATATACCTAAAAATCCTTTTTTCTCACCATGAAGTCTTGGATAAAACTTTCTCGCATTAGAATAAAACAAGTATATTCTGTTTCCAGACTGAATAAAAGCCGGATCAAAATCAGATATCCCTTTCGTATTTTGAAGGATTTCAGGCTTAGTCCAATTACTTCCATCAAACCGTGACATAAGAATACTTTGGAATGGATGAGTCTCCCACGGCCCAGAAAACCAAGCAACAATATAATTGCCATCGATGAAGTTCACTAAATTAGGCGCATGATTAAAATTATTGAAATATTTTTCTGAATATGGATGCTTATTAGCTGGTGTATAAACTGTCCCGCTATGAATAATTGTCATTTTTTTACAACCAGTTATCTTACGCTTATGTAACGGGACATACTGTATATGGTTTCCCGTTTAGGGCCGATAAATGTTCATTGAAGGCTTCGATCAAAGGTTTGTGAAGAATATACGATTCATCAATACTAGTAAGTCCAGAATCCCCAGTTTGTAAAATTTCTTGGACCATAAGGTGTGAAATTTCACTCTGTAGTGGTTTACAAAAAGGTAATTCATTAGTAAATGTGTCACTATTTTTTTGAGATGATTTATACAATATTTTCTTTTGAGATATTTCAATTATCTGGTTATCAGTTTCAATTCTTATTAAGCTTGGAATCATTGTCTTTCTATTATCTATAATATCAAGTATGTCACCTCTCGTGGATTGAACGATTAGCCTGCCTCCTAATTCAATAAATCCCTGTCGTTTAGATTGATAAATCTCTCTATCAAGAGCCGTAGCATCAATGGTTATTTTATTTAGCCCCGTTAAAAACGCAAGTAAATCAATAAAATGGATAGTATTTGATGCCAAAGCCCAATTGCTTCCGCTTACACCTATTTTAATTCTTTTTTCTGATATTATTTCCTCCCGCAGCTTACGGTAAAAAGGCCAAAGCCTTGCCGTGCAGTTGACCCACCCCTTTGTATTTTTTTTAACTAACAACTCCAGTACTATTTCAAAATCTTGAATAGATTGAAATGCTATCTTTTCCAAAATCAAATATTTTACATCAACCTTTTCCAGCAAATTCTCCACAACTTTTCTTCTTATATCCGCGTTAGTAGAAATAATGGCTACATCAATATCATACTTCAGACTGTTAATTGATTTGAAAAAACTAACATTATGGATCAATGGGTTAACATTCATTTCGTTAAAAAGTCTTTTAGCTTTATTAGATGCCACTGTTTTTGGCTCAATAACAGTGATATTTATATCATGAGCTATCTTTGATAAACCTTGTAAGTGGCGGGATCCTAATTGTCCACTGCCAATAATAGCTATGTGTGGTATGTTAATTAATTTTCTATTAGTTTATTTTACACTTGATATGTTGTTAGTCATATTGCTGTCCACCCACCATCAACCATTAAAGTAGCACCAGTGATGTAAGATGCCGCATCAGATGCCAAAAATAGTGCCGCAGAAGCAACTTCTTCAGCGCGTCCCAACCGTTTTAATGGTGCTTTATTGCTATATTGCTTTATAAATATAGGGTTTTGATCACTGTTTGTTGCAGAGACGTGCCCTCGCAAACCACCTGGACACAATGTATTCACGCGTATATTATATTGACCATAATATGAAGCCATCTGACGAGTAAGATTAATTATTCCACCCTTAATAGTAGCATAGGTCATATTTTCATGCATATCTGTATCTTCATAAACAGTTAAATCCTGAGCAGCTACACCATAAATAGAACCCAACTGAATAATACTACCACCATTTCCTGCCTGAACCATTGCTTCCGCTACAAGACGTGCCAACCAGGCATATGAATTCATATGAATATCTACATTCTTCTGAAAAGATTCCAATTTTATATCCTTAAACGAACTTTTACCCCAATCTGTGGTACGGGGATAAGAACAATTGATATAAATGTCTGGGCAGCCATATTTGTCAAGTAATTTAGAGAATTTATTTTCAAGTTTATCAACTTCTGCACAATCAAAAGGACAAAATATCAGATCATAACCTGCAGCAGTTAATTTTTTCTCCATTTCTTTACCTTTTTCGTAATTGATATCAAGTGCGAGAACCCTACTGCCCAGAGATAAAAATCCCTTGGATATCTCTGAACCAATTAAACCCAATCCGCCCATTACAAACGCCGTTTTGCTATCAAATCGGAATTTTTTTATGTAATCAATAGCTATGTCTGATTCCCTCAATTAGGATATAGTATAAAATGATATTTATTGCTCTAATTAACTGTTTTTCTTGTCCATTTATTTGCTCGAGTATTGGCCACTTTTGGAAGATCATTAGTGTCAAGCCGTTCTAAGGTGAACGCATTATCTTTACTTAAACTAGCAATACCAACTTTTGTAGTTAGAGCAAACTTGCAATTTTTTTTTCTTATTATATCAATTAATGAATTGTTATAAACCCCATATGGATAGTTCATCACCCAATTATCAATAGGGGAACCCACTTTTTTAAGAAACTGAAGTGATAGATTTATTTCTTTTTCCTGTTTATCTGGTGACAAATTATCTAAAAAGTAATGGTCATATCCATGACTTCCAATATACATTCCATTTTGTACCATACATTTTATTTGATTGATATCCATATATAGTTCTCTTGAAAAAGCGCCTTCATCATTAGTAACATATTTATAAAATAAATCGTCTAAAATTAGATTCCTTATTTCTTCTTCTAATTCAACTTGTAATAGGCGTTTAATAAAAATGATTTCCTTTGAGTCAAATCGGTTAGCTTGAGCAAGTTTAGAAAAATAATAATCATTACTTTTCAAAGAAAATTCTGACCTGTATTTTTCCAGGCAATCAAATAAATTATCAAGAAGATTATTAATATCTGAAATTGATGCAAGCAAAAAATGTATTTTGTTGACATCAAGAACTTTATGATTGAGAATTGATTTTGCAGGTGGGAAAAAACATCCCTGAATACCTTTTTCTTCTAAAATTGGAAAAACAGTATTATAATGGTCTATGTAAGCATCATCAAACGTAAGAAGAATTGCATTTGATGGTAATTCCACATTTGAGTAAATGGCATCTATACAATCATTTACTGTAACAAATTGATAAAATTTTTCCAGATATGTCAATTGCTCCTTAAACTCACTTATCAGCAATGCTTTAATTTTAGGATATCTTGTATATTGTAATTCTCTAACATAGTGATACATCACAATTGTAATCTGATTTATTGTCATTTATCTTATAATATTATATTTGGACGATCTTGGTCACCATCTGCTTTGCAAACGGAAAAATTAAAATTATTCTCACATTTATAAGTAAAAATTAAATCAACAGATCTCTTTTCAAATGGCTCAAAATAGCTTGGTATGATAACCTCGCATTTTGAATCTCTTTTAATAAATCCACTAGCAGAAAGTATTTTTTCTTCAATGCCAATGTTATAAAAATCAATATACTCTGCATCATAATCCTGCAGTAGTATATGAAGTTCCCCAAATATTCCTGATAACCCATCATTATGGCCGAAGTAATCAACTATTCTTAAAGCATGATTTGAATTATAAGAGCATAATCTTAAAACTATAAATCCGATTATACAATTTTGGTTCATTAAACCATATACATGGTAATTATATATTGGATGACAGTAATACCGATGATAAAGATAATTATGCGACTTTGCTGGAAGTCGTAATTCTGATACAAAATTTGTTATTTTTTCAGAAGAATTTAAATAATCTGATTTTTCATATCGAATCAGTTTTTTCCCATTTCCATTAATTATCGTTTCACTATTATATCTACCATCAAAGTTGCCAATCAAATGGAAGTTTTTTTTTTGTTCATTAGCAATATAATAATGATTCATAACCCCTATGTCGTAACCCATATATTTATAAATCGGGATTACTCTGGGGTTCACACCAATCCCATAAAGGCTACGAGGGTGTTTTTGAGAGACCAAATAATTCATCAATGTTAGCCCTAATCCAGCAGCCTTTATATCATCCCGAACCTTCCAAATAGCAAGAGCTAAATCAACATGCTGGATAGATTTATCAAAATGAGATGTAGGGTAAAAACCCAGGATTGCGTGAATTTTATTGGTCTTATTGTGCTTCGCAATCACAAAATTATAATTTTTGTTATCTTTATCATAATGTTGCCAGTCCATTAATTTTTTACTGGTTGCCATAATATGATTATTTTCCCAGTGATTATTTATGAATTGTTGAAGTTCTGGTAGTTCAGATTCCTTACAATAACCTATATTATAACCATTCAGTGAGTTATTGATGTTGCACTCCTAATTTTCTTAAAACGTTCACCATATTGCTGATTATCCACAATTTTTACTTTAACTGGAATCATAAAGTTTACTAATCTACCTGCACAATATTGTTTTAATCTAATAGTAAAGTCTTTGTTATCTTCGTCCATTAATAATCTAACATTTGCGCTAACAATATTACCCATAATGAGATTCTTTTCACCAAAAACTGTGACTTCAGCGACATTATCCATTTCTTGAATTACACTCTCAACTTCCTGTGGATAAACCTTGTTTCCACCAACATTTATTATCTCTGATTTCCTGCCCAATATCTTAATATATTCACCTTTTACCTCAACTGCATCGCCAGTTTTAAACCATCCATCTTCCGTAAAAGGGCTTGGTGCATTTAAATATCCAAGCATGGCAGATTTAGCATTGATCTCAAGCATCCCATCAACAATACGTGTCTTATAATCATCTCCACCTACTTTAACCCATAAAGAATCATCTTTTTCTGACTTGGACCGCATAACCCCTAATTCAATTAAACCATATGTCTGTAATAGTTTAACTTCAGGAAAAATTATTTTAAGTCTTTTAAGAGTGCCTTCGGACATGGGTTCTGTACCGTATGATATTATTTTCAGACTGTTCAAATCATAATTTTTGTAAACACCACTCAACAACATTAGGTTCAGAAATGTTGGCGAAGCTGGTAATAACTCAATTTTGTGCTTTTCAATTAATTTGCATATATTTTCAGGATTACGGTCTTTTGTGGCAATAACGACACCACCATTTGATAAAATGTGAAACATAGTATTTAATCCACCCCAATGATCAAATAATAAGAAATTGAGTGTCCGAAAAGCTTTTCTTCTTGTTTTAAACTTTTCCAATAAACCTAATAAATCGTGAACCGCTGCCTTAGGTTCACCTGATGTCCCGGAAGTATAGAGGACTAAACCAGGATGCTCTCTTTCTCTTATTATCTTATAATATTTATTATCTGATCTTTTTGAGACATTATTGGATGTAATAACGTCTTTTTCATCTACTCTAAATACAAATTCAACTTGAGCAATCTCAAAGAGTCTATTCTCATTTTTATTCGACGTATTTGTTAATGGAACAACAATACATTCTTTTTCAATAAGAGCCAATAATAGTGTAATTGAATTAGGTGAAAAATCTCCTTCTAATGCTACGACTGTCCCTGGTTTAATTTGATGAGAATCAATAAGTAATTGGAATTTTTCAACATTATGCATTAAAGATCTGTAACTATGTTTTGAACCCTTCCAAATAATGGAATCACTATTATCGAATTCATTGAACACATCAAATAGAAAATCTATATGCATTTCTTAAAACTCCATTAATATTGTACCATAAGATAATCCAACACCGAACCCTGATAAGATCAAAGTAGACCCATTTTCTATTTTACTTTGATCTATTGCATCCTTTAATGCAATGGGTATTGAGGCGGATACAGTATTCCCTATATTATGAATATTTATAAAAACTTGCTCTTCATTAAGTTTCATTATTCTCCTTATTGATTCCAACGTCATTTTACTGGCTTGATGAAAAACGAATTGGTCGATATTCGTTTGTTCTAGATTGTTTCTTTTCAATAACCTATTTACCTGTTTAGGCGCAACTGAATTAATAAAAGACCAAACACCAAATCCATCCATTTCGATATCATTTTGGGTTCGTATGTTCCCCCTATCATCCTCAATTTCTACTGATGTAATATCAGATTTTGGCAACCTTAAGCCACCAGCCGGAATCCAGAACTTATTGTAACCAGATCCTGATGAACCCAAGTCAATATCTATAATCCCCCTTTTTCTCTCTGACTCTTTTACAATGGTCGCAGCAGCACCATCACCAAACAAAACACGAGTTGAACGGTCTTTAGGGTTAATATATTTAGAGTAAGTATCAGCATTTATTAACAAAATTTCTCTTGCCATGCCAGCTTTAACAAATGCATTTGCCATTGCCAAGCAATAAATATAACCAGTACAGGCATGATTAAAATCATATGCAAATACCCCATCCTTCAAACCAAAATATTTGTGTAATAAAAATGAATTTGATGGCATGATATAGTCCGGACTCTGGGTACAATAAATAATGCCATCAATATTATTTTTATCATAAATATGGAACAATTTATCACATGCTTTAATTGATAAATCATACGCTGTCTCTTTCTTACTGGCAATATGTCGCTGATACACTCCGGATTTTTCTATTATTTTTTCAAGATTCCAATCAGGGTTTTCTTTTTGAAGGTCTTCATTTGTTACAATATTCTCTGGAAGATAGTATTCTATTGATTCTATTATTAGGCTCATTGTATTGCCTGGATAAACTTGTTATTGTATTGTAATTCATACCCAACCGTGGATGAAGTACCGTGACCGGGATATATATTTGTTTGATTTGGCATTTTGGAAATGATTTTTAACGATTCATTTAAAACTTGTTTATTCCCACCAGGGAGATCAGTTCGACCAATTTTTCCATTTAATAGCGTATCACCAGTGAAAAGACAGTCATCAATAAATAGACAGACACTACCTTGAGTATGCCCGGGTGTAAAAATGACTTCAACTTTAAAACTATCGATAGCATCTTGCACATTGTATTGATCATAGAAGTAATCAACACTTGGAATTTTTATAAGATCTGAACCATCAAAAAGTTTTATATATAAATTCGCAGTTTTTAATAACCTTTCATCTGCCGAATGCAAGAAAAAAGGGATATGATATTTGTCCTTTAAGTATTTAACAGCGCCTATGTGATCATAATGTGCATGCGTATTTAATATTGCGGAAACATTGAAATCATTACTATCAAGGTATTTTTCTATTTTTTGTTTATCATCACCAGGATCAATAATTAAAGCATCTCCAATTGATTTACTGATGATATAGCAATTCTCCTTCCATTTTCCAGTTGGTATCTGTTTGATTTTTATTCCTATCAAACTCCTCCTAAACAAAGTATTTGATTACTAACCATTTTACTTTTTTCGTTAATAAAAAAATTCAATGCATGAATAACGTCATAAATGTTTAACTGGTCTTTTGAGATAGTTTGATTTAGTATTTTACGTTTGATTTTTTCCTTTAAAGCAATTTCCATTCCAGTATCCTTTACGACTGATAAAGATAAAATATTGATGGTTATACCAAATTGAAAAACTTCACGCGCTAAAACTCTCGAAAACTGTTCTATCGCTGCTTTTGAACTACTATATATAGATGTACCTGCTAATGCCAATGGTACATGAATGGATGAAATATTTATAATTCTACCGTGTTGGTTCATTTTCATCAATTTTACAGATTCCCGGCAAAATATAAATGTACCTATAAAATTGGTATTTAGTGAATCATGGGCTTCTTTTAATGGGGTTAACAAAACATGATTTTCTGAAGATACACCTGCATTATTTATCAAAACATCTAATCGTCCACACTTTTTTCTAATTTCTTTGAACATCTTTTTAACTAATGATTCGTCGGATACATCTAGACAATAATGCTGGTAATTATTTAATTCAAAATCAACATTATCTCGGCTACAGCCAATAACACTAAATCCATTTTGGATATAATATTCGGCTAGATATTTTCCGATACCTTTCCGGGTACCCGTAATAATCATTACAGGTTTATCAATCATCTAACTTTTCTTCTAATATCATCTCAATATAATCCGTCAAAGTTCCAACGGTTTTAAAAGGGCTTGTTTCTTGGGACATGGCTCTTTCATCAGCAAGCGTAATTGTAACATCAAACTCGTCTTCAATATTCTGTTCCACTGCAACAACCAAATTGATCAAACCTAATGAATCTAATTTCCCATCCTCACCAAATAGAACAGTATTTGTATATTTTTCCAATTGGTGTTCATTTTCTAACTGTCGATTGATTTCTTCAATTGAGTTCATAATCACTAGTTTTATTCTATCATTCATCAATATAATTGACTCCTATATTAGTCTAAGAAGACGACCTCATTTTTCAGGAAGATTCTACACAGATCGTCAGGGACAGAAACTTATGTCCTTTCGATTGGCACTGCAAATAAAATGGTATCAATACAATAGGGGTTAAAATAATCAATATAATAAACATAGTTCGTAAATAATTCATCAATAAGTAATGGAATTTCAAAGAAATCTTCAAGTTTATGATATATTGAAATAGCTAGACCAGGTCTAAACTTTAATATTGAATCTACCCCTCCCCTCAACACGTTCATTTCCGCACCTTCAACATCCAGTTTGATGAAGTCCAATCTATTCAAGTGCTGATTATTGACAAAGTCATCTATTGTGATCGTTTGATCCAGCCTAAACAATTACCCCAGTCTCTTTAGATCCAATAAATCCGAACTCATCAACCATATAAGCAATCTTTTTATCTAAATTGAATTTCTCTAAACAATTAATCATAGTTGTAATTACTAGAGTTTTTATTCATTAAATATTCTACTATTTCAAAATCAAGTTTGGTATCTATATCTATCGATCGTTCTTCAGGCATTTCAAAAAATATTGTTTTTT
>Ga0315338_1002540_pt1 | contig 17794 bp, 21 predicted proteins | sample ASW8metaG_FD_204518 | JGI IMG/M metagenome (GOLD analysis project Ga0315338, IMG submission 204518) | Ammonia-oxidizing marine archaeal communities from Monterey Bay, California, United States - ASW #8 | ecosystem: Environmental > Aquatic > Marine > Coastal | place: USA: California | collected... | reverse complement strand
GGCGGCCGCCGCGGGGCCGCCGCTCCGGCACAGGAAGAGCAGCACGTTGTCGGCGCCTAATCCTTGGCTCTCGAGCTGGCTGGCGAATTCGGCGTTCGGGCGCGAGTCGGGAAAGTCTTGCCACTCGACCAACACCAGAGTTTTGCCAAGGGTGGATATGTCGGGCAGGCCGACAAAGGACCATTCCGCGCGCGTCCGGACATCGACGAGCACCGCCTTGGCATCCTCGCCCAGCATATTCCAGGCTTCCTGTGGACCGACATCACCTTTGTAGGTCATCGCGAGTCTCTCCTAGGTAGCGAGCAGTTATCGTATCATGAGGGCTGGGAGGTCTCCTCATCTCGACAAGCATTACGCTGCCACTCTGGTTGATCGGGCTCATCGCCGTGTTGGCGGCGTAGTCGACGCTCAACCGTCCGCTGGTTCCTGCGGCGACGGATGGAGCGGGTGGTCGATGAGCTCAACAAGCGCATGCCGCTGTACTTCCGGCGTTCAACCCCGCCCGACGGCGGGTGCTAATCGATCGGCTGCTCTCCGACCCGGCCGTCGGGTAAGCAGTGGGCGAGGCGGCGGTGAGCCGGAGTGTACCGCGCCAGATCGTCTTGCGTGAGGCGGAGCCATATGTGCGGGAGATCGTGCCGGCTTTCAATGCTTACGCCAATTTCTGCGTCGGCTACCGGCTCGCGCAGTGCTGCGCCGAGTTCATGTACCGGGTCCGCCTGGGCTATGTCGACGACGCGGCGCTTGCCGCCCTCTATTTCCGCTACTGGCCGGTGAACACGGGGCTACGTTTCTCCATGAAGGCGCGCCGGCCCTCGATGTAGTCGTCGCTGTCGAAACAGGCGGCCACCAAACGATCGTTGGCCGCGACATCTCTTTTGGCGGGGTCTTTCATGGTCTCACCGATTGCGTGCTTCATGGCTTTGATAGTGAGCGGCGCGTTGGCTGCGATGCTGGCCGCGCAGTCGTCAACCGTTGTCTTGAGCGCTGCCGCCGGCACAATGCGATTGGTGAGGCCCATGGCGAATGCTTCCTCGGCATCGAAGCGGCGGGCCGTGAACGCGATCTCCTTGGCGAAGGTGAGTCCCACGATCTCGACCAGGCGCTGTATCCCGGTGAAGGAATAACCAAGGCCGAGCCGCGCAGCCGGCAACCCGAAGCGCGATCCTTGTGAGCAGATGCGGAGATCGCAACAGAGCGCGAGAGCGAGCCCACCGCCGATGCAGTAGCCGTCGATCATGGCGATGGTCGGTACATCCGAATGGTACAGCAACTCGAACACGCTAGCCGTCAGCGCTTCGTACTCGGCGATCGCTGCGCGGCTAGAGCGGGTGTCTTCGAATTCGGAGATGTCGGCCCCCGCGACGAACGCCTTGCCGCCTGCGCCGCTGAGCACGATGACCCGGATCGCCGGATCGGCGAGGAATGTCTCGATGATGCTCTTCGCGCCCCGCCACATCGCGACCGAAACCGCGTTGTGGCGCGCCGGGTTGTTGAAGATCATATGACCCGCCGGCCCGACCGTGGTGGCCAGCATCTTCTCGTGTTGCGTCATGGGGGAGCCTTCCTTGAATCAGATCACATCGCGCGCGCGAAGATCATCGATGTCGTCTGCCGCGTATCCCAACCCAGCCAGGATCTCATCGCCGTGCTCGCCGCATTCGGGAGGAGGCGCGGCGATGCGGCCGGGGGTGCGGGTCAATGTGACGGGCTGGCCGACCAGGGTGATCGGCCCGAGCACTGGCGACTCGACATCACGCGCGATCCCGAGATGGCGTACCTGGGGATCGGCGAAGACCTGATCCATACTGTTGATCGGGCCGCATGGTACGCCTGCAGCATTCAGGCGTTCGATCCACGTGGCGCTGTCCGCTGTCGCCAAGTGGCGGTTAATTTCCGCATTGAGCGCGCCGCGATTGCGCGAACGCGCCTCGGCGTCGGCATAGTCTGGCTGGTCGGCAAGCGTGGCCGCGCCGATTGCTTCACACAGGCGCCGCCAGATGGTCTCGCCTGAAGCGCCGATGTTAATGTGGCCATCGCAGGTCCCGAAGACGCCCATCGGGATACGGGTTGGGTGGTCGTTGCCCGCCTGGCCTGGCACCTCGCCCTCGACTAAATAGCGCGCGGCCTGGAAGTCGAGCATGTAGATCTGGGCTTCCAGGAGCGACGTGTGGAGCCATTGACCCTTTCCTGACACCTCGCGTTCGAGTAGCGCGGTGAGGATGCCGTTGGCGCACAAGAGACCGGCGGCAAGGTCCGAGATCGGCACACCGACCCGAATCGGCCCCTGACCCGGCAACCCGGTGATCGACATCAGCCCGCCAAGGCCCTGCGCGATTTGGTCGAAGCCGGGCCGATCGCGGTACGGCCCGCTTTGACCAAAGCCCGAGATGCTGGCATAGACCAGACCCCGGTTGATCTCGCGCATGGCGTCGTAGTCGATGCCGAGGCGCCGCTTGACCTCCGGTCGGTAGTTCTCGATGACCACGTCGGCGCGTTCCACCATGCGCTTGAATACCGCGAGGCCATCGGCCTGCTTGAGGTCCACGGCGATGCTGCGTTTGTTGCGGTGCAGGTTCTGGAAATCGGAATCATGACGGTTGCCACCGGTCGTATCGCCCTCGCCGTCGCGAGGTCGTTGCTCGACCTTGATGACGTCGGCGCCCCAGTCCGCCAGTTGGCGCGCCGCGGTCGGGCCCGCCCGCGCGCGGGTGAGGTCCAGCACGACGAAGCGCGAGAGCGCGGCGGAAGCGGGTTGGTGAGGCACGGAACCGACCCTAATACATCACGTCGCCGCCGTTGATGTTCATCGAAGCGCCGACATAGTACGAACCCTCGTCGGAGGCCAACAACAAAGCGCTCGGCGCGATTTCATTGACGCGGGCAAAGCGGCCGATCGGCTGTTGCTCGAAGTAGCCGTCGAACCATGAGCGCGGCAACGCTCGGTTCATCGGCGTATCAACACTGGCGGGTGCGAGCGCGTTCACCGTAACGCCCTCGCGCGCGACTTCGTAGGCTAGCGAGCGTGTAAAGCCGAGTACGCCGGCCTTCGAGGCGGCGTAGTGAGTCAAGCCCGGCGCACCGCGGTGGGCGACCTGGGACGCGACGTTGATGACTCGGCCCCAACCCTTGCGACGCATGGCCGGCAGCACCTCTCGCGTGCACAGGAACATGCTGCGTAGGTTGACCCGCATCATCTCGTCCCAACTCTCGACGGTCATCTCATCGAACGGAACCATTGCGCCGATGCCGGCGTTGTTAACCAGGATGTCGACCTCGCCAAGCGCCTCCTTGATGGCCGCGAAGGCGCGCTTCACGTCGCTCTCGTCGCCAACGTCGGCCGCCACGCCGCACGTCTTCGCGCCGCCCACGCCAAGCTCACCAGCGACGCTTCGACAACGTTCTTGGTCAAGATCGAGTACTGCCACGGCGGCGCCCTCGTGCGCGAACAGGCTGGCGATTCCGTAGCCGATGCCCTGGACCCCGCCCGTGACCACTGCAATGCGATTGTCGAGCTTACCCACGTCGCGCCCTCCTTTGCTCCCCGCAAGGCCACATTACGATTTGTTAAGCAGGAAGGTGCAGGCCTTGGGGCCCGCTTGCAACGGCTTTCTCGAATGGTAGCTCCCATCGCGGATCTTGATCAGAGCCAACTTGAGGCACACATGCTGGTCATCGACGATCAACGGATGATGGTCGATGTGGTCGAGGCCATGCTGCGCAAGGCAGGCTATCGCGAGGTCGAGACGGTCACCGTTTCAAGGGAGGCTATCGCCGCGTTCGAACGATTTCGGCCTGATCTCGTGCTCCTCGATCTGCATATACCAGGAAGGGATGGTTTCGACGTTCTCAGTGATTTGCGCGACAGGGACCAAGCAACGCCGATGCCGGTGTTGATGCTCACCGCCGACAACGAGCCGGCGGTGCACATTGGGGCGCTGGAACCGGGTGTTCTCGCCTTGCCCACTACGCCAATCGAAGAGCCAATGCTGCTGGCCCGCGTGCGCAATCTGGCGGCGATTTAGTTGCTGCAGAAGCTTGTGTACCACCACAACCGACAGCTGGAATTGGAAGTCGTGCGCCGCACCACCAAACTCGAACGCGCACTCGACATGCTGCGTCACGCCGAGACCAGGTTGAGCTCGGCGCTGGACGACGCGAACGGGGCGAGCACTGCCAAATCGGAATTTCTCGCGAACATGAGGCACGACCTCTGGACCTCGCTCAACGCCATCCTCGGGTTCTCCGACATCATCCGACTGAGGTGCTGAGACCCATCGCGAACGAGCGTTACCTTGAATACGCGAGCGACGTCCACGATGCCGGTCACCACCTCCTCACAATTGTCAACGACGTCCTCGACATCTCCAAGGCCGAGCCTGACAGGCTCAACCTCAATATGCAGATCGTCGACGTTGCCCAGACGGTGCGCGGCCGCGTCAGGATGATGGCGGAGCAGTTGCGCGCGGGGGGCGTCAGGCTTTCGGTCAACATGCCCGATGACTTCCCCTAGTTGAAGACCGACGGACAACGGTTCCGTTAGGTGCTCCTGAACATCGTGTCCAATGGCATCAATTTCACGCCCAGCGGTGGCTCGGTCACTGTCAAGGGACGGTACGACCGTCGAGACGGCGCCATGATTTTCGTCGTCAGCGATACCGTTATTAGCTGGCGCCCGAGGATATTCGGGTTGCGATGAGCGCCTATGGGCAAGTGCGTAAGAAAGGCATTCGCCGTCAACAGGGGACCGGCCTCGGTTTGCCTCTGACGAAGAGGTTGGTAGGGGTGCCGGCCGGCGAGCTAACGCTCGAAAGCGCGCCCGGGCGCGGCGCCACCGTCAAGATACGAGTCCGCGCCGATCTGGTCGAAAACGGATTGGACACCCCGCTCCGCGATTAGGCTGCCTGACCTCTTCCTAGCCGGCGTCGCGGGGGGCGGCGACGTCAGGGTTGCGCGACCTTGGGCGGGCGCGTAGAGCTGAGTTGGTGAGGTCAATGATTCGCTGGATGTTGGTGGCAGGCGCGCTTCTCGTGGCGGCGCCGACCCAGGCGATCGCTCAGGACGTGGGCGATGCCGAGACGGTTGTTCGCGAGAGCGTTGAGCGCTTGATGCGCGCCCTCGATCTGCTGATAGGAAGCATCCCCCAATTCGAGGCGCCTGAGATCAACGAAGACGGCGATATCGTCATTCGTCGCAGGCGACCGAGCGAGGATGGCGCTCCCGACGACGCGCCAGCGCCGGAAGAGGTCGAGGAGACCCGCGCTCTGGTCGGCGAGGTTTAGGGCAGTGCCGACGAACGCGCCCTTCGCCGGAATCTACCCCATGATGTACTCGTTTTTCGGACCCGATGGCGGTCTCGATCGCGCCGCCCTGGTGCGGCAGGTCGAAGCGGCGATCGCCATGGGCGTCCACGGTGTCGCAGTGCTCGGCCTGGCCAGCGAGGTCAACAAACTCTCGCTCGACGAGCGCCGAACCTTGCTCGATTGGACGGCCGAGGAAGTGGGCGGGCGGCTGCCGCTCGCGGTGACGATCGCTGAACCGAGTGTACCCGCGCAAGTGGCCTTCTGCGCGGCGGCCGCGAGCGTGGGCGCCAATTGGGTGATCCTACAGCCGCCTCCAGTGCGGGGGCTGGCGGAGGGCGAGTACTTGCGCTTCTTCGGCGCGGTCGCCGATCGGGCCGAAGTGCCGGTCGCGATCCAAAATGCACCGACCTACATTGGCATTGGCCTTTCCAACGGTGGCCTTAAAGAGCTCGCGCGCCTCCACCCCAATGTTAGCCTGCTTAAGGCTGAGGCTCCGGCGATCGAGGTCAGCCGCCTGATCGATGAGGTCGGCGATGCCTATCGCGTCTTCAATGGGCGGGCCGGGCTTGAGCTCACCGATAATCTTCGCGCGGGTTGTGTCGGCATGATCCCCGCCCTCGACGCAGCCGACGTGCAATTGCGCGTCTACGAGCTGATGCGCGGGGGCCTTGCCGCCGACGAGGCGGAGGCTGAACGGCTGGACCGCAGCGTCCTGCCGTTGATCGTTTTTCTGATGCAGTCGATCGAGCACCTGCTGTGCTATGGCAAGCGCCTGACGGCTCGACGCCTGGGGCTCGGGAGCATTCACGACCGCGCACCGGCGCTCTCGCCGAGCGCCTTCGGGCTCGCCTCTCTCGAGCGGTTCTCCCGCGATCTGCCGGCGCTATGGCCAGGCGAACCCTAGTCGTTCCAACCTATCGCGCGGCGCTCACTGTCTTCCTCGCAATCGCGCTCTGCGGCGGGACCCTGGCGCTGTCTCGAACCGAGGCGCGCTTCCGGACACTCGCGCCCCTCGACGTCGAGTATCTTGATTTCGCGAAGGGCTCGGCGGGGTGGTTCGGCACCGGAGCCGCATTGATCGACAAGCGGCCACGCGCCGTCCTGCTCGCTACGGCAAACCTAATGTGGCGGGCGCTCACGTAGATGGGCTGAGAGGCGGTGTTCGACGCGTCGCGAAACAAACACGAACCCATAGGTGATCACGAGATAGATCAAGCCGGCCGCGATATAGAGTTTGTAGGGCTCGAAGCTCCGCGCGACGATGATGCGCGCGACCCCAGTCAAGTCCAAAAGCGTGATGATTGAGACCAACGAAGTCGCTTGCAGCAGGAACACCACTTCGTTGGTGTAGGCGGGCAGCGCTAGACGAAACGCCTTGGGCAGAATGATCCGGCGATAGAGCAGGGGCCCCGACATGCCGAGGGCCCGGCCGGCCTCGACCTCGCCGTGCGGCACGCCCTGGATCGCCCCGCGCAGGATTTCGGCGGTGTAGGCGGCAGTGTTGAGGGTCAGGGTTAGGACGGCGCAGAAATAGGCCTCGCGGAAGAATACCCATAGTCCGACCCGGTCGAGGAACTCCTGAAACTGGCCCGAGCCGTAGTAGATCAGAAACAACTGCACCAACAGCGGGGTGCCTCGGAAATAGAAGATGTAGCCATAGACCGGCAGGCGGATCAGCGGGTTGCGCGACAGCCTCATCAGCGCGAACGGGACCGCGAAGGCGAGCCCAATGACCAAGCTCAGAGCTGTGATCTGGATGGTCAGCACGGTGCCGCCCAACAGGCGCGGCAGGCTTTCCCAGATGATTGAGAGGTCCATCTCGGCCGGCCTCAGGCACGCCGCACGCCGCGATTGGCCCAGGCCTCGGCGCGCTGCTGGATCACCATTGAGACGATGGTGATGGCAAGGTAGAGGAGCGAGGCGACGAAGAAGAAGGTGAACGGCAGCCGGGTGGCGCGCGCTGCCACATCGGCGTTGCGCATCAACTCCTCCAACTGGATCACCGAGATCAGCGCCGTCGCCTTAATCAGGACCATCCACACATTGCCCAATCCCGGCAGCGCGAAGCGCCACATCTGCGGTAGCACGACGCAGCGGAACGTCAGTGTGCGATCCATGCCGATCGCCCGGGCGGCCTCGATTTGGCCGTGCGGCACCGCGAGGTAGGCGCCGCGCAACACCTCAGTCGTGAAGCCACCGTAGATAACGCCGATGGTGATGACGCCGGCGACGAACGGATTGAGGTCGATAATCAGGTCATAGCCGGCGCTTGCTGCCACGTCCTGGATCAGGGTCGGCACGCCGTAGTAGACGAGCAAGATCAGCAGGAGTTCGGGCACCCCCCGCACCACCGTGGTATAGGCGCCAGCGAGTCCCCGGCCCACGCCCGGCCGCGAGAGCTTGCCCCAGGCGCCGATCATGCCCACGGCTAAGGCCACCGCCATAGCGCACAGGCCGACCAGCACCGTGAGCTCGAGGCCCTGCCACAGCATCCATCCATAACCCTTGAGGTCGAGCATGAAGAATACGTCTTAAGCTATTGAAAAAAAAGGTGACGGATTCGGGGGACCCGAAACCGTCACCCCCTGAGTGCTCAGTTGCCATAGACGTCGAAATCGAAGTATTTAGCGTTGATCTTGTTGTAGGTGCCGTCGGCGCGGATCTTGGCGATGCCGGCGTTCAGGGTGTCGCGGAGATCGCGCGCTCCTTTGCGGACGGCGATCCCCACACCATCTCCGAACCAGCGCGGATCGGTGAATTCGGGACCGACGAACTCGGAGTCCTTGCCGTCATCGGTGTCGACGAGGCTCTCCATCAGGGCCACCGAGTCGGCGAGCAGGAGATCGACTCGGCCGGCGAGGAAGTCGAGGTTGGCCTCGTCCTGGGTGGCGTAGGCCTTGATCGTCACCACCTCGCCATAGTTGTCACGCAGGAAGTTTTCGTGAATCGTGGCGCGCTGTACGCCGACCGCCTTGCCGCTCAGGCTAGCCGCGTTGATCTCGATGCCCGAACCCTTCTTGCGGACGAACATGGCCGGGGTGTTGTAGTACTTGTTGGTGAAATCGACCTTTTCCTTGCGCTCCTCGGTAATTGACATCGAGGCGACGATGGCGTCGTACTTCTTGGCCAGCAGGCCGGGGATGATCCCATCCCAATCCTGAACCACCCATGTGCAGTCCAAGCTGGCGGCGGCGCAGATCGCGTTGCCGACATCGACGTCGAAGCCCTGCAAATCCCCATTCTCGTCGATCCAGTTAAAGGGCGGATACGCGCCTTCGGTGCCCAGAGTGACCTTGGTTTGGGCGGTGGCCACTGTTGCGCCAGCGACAAAGGCCAGCGACAGTGCCATCAGCATCAGTTTTTTCTTCATGGATTCGTCTCTCCTTGCAGTTGGTTGACCTCGTAAGGCGCGGCCAGTCCGGCCCGCGCATGGTCGCGGGATAGGAACCGCCGTAAGCGCTCCGATCGTGGATTGTCGAACACGGCTCGCGGCGGCCCCTGTTCCTCGATCTTACCCTGATGGAGGAAGACTGTCTGCGAGGAGACATCGCGCGCGAATCCGATCTCGTGGGTGACGATCAGCATCGTACGACCTTCCTCGGCAAGGTCGCGAATGACTGTCAGAACCTCGCCGACGAGCTCTGGATCGAGCGCCGAGGTCGGCTCGTCAAACAACATGACCTCGGGCTCCATCGCCAGCGCCCGGGCGATCGCGGCACGCTGCTCCTGGCCGCCCGAGAGATGGGCCGGGTAGTGATCGAGCTTGTCGCTCAGACCGACCTTGTCGAGCAGCGCGCGCGCGCGGTCGATGGCATCGCGGCGCGGCACCTTGAGCACGTGTACCGGCGCCTCGATAACATTTTCGATCACGGTGAGATGGGACCAAAGATTAAATTGCTGAAACACCATGCCCAGGCGGGCGCGGATGCGGTCGACCTGGCTGTTGTCGGCCGGCACCGTCTCCCCGCGCCGGTTAGTGGTCATTTCGATCAGCTCTCCGCGCACGTACACGCGGCCCGCGCTCGGCACTTCGAGGAGATTGATGCAGCGCAGGAAGGTGCTCTTGCCCGAACCGCTCGAACCCAGGATCGAGATCACGTCGCGCTCGTGCGCGGTGAGCGAAATGCCCTTGAGGACCTCGAGCGTGCCAAACCTCTTGTGCAGGTCCTCGACCTGAAGGGCGACATCGGCGGCGGCGTGTCCGGACATCGTCACTCGCCGAGGAGGTGTAGCGCGAGCTCGCGGCGGCGCGGCTGGCGGCGATGTTCAAACAGATAGACGCCCTGCCATGTGCCCAGCACCATGCGTCCATCGCTGATCGGAATGCTGAGGTGGGTCTGGGTCAGCGCTCCCTTGATGTGGGCCGGCATGTCGTCGGGGCCCTCGGCGTTGTGGCGATAGAGTCGCTCGTCCTCGGGTACCAGCTTGGCGAGGTAGTTCTCGAGGTCGCGGGCGACGTCGGCGTCGGCGTTCTCCTGGATTAGGAGCGAGGCGGAGGTATGGCGGATGAATACCGTCAGCAGGCCGCGGGCGATGCCCTGGCGGGCGAGCCAATCGACGAGGCGGTCGGTCACCTCGCACAGGCCGCGCCGTTTGGGGACGACGCCGATCGTGTCTTGGGCCTGCTTCACGCGCCGTCGCCCTACAGCGGGCGGATGTCCCAAGTCTCGGTGATTTGCGTTCCGGTGGCGCGGACCACAACCGAAACTGGGCAGCGGTACACTAAGTCGGCCGTGAGGTCCGCTATTTGCTCGACCGAGGCATCGCTAGCCGCCCTCATGTTCAAGTTCATCGCGGGGAACGGCAGTGCCGTGGGGGCCTGGATGCTGATGCCGTTGGTGTCCATGTCCGCCATCAGCGCCATCGACAGATCGTCTATGCGCAGGCTCTTCTCCTCGGCCTGCATGTTGAGAATGACGTTGGTGCAGCCGAGGTAGCTCGACAGCATTGTCTCGAGGTGCGCCGCGCCGGCATCGGTCCGGCCGTGGTTGAGGCAGTTGCCTTTAAGGTTGAAAGTCACTTGTGTCGGGACATCGAAGGTCATGCGATTTCTCCCAGTGGCTGCCACGATTCGGCGCCGACGAGCCTACAGCGAGCGCGCGCACCGTGCTAGCGAGCGCGAGTGATGTAGCGGCTGGACCGGATGCCTCGCAGGCATCATGATGCGGCTTCCTCGCGGCCGCTGGACCCGCTTCCGTCGCTCCGGCGACATCCTCCACCCAGATCGATTTGCCGATGGCCACCGCCCCGACAGGGATTCTCTATGCCGCGACGGTGCTGCTGTGGGGATGCTCCTTCATCGCCATCGCGAATCTTCAGGGCGTCGTCGCGCTGGAAATGTCGATCGTCTATCGCGATGCGCTGTGCGCGATCCTAGCGCTTGGCTATGCCCTATTGCGCGGTCAGAGCCTACGCTTCTCGCGGCGCGATCACCTGTTCCTGGCGGTCCAAGGGGCATTTTTGTTCGCGCTCAACGACGTGTTCATTTGGAATGCGGTGGGCTATCTGACGAGCGGGCTGGTGGCGCTCGTGATCTCGTTGGTGATGGTCATGAACGTCATCTTCGGCGCGTTGTTTCTCGGTTTCGCGATTAGGCCGCGCGTCCTCCTGGCGGCGGGGCTGGGAATCGGCGGAGTGGCTCTAGTGTTCTGGCCGGACCTCATGGCGTTCGATCCTTCAAGCGACGCACTTATCGGTCTGGGGCTAGCCCTGTGTTCACCGATCGTCTTCTCACTCGGGCAGATCGTTGTCGCCCGCAACCAGCTGAGCGACCTGCCATTAATGCGGTCGACCGGCGTGGCCATGAGCTACGGCGCGATCACCGCGTTCGTGATGGCGATGATCCTGGGTCGCGACATAACGTGGAGTTTTGACCCGGCATTCGTCGCGTCGTTCTTCTACATCGCCCTGATTGGGTCACTGTTGGGGTTCTTCATGTATTTCACGGTCTTGGGCCGCATCGGGCCGGGCCGGGCCGCCTACATCAGCGTCCTTACCCCGGTGATCGCGCTCATCGTTTCGACTCTGTTCGAAGGTTTCGTCTGGACCGCGACGTCGCTCGTCGGCGCGGCCATCATCCTCGCCGGTAACGTACTCGTATTGACCGGCGGCCCGGCCGCAGCGATAGCGACGCCCCAGGTCAAGTCGAGGACCGAGCCGACCTGAAAGCTTAGACCACTCAGCCTCCGTCCACGTCGGCGGCGGGCTATGCAGCGCCGATCGCGGCTGCTCTGACCGGCTCTTCGACGTAAGTGGTGTACTGCTCGAAGTTCTTGGCGAACCGTTCGACCAGCGACCGCGCGGTGCCGTCGTAGGCTTTGTCGTCACGCCAGGTGCTACGGGGATCGAGTATCTCACTTGGCACCTCGGGGCAGGCTTCGGGCACCATCAAACCGAAATCGGCGTGTCGCCGCGTGGCCACTCCCGCCAGACGGCCATCCAGCGCGGCCCGCACCATGGCCCGCGTGTAGGCGATCTCCATGCGCTGACCCACGCCGTAGGGCCCGCCGCTCCAGCCGGTGTTGACCAGCCAGCACTCGGCGCTGCTGGCCGCCATCTTGCGGCCCAACATGTCGGCGTACACCGATGGGTGGCGCGGCATGAACGGCGCGCCGAAGCAGGTCGAAAACGTCGCCGTCGGTTCCTTCAGGCCCCGCTCGGTGCCCGCCACGCGGGCGGTATAGCCGGATAGGAAATGATACATGGCCTGTTCGGGCGTCAGGCGTGAGATCGGCGGCAGCACGCCGAACGCGTCGGCGGTCAACATGACGATGTTCTTAGGATGGCTGCCAGTGCCGCTTCGGCTGGCGTTAGGAATGTATTCGATCGGATAGCTCGCGCGCGTGTTCTCGGTGTGACGATCGTCGTCGAGGTCCAATAAGCCGGTGCCCGGCGCGACGACCACATTTTCGAGAATCGTGCCGAATCGGCCGCAGGTCGCATAGATCTCGGGTTCAGCCTCGGGTGACAAGTGGACCACTTTGGCATAGCAACCGCCTTCGAAGTTGAAGACTCCGGCCGGCGACCAGCCGTGCTCGTCGTCGCCGATCAAGGTTCTCGAACTGTCGGCCGACAGCGTTGTTTTGCCAGTACCAGAAAGCCCGAAGAAGATCGACGTGTCGCCACCGGGGCCAATATTGGCCGAGCAATGCATCGGCAGAACGTCGCGCGCCGGCAACAGGTAGTTGAGGATCGAGAAAATCGATTTCTTGATCTCGCCGGCGTAGGAGGTACCGCCGATCAGGATCATCGCCCGTTCGAAACTCACCACGACGAAGCACTCGGAGTTGGTGCCGTCGGTCGCGGGGTCGGCGCTCAGACCGGGCGCGTGCAGGACCGTGAACTCAGGTCTGAACTCGGCCAGGGCCGCGAACTCGGGCTCAAGGAACATGTTGCGGGCAAACAAACTGTGCCAGGCGCTCTCGCTCACCACGCGGACATTCATGCGGTAGTCGGCATCGGCGCCGACGCCGAGATCTTGAACGTACAAATCCCGCTGCTCGAAGTGCGACACGATTTTGCCGTGAAGTCTCTCGAATCGCGCGTCGTCGATGGCGACGTTGACATCGCCCCACCAAATACCGTCGCGCGTCGAGGCTTCATCGACGATGAATTTGTCCTTGGGCGCCCGTCCCGTGTAGGTGCCCGTCATCACGACCAGTGCACCGCCATCGGCCAGTGTGCCTTCGCCACGGCGGATAGTGTGCTCATAGAGCGCTGGCGCCTTCAAATTCCAATAGGCCGTGCCGTGTTTCTTGATGCCGTGTTGGCTGAGGCCATGGCTGCTGATGACGGGTCCGGTGTCGCTCATTGCGCTCTCCAGGGCTCTCTACCGGGCGCATTGGAGATCGCGACCAGCTCAATTGACCGGCGCCAGTCTGGCCCGGAAGGGTCGTCCGCCGATGTGACCTCGGTCGTACATGGTCGCGCCACCCCCGCCTGGAGGTAGGCTCGATCATGATGGTGGATAAGTTAGCAGCGTGAACTGCGCTGGCGCCAGTGTTACGGGTGTTTGGGTGAAAACCTCAAGCAGTTCACGAGACTTTCGCCCAGCGTCTTCCACGCGTCGCCACGCCCAGGCCAAGCAGCCCCAGCGGCACTGTCAGAGAAAACCGGCTTGAGCCGTGGAGAGGCGATCCGTAGCGTCGGTCGATGAAGAATCCTTTCCGATACTTCAACAGTTCACCCGAGGTGATCCGTCTTGCGGTGATGATGTATGCCCGCTATCCGCTGTCGCTGCGCCAGGTCGTAGACCTTCTGTCTGAGGGCGGCATCGATATCTGCCACGAGACGGTCCGGTTCTGGTGGACCCGGTTCGGTCCGATGTTCGCGCGGAGACCCGCAAGCGACGTGTTGATACCCGGTCATACTCACAGTGGCGCTGGCATCTTGACGAGGTGTTCGTGCGGATCAACGGCGAGACCCGTTACCTCTGGCGTGCCGTTGATCACGAAGGCGAGGTGCTCGAGGTCCTTGCCACGAAACACCGGGACCGCAGGTCTGCGCTAAAGTTTCTGACCCGCACAATGAAGCGCTATGGCCGACCACGCTCGATCGTCAGGGATGGTCTCCGCTCGTACCGGGCTGCGACGAAGACCGTTGGCGTTTCGGATAGCCGGGAGTATGGCCGATGGCTCATCTACCGGGCGGAGAACTCGCATCAGCCTTTCCGACGACGTGAACGGGCCATGGCGCGGTTCCGAAGTCCGACGACGCTGCAGAAATCTGCCGCCGCCCATGCCTCGGTCGAAAACCACTTCAACCGGAACTGCCAGCTCAACCGCCGCGATATCTCCAGGCAGGACCGTGCTGCCGCGCTCGCCAGGTGGTGTCATCTCGCCGCGTGAAAGTCGCGACCGTCCCTGATCAGCCGGCTCGAGGCAGTTAGTCTGACGAAGCCGATCGGAACCATACTTGGCTCTCCTTCGACGATAATGTCGTCGCCGCTACCAAAGAAGTTTAGCGTGCGCGTTCTTGCGTGCAACGCGAGGATGGCCCGCCGCTCGCGATGGTCACCTACCTCTCCGAGGTCGTAGGCGGGGACCCAGGGCTTCAGCCCACCACCGACCTAATCTTCGCGATCACGGACCGGAGAGAATTGGACTGCGTTGTCGCCAAGTACAGGCCGACCACGATCACCACCAGACTCACCAAATGAAAAAGTTCGAAGGATTCGCCGAGGAAAACTACCGCCAGGATCGCCGTCAGGATCGGCGTCAAGTATAGGAATTGCCCAGCAATTCCCGGACCGAGGGCCTTGACGCCGGCGTTGTAGAAGACGAGGGCCAGCACCGATGGGAAGATCGCGACGTAGGCGATCATCGCCGCATCGCCCCATGAGAGGGCGAAGGCCATCGGCGAGAACACTTCCGAGGCGTAGATTGCGCCGTTGACGATCACGCCCGCGACCGCGAACACCCACAGCAGGGCGAGCGGGTCGAGCGCCGGTGGCGCGTGTCGAAGCAGTACCGTGTAGAGCGCCCAAGCCAACACCGCGAGGACCATCAACAGGTCGCCGCTGTTGAAGCCGAACGAGGCCAAGACGGCGAGGTCGCCACGCACGATGACCACGACCACCCCGGCGAACGCGATTGCGCTGCCGAGGGCCGCCCGCCAGGAGATGGCCTCGCGATACAACAGCCACGATAGCCCCACGATCACGGCGGGGAGGATGGTACTGATGAGGGTGGCGTTGATCGCTGTAGTGAAGGTGAGGGCATTGTAGAATAGGTGGTAGAAGAGGTTCATCCCCAACACGCCGATCAGCACCAGCTTGAGCCCGTGGCGCACAACGAGGTCGCGCCTCGCCCAGACATGCGGCAGCGCAAACGGGCTTAGCGCGATGACGCCGATCACCCACGACCAGAAGACCAACGCGGCGGGCGGCACGCCAGCAACAACAGCCTTGGAGATGACGCCGTTGCCGCTCCAAAAGCACATCGTGAGCAGCAACAGAACGTACGGCGAGATGGCCGGGCGGCTGCCAGATTTTGGGGTCATAATCGCTCCTGTGGCGGAGCAGGGGCCAAGGCCGACAGGGGGCCACGCCGATCTGCCCCCGTTCGCTGTTTTGATTGGCTTCCGTTCGTGGGTGTCTACAGAATTATATGCCGCGCACCGCAGCCTGCCTTGAAGCGCCTTCCGGAGGACCTGAGACTGCTTCAACTGGCTGGGTGATGCCTACAATAGGATAGTTATCGGCAGTCCGGCGATCGCCTTGGTGATCGGCTTCACTGATAACGGTTTGCCGCTGGCGATGCGGACGTCAGCTTGTGAGGAGAGCAAGATGAATCTGGGCCTAGCAGGTAAGCGCGCCATCATTACTGGCGGGACGCGCGGGATCGGCCGCAAGATTGCCGAGACACTGGCAGCGGACGGCTGTGATGTAGCCCTTTGCGCCCGTAGTGCGGACGCGGTCGAGGACACAGTGACTGCTCTGAAGGCAAGCGGCGTGCGAGCGATCGGCAGCCCCGTCGACGTCGGGAACAACGATGCGGTCCGCGCCTGGGTGGCCAGCGCGGCCGACGAACTGGGCGGGCTCGATATTCTGGTGCCCAACGTCAGCGCTATGGGCACTGCGCCCGGCGAAGAATCTTGGCGTGCCGGCACTGAGATCGACCTTTTGGGGACAGTCCGCGCGGTGGAAGCAGCGATGCCCTATCTGGAAAAATCGGATGCCGCCTCGATCGTAGCGATTGCCAGCGTCGCGGCGGTCGCCGTATTTGGCGGCGTTCGCCCCTACAATGCGGTGAAGGCTGCGTTAATCGCCTACATGGCGGCCCTGAGCGCCGAACTTGCGCCGAAGCGTATTCGCGCCAACTCGGTGTCGCCGGGAACAATCTATTTCGATGGTGGCGTCTGGCAGCAGCGCGAGCGGGAAGCACCGGAGATCTTCAAGATGGCCTTCAACCGCAACCCCATGGGGCGCATGGGCACGCCCCAGGAGGTCGCCAACGCGACCGTCTTCCTGGCAAGTCCGGCAGCGAGTTTCATTACTGGTACCAACCTGATCGTCGATGGCGCCCTGAGCCAGAGAGTACAGTTCTAGGCGACGCTCGCGATCCGCACTCGGTCACTACGAGAAGCTGTGCGTTCAACCCCGCTCGGAGCGGGTCACGGGTGGCGCTCCCGAAGAGCCGCCGCCTCACACGGGCTCGCGATAGGGGAGAGCACCGGGCGTAACTCAGCGGCGGCTGGATCGACTGGTCGCCGGCCATAAACAGACTCATGTCGCTAGGCAGCGCGGCCGATAGATTAGATCTCGTTGCTCCGCATCCTCTCGACGATGTATTCGGCCTGGCGGATGGCCAGCGCCACGATGGTCAGCGTCGGATTGGCCGCACCGCTAGTGGTGAACTGACTTCCGTCCGAGACGAACAGGTTGGAGATGTCGTGGCTCTGGCCCCATCGGTTGACGACGCCGTCGCGCGGATCGTCGGCCATGCGATTGGTACCCATGTTGTGCGAGGCTGGACCCATCGGCGCCTCCACTACGCTATTGGGGTTGAGCGCTTCCACGAGTGCGGTGCCCTGCTTATAAGCGTGGCTCTTCATCGCGATCTCGTTGCGGCTCTCATCCATATTGACGAGCGGGATAGGGAGGCCGTGGCGATCCTTCTCGGTGGGGTGGAGCGTGATGCGGTTTTGTTCGAGCGGCATGTCCTCGCCGAGGATGTACATACAGGCCATGTGGGCATAGCTCTCAAATAAGCTCGCGACGTCGCGACCCCATTGTTTGGGCGCCATCCAGTCCGCCAAACCCGGTAAGCCGACCCCGCCGGTTGCGAGGAAGTAGTAACCGCCGGCGAAGCCGCGGCTCGGATCGAAGCGGATCTCGTCTTCGATGGTGCCGGCACCGACACGGCCGCGGTGGAAGTTGACCGGCTTGTCGAAGGTCGCGAATACCTGGGCGTTAACGTGAATCATGTGGTGCTTTCCAACCAGGCCGGAGCTGTTGGCGAGGCCGTCCGGGAATTTCGCAGAGGCCGAGTTAAGCAACAATCGAGGGCCCTCGATAGAATTACAGGCGAGACACACGAGCCGCGCCTTTTGGAAGTGCTGGTCGCCTTGCTCGTCGACATAGAGTACGCCGGTCACGCGTCCCGCCTCGTTGTGATGGACCTGTAGGACCATGCTTTTGGCGCGCACCTCGCACCGCCCGGTCGCCTCGGCTGTGGGAATTTCGGTGTACAGCGTCGACCACTTGGCGCCGGACTTGCAGCCCGACATGCAGAAGCCGATCTCATCGCAGGCATTGCGCCCACCGCGCGGCACCTGGTTGATGGCGACGCGGCCGTTGTGGAAATTGGTGTAGCCAACCCGTCGCGCGGCCGCACGCATCAGCTTGGACATGTTGTTGGGGGGCATCTGTGGGATGCCCTTGCTGCCGGCGACGCCCATGCGGTCCTCGGCGCGTTCGTAGTAAGGCTCGATGTCGTCGAAGTCGATCGGCCAGTCCATGAGGTTCGCGCCGGCGATCTTGCCGTATGTAG
>Ga0315338_1002538_pt1 | contig 17806 bp, 13 predicted proteins | sample ASW8metaG_FD_204518 | JGI IMG/M metagenome (GOLD analysis project Ga0315338, IMG submission 204518) | Ammonia-oxidizing marine archaeal communities from Monterey Bay, California, United States - ASW #8 | ecosystem: Environmental > Aquatic > Marine > Coastal | place: USA: California | collected... | reverse complement strand
GAAAGCTATCTGTACCCCGATCAGGACAATGGCTTCATCCTCGACGATTACCCGGATTCCCGACACACAGTTATTGACGCCTTCTTCGTAGAACTCGCGGAACGCATGACCGTCGATCTGGACACGGTCGGGATTCCGCTGTGCAAGGGGCACGTCATGGCCACCAATCCGGTATGGCGGAAATCGGCAACGCAATGGCGCGACCAGATATCGCTGTGGTGCCGGCGGCAGAGCATCGTCGCCCTCCGCTTCTCCGACATCTTCTTCGATTTCCGGCCAGTCTATGGCGAGGTCGATCTGGCCGCGTCGTTGCGCGATAAGATTACCGGGATCGTCAAAGCTAACCCATCGTTCCTGCGCGCTATGTATGAGGACGGCAAAGAACATGGCGTGGCGCTCGGCTGGTTCGGCCGTTTCGTGACCGAAAAAGAGGACATGGATCATCTAGGCGCGATCAACCTGAAGCACACCGGGACTCTGCCGCTGGTTGAGGCGTTACGGTTGCTGGCGCTGCGCGAAGGCGTATCCGCGACCGCGACTCTCAACCGTCTCACCGCCTTGCGCGACCGCGGTATCCTGGACGTCGACGAGGCGGACTACCTTATCGGCGCATATCATCACATCACGCACCTTCTGCTGCGCCAGCAGTTGGCGGACTTCCGCTCCGGGAAACAACTCAGCAATTACGTCCATCCCAACGCACTTAGTCAGCGCGAACGCGACATCCTGGTCGATTCCTTCAAGGCAATCGACCGCTTGCGCGACCGTCTCCGCGGCGCTTTCACGGGTGACGTTTTCTAATGGCGCCGCGCCGCACACCGGCTTTTCTCGGAAGCGCCGTTCGAAACCTGCGAAGTCATTTTCGCAACCGGCGCGTATCGAGCGAGGGTACCGCCCCACCGGAACAGGAAACTGGGCAAACGCTTCCCGGTTCCGTGCCAGCCGATACGAAATTGGCCGCGTTGCCGATCCTGGTATTCGATTGCGAAACGACCGGGCTGGATGTGAAACGGGACCGTATTGTCTCGCTCGGCGGCGTACGTATGCAGGGCTCACGGATCACTCTTGGCGACACCATCGACCGGCTGGTCGACCCCGGCCGACCAATTCCCGCCCGCGTGACGACGATCCATGGCATTACCGGCGCGATGGTTGCGGGGGCCGGGCCATTCGAAACCCACTGGCCGGAACTGGAAGCGTTAATGCGCGGCACCGTATTGGTCGGGCACAACGTGGCCTTCGACATCGCACAGCTGCGGTGGGCAACAAATCGAGCGGGTATCACGTGGATGCCGCCGGCCGCTTTGGACACCTTGCTACTGGTGGCCGCCATCGAGCCCAACGCACAGGGCTTCGAATTGGAAGCCGTCGCCGCGCGTTTCGGCGTGAACGACCACGGCCGGCACACCGCGCTTGGCGACAGCCTGATAACCGCGGAGATCTTCGCGCAGCTGATCCCGCGCCTCATCGAACGCAACGTTTCGACCCTGGGCGAGGCCGTCGCCTTTGGGCAACGCGCCAAGGTATTCGTCAAGCGGCAGCGGCAATCCGGCTGGTTCGACAAACCGATAGATTGATCGCATCACCCGCTTTCGCTAAAAACGCCCCGCACCTTCCCACACAGCGGCGGTTTCCAATGGCCAGTTACCAATACATCTACACCATGCAATCCCTCAGCAAGACTTATCCCGGCGGACGGGAGGTGTTGAAGGACGTCACGCTTGCCTTCCTGCCCGGCGCCAAGATTGGCGTGCTGGGATACAATGGGGCGGGAAAATCGACCCTATTGCGAATCATGGCCGGACTGGAAACCGAGTTCACCGGCGAAGCCTGGGCCGCGGAAGGCGCGACGGTTGGCTTTCTGCCACAGGAGCCTGATCTCGATGCCGCCAAAACCGTCTACGAGAATGTGCTGGAAGGCCTTGCCGAGCAGAAGGGTTATGTCGACCGCTTCGAAGAGGTCAGCATGAAGCTCGGCGAAGTAACGGACCCCGACGAGATGACGGCATTAATCGATGAGCAGGCCGAGCTGCAGGAGAAGATCGATGCGGCTGACGCGTGGGACCTGACGCGGACGGTCGAGATCGCGATGGACGCGCTGCGCTGTCCCGACAGCGAGAGCGACGTGACAAGCCTGTCCGGCGGGGAGCGCCGCCGTGTCGCGCTGTGCCGCCTGCTGCTGCAGAAACCATCCCTACTTTTGCTGGACGAACCGACGAACCATCTCGATGCCGAATCGGTCGCCTGGCTGGAGCGGCATCTGCGGGAATATGAAGGCACGGTCGTCATGGTGACGCACGACCGCTACTTCCTGGACAATGTAACGGGCTGGATCCTGGAACTCGACCGGGGCCGCGGTATCCCCTACGAGGGGAACTATTCCGCTTGGGTCGGCCAGAAACAGAATCGGCTGCAGCATGAGGAGCGGGTGGATCAGGCACGGCTGCGCACGCTTGCCAACGAACAGGAATGGATCGCGGCCAGCCCGCGGGCGCGCCAGGCGAAATCGAAAGCGCGCATCACGGCCTACGATAAGCTTTTGGCGGAAAGCCGCGATCGCGGGCCCGGAAACGCACAGATCGTCGTTCCCGCCGGACCACGCCTCGGCGATCTGGTCATCAAAGCCTCGCAATTGCGTAAGGGCTTCGGCAATGTTCTGTTGATCGAAGATCTCGATTTCATCATTCCCCCCGGCGCTATCGTTGGAATTATCGGGCCGAACGGCGCCGGCAAAACAACCCTATTCCGTATGATCACGGGTGCCGAAGACTCAGACTCAGGCGAACTTCGGCTCGGCGATACGGTTGAATTGGGCTATGTCGACCAATCGCGCGACACACTGGCCGACGACAAGACGGTGTGGGAGGAGATCAGTCAGGGCGAAGAGGAAATTCTGCTCGGCGACCGCAAGACGCAGAGCCGCGCCTATGTCGGCTCCTTTAATTTTCGCGGACCCGATCAGCAGAAGAAGGTGGGACAGCTCTCCGGCGGCGAACGGAACCGCGTCCATCTGGCCAAGATGCTGCGCACTGGCGCCAACGTCCTGCTGCTCGACGAACCGACCAACGACCTCGACGTCGACACGTTGCGCGCATTGGAAACCGCCCTCGCCGAATTTGCAGGTTGCGCGGTAATCATTAGCCACGACCGTTGGTTCCTCGACCGCATTTGCACCCACATGCTGGCTTTTGAAGGGGACAGTCAGGTCGTATGGTTCGAAGGAAATTATCAGGACTACGAAGCCGATCGCCGAAAACGGCTCGGCGCCATCGCCGACCAGCCGCACCGCATCAAGTACAAACCGCTGACGCGTTAAATCTCGCTTATGGCTGGGCGCGTGCCGGCACGAGCAGCGCCGCGACCAAACCGGCAGCGGTACAGATGGGTAGGGTTACGAGAGCGACGTCAAACGCTTCATTGGAATAGACCCGCGCGCCTTCCAGCATGACACCGTCCCAATTACGGTCGAGAAGGTAACCTATGGCGGGCTGCAGCAATGCGCCGGACGCGACCATTGCCGTATTGACGAACCCGGTCGTCGCACCGCCGGCCGAAGCGGGTGCGCGCTCGCGAGCGGCGGCGATACAAATGACCATCGCGCCGCTGGACAGACCGATCGCGAACAGCAGGGCTTGGCTGGCGAAGATCGAAAGGGAGGGGGTGTACAACAGGATCAACCACCCAACAAGCGAGAGTGCCGCGGATGCCGCCATCGGCATGCGGCGGCGGCCGAGCCGGTCCGATATCCATCCACCCGCAGGCGCGCCTAGGGCCCAGCCGATTAACATGAGAGAATTTACTGCGGCGGCTTCGTAGCGTTCGAGGCCATGCAACTGCATTTGATGCGGGACGCCCCATAAACCGGCATAGGAGAGAAACGGCGCGGCCATTGTTCCCGCGTAAAGCGCGATCACCCAATTTTGCCAGCCCGCGAAAACGCGGATTAAGCCGGCCGCCAACGAAACCCTCTCGTCTGCAAGCGGATCGGCGACGCCCGGCGGCCGGTCCCGGACCACCAACCAGGTCGCACATGCCAATACCGTCGCCGCCACGGCTGCGCCGTATATCGACACGCGCCAACCATAGGCATCGACAAGTAGTGCCAGGGGGGCCTGCCCCGCGACCGCCCCGAGCATCGCCACCAACATGGTCATGCCCGATACGAACGCAAACCGTTCCGGTGGAAACCAATGGGTCGCCAGTTTTAGAGCTCCCACGAATCCCACCGCACAACCAATTCCGATAAGAAGTCGTCCCGTATAAGCCAACGCAATACCATCGGCGGCGGCAAAAACCACGCTGCCGGCCGCCGCGACGAGCGCCGCGCCCGATAGCATTCGACGCGGTCCCCAGCGATCAAGCGCAAGACCGACTGGAATCTGCAACCCGGCATAGACGTAAAAGTAAACCGCGGACAGATTTCCCAGCACCGCGGCGCCGACGGCAAAATCGCGCATCAAGTCCGCGACCATGACACTCGGCGCAACGCGTTGGAAAAACGCATAGCTGAAGGACAAAGCGCCGAGACCCCAGACCAGCCAGGCGCGCGATGCGACGTTCATTCCACCCGGCGGCTCATGGCGTGCCGGTGCCTAGTTACTGGATTGTTTGGATTTCAGACTCTGCGTCTTCTTCCGAAGTATGGACAGCAAGGCGTCCACCTTGCCGCCATTGTTACGGATTACAGTCGTGAATTCCTCACGCTGTGTAACACTCATGCTCACGCCTTCGACGCGAACGTCCACGATTTTGTACATTTCTTTGTCAGTATGCACTTGCCAATCGACACGAATGGAAGGACCGCCATCGTGCGGTTTAATCTCGCTCATGACAATTGAATCGCCGCGTTTTCTCGGTTTTGCGACTCGCTTGATAACGAATTTCTGCCCCGAATACTCCGCGAATCGCGCAGCATAGGTCGCGACGATTAGATCCTCGAAAAGACCGTGATACTCGTCGATCGACTCTTTCTTTACCCCGCGCGCATATCGGCCCAGAACGAATCGCCCGATGCGCCGGACGTCGAAACCTTCACGAAGCAGGTCGCGGAACCGATCTTCGCGTTCGGTTTCGGAAATTTCTTTGACGGTTAAGACGCGTATCGCGTGGTCGCCAAGGTTTTTCACGAACACGCCGGCGTCGGCCTGTGCTGCCAAAGAGGGGGCAACAAAGACGATACAAAGAGCGAAAACGGCGCAAAAGGCCTGTGCGCAAGGAAGGGTACGCATGGCGTTACTTAAGGAGTTGCGCACGCGGCCCGGCAAGAGCGGGATCTTCGTCAAATGAAATGCTGGGCGATGGGATCGTATCGTTGGTATCGCCGTTTCTAATTTCGTCGTCGCGCAGCTGCCGGTAAAGGCTGCGGATGGTTGCATAGAAATCGAGCGACGATTTCTCGAGGTCGTCGAGCGTTTTGAGATTTCGCGCGCGCCGGTCGATACCCCGCACCAACAGACGCGAAATCGGAATTGCGTCGCGATCCGTATTGTCCGCCCAGATATCGATCGGATCGCTGATTGAATCGACGATCAAGCCGATTAGGTCGCGCGGGTTCGACGGCCCGAAGACCGGCAGCATCAAATAGGGTCCTTCGCCCAGACCCCAGACCGCCAAGGTTTGGCCGAAATCTTCCGAGCGATATTTTGCGCCTAAATCACCCGCGGGATCGCCAAATCCGGCAAAGCCGACAATTGTGTTCACGGTGAAACGCGCAATCGTGTTGTTCGCACCCTCAAGATCGCCTTGCAAAATATTATTGGCGAGGATTATCGGCGTCCGCAAATTGTTCAGGAAGTTCCGGATCCCATCCTGCAAGGTTTGCGGAAGGACCTTCTTATAAATCGTCGCTATCGGCTTCAGAATGACCGAATCAAGACCTTGGTTGAAGCTGAAAAACGCCCGGTTGACCGGTTCTATCGGGTCATTAGTTTCGTAATAGGCTTTGCGTTCCTCGGGATCGTTCGGGACGCTCGCGCACCCGCCCAGCAGCAGCGGCGCCATCATACCTAGCGCCAATGCAAGCTTCGCCCCGTGAAGCATTTTCCGAATTTTTGAAATCACGCCACAGCCTCAAACGTTACCTCTGCAGTGCCGTTACCCGTACGACAATGCTTTGACGAAATCCCCACTAAGTCACCACCGATAAGCGATACAACGGTCCCGGTCAATTAGTTCGATCCTAGCAGTTTGCTGGACTGAGCCTAAAAAAGCCTTAATTTTCCAGCGTTTCCACCTTCCTAACAACCGGTCCAAAAGCAGGCTGCCGCAGAACTGGTAGTATGAAATGAGGTATCACAAACCTGCGGATAACGCCATATCGGAACGTATAGAGCGATGTGGTTGCGTATATTACTGTTGCAAAAATGTCGCAATTCCGTGCCGTTGTTTACTCGGATTATTTTCCGTTGCCAATATAACAATATCTTTATATATGTATGCCGTTGTGCAAATAGCGGATCCGTCGCCAAATATTTGAACGAAGTCACTGTCAAATGAACAATCTGCTCCAAGGCATGCGCGCTGTCGCCGAACCTACCCGGTTGCGATTGCTGGCGCTGTGCGCTCATGCGGAATTAACCGTCACCGAATTGACGCAAATTTTGGGTCAAAGCCAGCCGCGCGTTTCCCGCCACCTCAAACTTCTCGTCGAGGCGGGCCTTCTAGATCGCTTTCGGGAAGGCACGTGGGCGTTCTACCGCATGTCTGAAACGCAAGCGTGCGCGACCTTGGGACGCACAATCGTCGACCTGATTCCAGCCGATGATTCAACGATTTCGCGCGATCTCGAGCGGTTGGAAGCCGTCCAATCGACGAGAGCGAAACAGGCCGCCGATTATTTCAGAGACAACGCCGCCCGCTGGGACCAAATACGGTCACTGCATGTCGACGACGCTGAAATCGAACGTGCGATGCTGACATTGCTAAACCCGGACGAAGTCGGCGAATTGCTTGATATCGGTACGGGAACGGGGCGCATGCTGATCGTCTATGGCGATCAGGCCACCCGTGCGGTTGGGATCGATCTTTCGCGCGAAATGCTGTCCGTCGCGCGGGTCAACCTGGAACGCGCCGGACTACGCAATTGCCAGGTCAGACTCGGCGACATGTACCAGCTTCCCGTCGCCAACGAATCTTTCGATTCGATAACGATTCACCAGGTGCTGCACTATGCGGAATCACCGGCGGACGTCATCGCCGAAGCCGCGCGCGCTTTACGCCCCGGTGGACGCTTGATCGTCGCCGACTTCGTGCCGCACCGCGAAGAAGTCCTTCGCGGCGAACATGCCCATCGACGCTTGGGATTTTCGGACGAAGAGATCACCGCCTGGCTGCAACGGGCAAGCCTTATTCCGGAGGAAGCGATTTATCTGCAAGGAGACCCGCTGACGGTGGGATTGTGGCCGGGCCGACGCGCCGCAAACGACGAAACCGCGCTCGAACACCGTGCGAACGTTTAGTGCGGCAACTTTACGTCTGATTAATCGGTAATGGCAGAAACACCGCATTCGAACGAAGGAACGATTGTGAAAAACGCACCCTTAGTCAGCTTCGAATTTTTCCCACCGCATGACGATGTTGGGGAATCGCGCCTTTGGCAGGTCATGGCGCGCCTTGCGCCGCTCAGCCCATCGTTTGTGTCGGTTACGTACGGCGCCGGTGGATCGACGCGGAAACGGACCGACCGGATCGTACGCAGAATCCACGATGAAACCAACGTGAGCGTCGCGGCACATCTGACCTGTGTCGGGGCCAGCCGAGAAGAAGTTGATGGGATCGCCGCCGGCTGGTGGGAGGCGGGTATTCGCCATATCGTGGCCTTACGCGGCGATATGCCCGACGCCAACGTGCCTTACGCGCCGCATCCGCAAGGTTATGTCAACGCGGCGGACCTCGTTGGCGGTCTAAGAAATACCTCCGGGTTCGAAATTTCCGTCGCCGCCTATCCAGAATGCCATCCCGATTCCGATTCCCTGGAAGCCGACCTCGACAATCTGAAACGCAAAGTCGACGCCGGCGCGACACAGGCGATTACACAGTATTTCTTCAATTCGGACGATTTTCTCCGGTTCCGGGATCGGATTGATGCGGCGGGGATCGACATACCTGTTATTCCCGGAATTCTGCCCGTGACCAATTTCGCTAAGGTGGCCGAATTCAGCGAGCGTTGCGGCGCGACCGTCCCGGATTGGATGGCAAAACTGTTCGACGGCTTGGACGACGACCCGGACACACGCAAACTCGTCGCAGTCTCGGTCGCGGTCGATCAATGCCGCGCCTTGCAGGCGGAAGGCGTTCAGGGCTTTCATTTCTATACGTTGAACCGCGCCGAGCTCACCTACGCAATCTGCTGGCGGCTCGGGCTCCGCCCCCTTGATGAGGCAGCCTGAACCATGAGTAGATTTCTTAAAGCGATTAAGGAACGCGTCCTTCTGTGCGATGGCGGCATGGGCAGTCGCGTTCAGGCAATAGATCTCGACGTAGAAGCCGACTATCGCGGCGCGGAGAATTGCACCGAGGTCTTGAACCTATCGCGCCCGGACCTCGTACTGGATATCCATAAAGGCTATCTCGCGGCCGGGTCAGACGTCGTTCAGACCAACAGTTTCGGCGGCTCGCCGATTACGTTGGACGAATTCGACCTTGGCGACCAGGCACACGATATCAACCGCATCGCCGGCGAGCTGGCGCGGGCGGCGGTGGACTCCATGGTCGGTGACGGACGAGAGCGTTTCGTCCTCGGTTCGATTGGCCCCGGCACCAGGTTGCCGAGCCTGGGACATATCGATTACGACAGCCTCGAAGCGGCGTATCACACCCAATCCGCCGGCTTGATCGCAGGCAAGGTCGACGGCCTTCTCGTCGAAACCTGTCAGGACACGTTACAAATTAAGGCGGCGGTGAACGGCGCCAAGCGAGCGCTCGCCGACGCCGAAGTCGCGCTGCCGATCATGGTGCAGGTCACCGTCGAGACAACGGGTACGCTGCTGGTCGGCGCGGACATCGCCGCCGCCGCAACCGTCGTGCGGGCGCTCGATGTCGATATGCTTGGCTTGAATTGCGCGACCGGGCCGCAGGAAATGGCGGAACATGTCAAATGGCTTGGCGAAAACTGGCCGGATCCGATTTCGTTGCAACCCAATGCCGGCCTGCCGGAACTGGTCGACGGCGCGCCGCACTATCCGCTCGGTGCCGCGGAAATGGCAGACTGGCTGCGGCGGTTCGTCGCCGAGGACGGTGTCAATCTGATTGGCGGCTGCTGTGGAACGGATATACCCCACATTCAAGCGCTCGACGCCATGCTGCGCGACGTCGCCGAGGACGGATACCGGCCGGTCCCGTCCGAACGGGAAGTCAGCTGGGTCCCCGCCCTTGCCTCGGCCTATAGCGCGGTCCCGTACCGCCAGGAAAATGCGATCCTGTCGATCGGCGAGCGCTGCAACGCCAATGGCAGCAAGAAATTCCGCGAATTACAGGAAGCGGAAAACTGGGACGCCTGCGTCGAGATGGGCCGCGATCAGGTTCGCGAGGGCAGCCATGCGATCGACGTCTGCACGGCGTTCGTCGGCCGAGACGAAATTTCGGAGATGAATGAAGTCGTTTCGCGCATGCGCGGCTCGGTCAGCGCGCCGCTGGTCATCGATTCGACCGAGCTTCCGGTACTCGAATCGGCGATGCGGCTTTATGGCGGCAAACCCCTGATCAACTCGATCAATTTCGAGGATGGCGAGGAACCGGCGGCGAAACGATTACAGCTGGCAAAGCAGTTCGGAGCGGGCATCATCGCGCTGACCATCGACGAAGACGGCATGGCGAAGAGTGCGGAAGAAAAGCTGCGCGTCGCCAAGCGGCTTTACGATTTTGCGGTAAACGAACATGGTCTGGCGCCGTCCGACCTGCTTTTCGACCCGCTGACTTTCACGATCTGCACCGGCAATTCGGACGACCGATTGCTCGGCGTCCACACGCTGGAGGCAATCGAGATGATCGCTGAGGAATTGCCAGAGTGCCAAATCGTCCTGGGCCTCTCGAATATCTCTTTCGGTCTGAATGCCGCCGCGCGCCATGTCTTGAATTCGGTATTCCTCGACCACGCCGTGCGCCGCGGCATGAACGGCGCAATTCTGCATGTCAGCAAGATCATGCCGCTGCACGCCATCCCCGAGCGCGAAGCTCAAGTCGCGGAAGACCTGATATTCGACCGCCGCCGCGAGGGCTACGACCCGTTGACGGAATTCCTCGGCCTGTTCGAAGGCCGCACGGCGAAGAAGGACGAGGTGAAGGTGCGGCCCGAAAATGTCGGCGAGCGCCTGTCGCAACGCATCGTCGACGGCGACAAACAAGGATTGGAAGACGACCTGTCCGAAGCAATGGACGGCAGCCCACCGCTGGAAATCATCAATACTTTCCTACTCAACGGCATGAAAACCGTCGGAGAGCTGTTCGGCGCGGGAAAAATGCAGCTTCCCTTCGTGTTGAAATCTGCGGAAACGATGAAGGCGGCGGTGGCTTATCTCGAGCCGCATATGGACCGGCTCGACGGCCAGCAGAAGGGCACCATCGTACTCGCGACCGTCAAGGGCGATGTACACGATATCGGCAAGAACCTCGTCGACATCATCCTCACGAACAACGGCTACAAGGTCGTCAATCTGGGCATCAAGCAACCGATCGCCGACATTCTGTCTGCGGCCGAGGAACACGTGGCGCAAGCGATCGGGCTCTCCGGCCTGCTCGTCAAATCGACGGTCGTGATGCGCGAAAACCTGAACGAGATGACACGGGCGGGCTTGAAGATTCCGGTGATCCTGGGCGGTGCCGCCCTGACCAGGGCCTATGTTGAGGAGGACTGTGTGCAAGCCTACGCCTGCGGCAGGGTCGCCTATGCCCGTGATGCCTTCGACGGGTTGGGCCTGATGGACAAAGTGGTCAACGACCAGTTCGATTCCCACCTGCAAAGAGTCGCCGAAAAACGGTTGAGCCGACCTACGAACAGTAAGAAGGCGATCGGGCGCGCAAAGACGGCTAGCATTACCGACCCGGCAGTATCCACCGCCAAACGACGGGCGCTGACGTCCGAGGACCAAACGCCGGAACCGCCCTTCTGGGGACCGAGGATCATCGCCCGGGTTCCGGTACCCGCCCTCCTGCCCTACCTCAATGAGCGCATGCTCTATCAATTCCAGTGGGGCTACCGAAAAGACGGACGTCGACTGAACGAGTACATGGAATGGGCGAAAGGCGAACTGCGGCCGATCCTGAAACGGATCACCGATGTCGCTATCCAGCAGGATATCCTGATCCCGCAAGCCGCATACGGCTATTGGAAGGCCGCGGGCGAGGGCGACGATTTGGTTTTGTTCGATGAGGACGGCGCGATAGAGGTCGCCCGTTTTGCTTTGCCGCGCCAGGCGGAAGGCGACGGCAAATGTATCGCCGACTATATCCTGGACGCTTCGCTGGGACCGGACCGGCGCGACATTGTCGCCCTGCAGGTCGTCACGATGGGACAGAATGCGTCCGACATCGCGCGCGACTGGTTCGGCGAGGACCGTTACCAGGATTACCTTTACCTGCACGGACTTGGAGTCGAGATGGCCGAGGCGATGGCCGAATACACGCACAAAAGGATCCGCGCCGAACTCGGTTATGCCGCTGAGGAATCGCGCGACTTGGAGAAACTGCTGCAACAGGAATACCGCGGCAGCCGTTACTCCTTCGGCTATCCAGCCTGCCCGAAGGTAGAGGACCAATCGATGATCCTGGACCTGCTCGGCGCGGACCGCATCGGCATCGAATTGTCGGACGAGTTTCAGCTGCACCCCGAACAATCGACCAGCGCGATCGTCATCCTGCACAAGGAAGCGAAGTACTTCTCCGTTTAGGCGAAGGGGGTTGCTTGCCAACTTTCAGACGGCCTATTAGGGTCCGCGTCATGACTGAAAACAGCCCTCTGCAGCTGCACGAAAGCGTCGTTCTTCCGGAATGGATCGACTACAACGGGCACATGAACGTCGCTTTCTACGTGCTAGCGTTCGATCAGGCTACCGATGCGTTCCTTGACCATATCGGCCTGGATCACGGCTACAAGAAACAAGCGAACTGCACCACGTTCGTGGTCGATATGAACGTTTCCTATATTGGCGAGGTCTTGGAAGGCGACCCGCTACGCTTCACGACCCAATTGATCAATTCGGACGGAAAACGATTGCATTACTTCCACCGGATGTATCATGCGGGAAAAGGGTTTCTGGCGGCAACCAATGAATTAATGACCGTTCATATCAATCTGGAAACGCGTCGCGTCGCACCGATCCGGGATGATATTCTGGCGCGAATTGACACAATCCGTGACCGCCACGCGACGCTGCCATTTCCGGAAAAAGCCGGCAGATTAATTGGAATTCGGTCAAAAACCGCGGCGACTTAACGAAATCGTAGGGAATACAGCCATTATCTAGTTGATGCCTATATGGAGTCTGTTAACCTTTCGGCACCTTATTGGCTGGCAATCAGTGCGGTTTTGAATATGCAACATGTCGACGGCCCCTCTCAGGCCAAGGAATACGCCGATACAGCTTTGGAGCTCATGGCAAAGCATGACGTTCCGACTACGCCGCGCAATTTCGATGTTTGGTACACATATTCGAGTGGCCGCGACGACGAATTGGTTGCGGCGATCGACCTCATCCTGTCCAACGGCCAACCTTTCACGAAAGATCAAAACGGTGCGCTCGCCGATCAGTTCGCCAGTGCTGCCGATTCCGGCGGCGCGATGCACGAGACGAGCAAGAAGATCGAGGAGTCGGTCAGCACGGTCCTAGGCTTCATGAGCGAAGCCACCGACGGCGCGACGACCTATGGCGAATCCCTCGAATCGAACCTCGGCGTCATGGCCGGCGCCGAAAATCTCGACACCTTGCGCCGCGCCGTTGAGACGCTTGTCGCCGACACCAAAGGCATGGCCGCACAGAACTCCCGGCTTAAGGACCGCCTCGCCGAATCGTCGAACAAAATCCATTCACTTCGCGAGCATCTGGAAACCGTTCAGCAGGAATCGTTGACCGACGCGCTGACCGGAATCGCGAACCGCAAATCGTTCGACGCGACGATCTTGCACGAAGCCGAGCACGCCATGGAAAAAGGCAGCGACCTGTCGCTCCTGCTCGGCGACATCGATCATTTCAAGCGCTTCAACGATTCCTACGGCCATCAGGTCGGCGACCAGGTCCTCAAGCTCGTGGGCATGATCTTGAAGGAGACCGTGACGGGGAGCGCCAAAGCCGCGCGGTATGGCGGCGAGGAATTCGCTATCGTGTTCCCGCGGGCCGCGCTTTCCGAGGCGGTGGAATTGGGCGAAATCGTGCGCACGACCGTCGCGTCGAAACGAATCCGGAAAAAGTCGTCGGGCGAAGATTTCGGCAATATCACCATGTCCATCGGTATCGCCCAATTCCGGAAGGGCGAACCGATCACCGACTTGATTCAGCGCGCCGACGATAGCCTGTATCACGCAAAGCATGCCGGCCGGAATCAGGTGGCCACCGAAGAAGAGCTGAAGGTGGCCGCATCCGGCTAGGCGATAAGCTAAACTTGTCGATGTACCTCGCCCCGGTATCGCTCCCACAAATCGCGCGACAAGTCCGTGCGCACTAAGACATTCGAGCCCCTGCTGAGACGGCTGGGCCGTCTGGTTAAAAACGAACAGGTTATCCTGACCATTCTTTCCGCCCTGATCGGTGTGGCGGGTGGCGCCTGTGCCATAGCCTTTCGCGAGATCCTTACACTGGCCCAGACCGTCTTGCTCGGCTTCGGATCGGAATCCGTCTATTCCCTCGCGACCGGTTTGCCCTGGTGGCACATCCTCGCAGCAACTGTCGGCGGCGGCTTGATCGTCGGGCTTCTGGTCCATTTCCTGATACCGGGGCGTCGTTTGCACAGCGTCGCCGAAGTCATCGAGGCATCTACCTTGCGGCGGGGCCGGATCGATCTCCGTACCGGCCTCGTTTCCGCCGTCGCAAGCGCAATATCCCTCGGCGCCGGGGCCTCAACCGGGCGAGAAGGGCCGGTTGTCCATTTCGGCGCGACATTGAGCGCCTTTGCAGCGGAAAAACTAAAGCTCGGGCGATCGCTGGCGCATACCCTGCTCGGTTGCGGCGTCGCAGCGGCGGTCGCGGCCTCCTTCAACGCTCCGATCGCCGGCGTGTTTTTCGCGCTTGAGGTGGTGATTGGGCATTACGCGCTGAAAGCCTTCGCGCCAATCGTCATCGCCTCCGTCGGCGGCACGATCGTCAGCCGCATTTATTTCGGCGATTTTCCAGCCTTCGTCCTGCCACCCAATCAGATCGTCTCGTTCTTCGAATTTCCGGCCTTCGCCTTGCTGGGTCTTGTCGGTGCCGTCCTGGCAATCGTCTTCATGCGGGCCGTCGCTTTCACGCAGGAAACCGTCCAGCGTTCGCGGATCCCGCTCTGGGCGCAACCAGCCTGCGGCGGCCTGCTGGTGGGTCTTATCGCCTTGAAGTTCCCGCATGTCCTCGGCGTCGGGTACGAGGCGACCAATCACGCCCTGCATGAACAATTCGAATTGATTTTGCTGATTTCCCTGCTGGTCGCGAAGACGGTGGCGACCGTAATCAGTCTCGGTTTCAACTTCGGTTGCGGAGTCTTTTCGCCCTCCCTTTTTCTCGGCGCGATGCTCGGCGGCGCATTCGGCATCATCGCGACGCACGCCTTCCCCGACCTTTCGTCGGGCTATGACGCCTATACCATCGTCGGAATGGGCGTGGTGGCGGGCGCGGTGCTGGGCGCACCGATATCCACAATCCTGATGATCTTCGAACTGACCGGCAATTACGAAATCACAATCGCCGTTATGATCGGCACCGTCATCGCCTCGCTCGTCACCCAGCAGGTCTTCGGCCATTCCTTCTTCACCTGGCAGCTGGCATGCCGCGGCTTGGACTTGAAACACGGCCGGTCGCAGAACCTGTTGCGGTCGGTCTACGTCTCCGCCGTGATGAAATCGGACCACAATGCGGTCTCGCCTTCGGCCCTGATGATCGAAGTGCGTGACGCGTTGCAGAAATCACGCTACGGCGAAATCTTCGTGGTCGACGAGGAGGGGCGCCTGCACGGCACAATCACGTTACCAGACTTGTCCGACGCCGCCTTCGACACGGAACTCGATGCCGTTATCAATGCGGAAGACGTCGCCCGCCTCAACCCACCGATCCTAACGCCGGACGATACGCTGGACGACGCCATGTCCGTCATGGATGCCGTCGACGAGGAGCACATCGCCGTCGTCGAGAACAAGACGGACATGATCCTCGTCGGGTTTGTGCACAAGCTGGACGTCGTTACCGCCTACAATCAGGCTGTCCTGGAGGCCCGCGCCGAAGAGCAGAGCGTGGTGTAACCGACTGACGCATGGGCCTCGCGGTACAAGGCGTATAGGCCGCTGCCACCGGCCACGCACAGAATGCCGCCCGCAGCCGTCGATGCAGCGTGACCCGGCGCGCTCAATCCGGGCGCAAAATTTCGAAGGTATTCTCGACAGCGGTATAATCCATGTAGCCGAGCCGGGCCAGGGGATGATAAGCCGCCATATCGATCATGCCGTCATCGATGATCGCATCGTCAATATGGATGCCGACGACCTCTCCGATAACCATGTTGTTCTCGACCTTCGGATTGGTGCTGGGCAGCCGCATTCGGGTGATGAAACGGCACTCCAGGCTGGCCGGCGCCTCTTTCACCCGCGGCGTTTTAACATGCACCGAGGGCGCCGCCGTCAATCCCGCCAGCTCGAACTCGTCGACGTCCGGATCGACATGCGCCGAGCTCTGGTTCATCGCGTCGCGCAATTCCCAACTGCACAGGTTGACCACGAACTCGTTCGTCATCTCGATATTGGCCAGCGTGTCCTTGGCGCCGCCGCCGGGCCGAGGGCCATTCGGCGCGAAGACGATCGTCGGCGGCTGGTCGGCCACGGCGTTGAAGAAACTGAAGGGCGCAAGGTTCAAAACGCCGTCGAGGTCCATGCTGCTGACCCAGGCGATCGGGCGCGGCGCAACCAGCGCCTTGAAGGGGTTATGCTTCAGATTGTGCTTCTTCGGATCGTCGTAAAACATGGTGGCTCCTGATGTAGCGCAGTTGAATTCAGTTCCAGGCCTCGCCGAGGGCGACAAGCGCATTGAGCGCCCGTGGAAACCCGGTATAGGGCGCGGTCTGCATGATGGCCTCTTTGACCTGCTCTCGCGTCAGGCCAGCATTGAGCCCCGCCTGCCCGAACTTGGCGACCTGCGGCAGGTGATCGATCGCTGTAAAGGACGCCACCGCGCAAATGCAGCGCTGGCGATGATCCAGGTCGGGCCGGCCCCAGATGTCACCATAGCCATAGGCAATCGCCGCTGGATACAATGCACCCGTCATCGGGTTGTCGGGCGCGGCGTAGCCCAGTTCCGCACGGTCGCCATGCAGTTTACCCTTCGTCTCCTGCCCCAACGCCATGAGCGCATCCGCGTCGAGATCGGGCATCTCGGTATCAGGCACCTCGATGCCTTTCTCCGCGAACACCTCGTTGGCAAGCGCGACGGAATTGAGAATCGTCGGGAAGCCACAATAGAGGCCGCAATGGATAAACACTTCCTGGATGGTGCGCGGCGGAATCCCGATATGCAGTGCCGCGCCGATGTAGCGGCGCAGCTGCGGCATGCGCTGTTGTGAGGTCATCGCGGACAGCGCCGCCAGCATGCGATCCTCCAGCGCCAGGCCGGGCCGCGCCCAGACCGAACCCCACACCATTTCTTCGGCCAAACGATGCATGCCGGGGGCAATGTCATTGTCATCGGAATTGGGCGGGAAGCCCAGTTTTTCCCGCATCGCTGCACCCTTCCGGCGCAATTCGTTTCGTACCGTCATCTCCAATCCCTCCCGCGTCGTTTCGCCGCCACGGGTGATTTTGCACAATTCAAACGGCGGTGATAGAGCTTAGACGGTAATGCATCGCGGGGAGGTTGATCGAATGGGCACGGCACAGTCAGGTATCTTCGTTGAAGGCTCCATGGCGCATTACGCGCTGGAGTATTCAGTACCGACAGACGCGGATGCTGCGACCCTTACGCAAGGTCTTCGCCAAGCGCGGGCAAGTGCCGGCGCAGCCAATTTGGTCATGGCGTTTTCCGGGCCAGCCTGGTCGAAATTGGTCGGGACCGCACCCGATGGGTTGCGGCCCTTCGAAAAGTTGGGCAGCGCGCCCGGGCCCATCGCGCCTGCGACCCAGCGCGACATCCTGGTCTGGCTGCACGGCGCGGCGCTGGACGATGTCTTCGATACAGCTATGGCCGTCGGCCGCACCTTGGCGCCGGCCGGCAAGCCGGCCCTCGATCTGCGCGGCTTCACCTATCACGATAGCCGCGATTTGATCGGTTTTATCGACGGCACCGCCAACCCCAAGGGCGATGCCCGCCAGGATGCCGCCTTGATCCCGGATGGCAGCGGTGGCGCCTTCGCGATGAGCCAGCAATGGATACACGATCTGGAGGCCTTCAACGCGATGCCGGTCGCCGAACAGGAAGGCGTTGTCGGCCGCACCAAGTCCGATTCCATCGAACTCGAAGGCGAAGCCATGCCGGCCGACAGCCATGTCTCGCGCACCGATGCGAAGATCGACGGCGTGGCGCAGAAGATCTGGCGGCGCAGTTTTCCCTACGGCGATACCGGCACCAAGGGACTTTATTTCCTAGCGTTCGCCTGCGACCTCACTCGCTTCGACGTGCAGCTGCAGCGCATGTACGGTGTCAGCGGC
>Ga0315338_1002537_pt1 | contig 17809 bp, 22 predicted proteins | sample ASW8metaG_FD_204518 | JGI IMG/M metagenome (GOLD analysis project Ga0315338, IMG submission 204518) | Ammonia-oxidizing marine archaeal communities from Monterey Bay, California, United States - ASW #8 | ecosystem: Environmental > Aquatic > Marine > Coastal | place: USA: California | collected... | reverse complement strand
CCCCATTGTGTTCACATTGCCGATGCAGTTGTTGGCCTATCATGCGGCATTAATCAAGGGCACGGATGTGGATAAGCCACGCAACCTCGCCAAGTCGGTTACTGTGGAATAGAATCCTTCGGTGGCAAGAAACCCCACAGAATAACACTTCTGAGGATTATTCCTCATCTACAGATGTCTTTTTTACCTTCACAGTAGAAGTCCGATTTACTAATCTCTGGGTTGCACCCTATACCCCCTATCAGCAGTTGCTGTATGGGTTGATATGCGATTTCCGCAAGAAGGGGTGGAACTATCAACAGATTGCCGATTGGTTGAATAGCAATGATTTCAGCACTGCTAGAGGCAAGGAGTTCCTGAATGCTCACGTCCATTCCATTGTGAAGAAGAAGCATCTAAGGGACTCCAGATTGGGTAAAAGATACCCTCCAAAAGTGTCTAATTTCGGAATTTCCTTTGTAGATAAAACCCTTATAAATGAATAACTTATCTAGCAGTAAATGGTAGGGTTTAGGTATAATCACATAAAATTGAGATTATATGTCATTGCTACCTAACTACCTGAAAACAAAGGATAAAGTTGCATATTTTACTTGATCCATTATCGTAAATAACATAAAATACTACTATGGAGATATTTTATGATATTACTAGGGGGTAATAACGATGAGTAGGCAAGGTAAAACGGGTTCTGCGGTGGTATTGACCGACAAAGAACTCCAACGGGTGCTAAAGACAATCCTTGGGTCGAGTAGTAGTCAGACATCAAGAAACTACGGAATCATCGTCCTATCGCATCTGTGCGGTCTCCGCAGTAAAGAACTTGCGTCCTTGAAGATCGGGGATGTCTGGGATGGAGAGAAAGTGAGGGATGTTCTGCGTCTTGTTGCGTCCTACACGAAAGGCAGTAAGCATAGAGATGTGCCACTGATGCACAAGAAAGTCCGAGATGCGATGGAAAAACGCATAGCAGATGAAATCCAGATCAGTCGGGGAAACTTGAAGATAGATGACCCATTATTCAGATCGCAAAAGGGTGGGTTCTTCAATGCAAACTCTATGGTTCATCTCATCAAGAGGATTTACCAAGATGCAGGATTAGGTAATGCCAGCAGTCATAGTGGCAGACGCAAGTTTGCGACCTCCTTGATAGAGAGTGGTGCAGATATAAATTGCGTCAAGATACTTATGGGACATTCAAGCATCCAAACTACCGCACTTTATTTCTCAACTAACCCTGATCGTCTTGCTAACCTTATGGTTAATTTAGAGATGTGATTGTGAGGAATATTCCTTGGCCAGTTCGGGTAAAGAGGAGCCAGCGCTGTTTAGGCTATAGCCGAAAGTATAATACCTACTTGCCAAAATACTTCTTATTCCGTGGATGCTTTGCAAAATAACCATCTGCAGCAATAAGAACTAATCTCCTACCTGGAGCAAGTATTTCCTTCCTCATCTTGTCCAAGTTCTCTTTTGATCCTCTTGTTGTTGATATGCTCCCACGATAAAAAGATACAGAACTTCCCCCACTACCTACATCTTCTACATATTGGACATCCTTGCCTCGACTTTTCCTGAATAGACCACTACTCAATATTTGTTTGTTTGATTTACCCTGCAACCACATCACCATTCCGTTATAGGTGTTGAATAGTTTTTCCTGCCGATATTCACCTATCGGAGTCCATTGAGAAGTCCATTGTGATGACCTGCGACTTTTGCCTAAATGTTCTCTCAATGACCTGATAGTGCTAGCAGTAGTCATCCGTGTATCAACTCGGAAATAACGGTAGAAGTCATTTGGCACTACATCTCTAGGGTTGGTTATTTCAAGAGTATGTGTAGGCACCTCCACAAATAAATCACTATGCTCTTTCCACCATTTATCAAAGGTAGAAGTTAGGAGTTGATCCAAATCCCAATCTTTGTATCTGTCCCGATTGACAACGACCTTATGCTGAAACGGTTTGTCATATCCTTTCTTCTTTACCGTTGTTGGGGGTATCCGTCTGTATTCAGTAAAGGTGAAGTCCAAACTTTCCAGTTCTAACGCAAGTTGTAAATAACGAAACCACCACCTATACATCTGGATTTTTCTGGGTGTGATTACTCCTCTTATATCTGCTCTTGTTTCTCTGTATTCCCGATACTCCCTAACTTCTGTTCCAGTTTCTTCCGAAATCACCTTCCCCGTTTTCTTATCCACTCGGGAGGCAAATACTTTTCTGGTAGTAGGTCGGATTACTTTTGCATATTGAAGTTTCAGATTTGGTTGCGGTTCTTTAGGCATTAGAACTCTCCTCCTGAGGAATATTCCTTGTCGATTATGGACTACTGGCTTGTTCGGGTAAAGAGGCCAAGCTCCTGTTAGCCAGAATGCCCGAACTGCTAGAAATAGTAAAATAGAGGTTGAGAATGAAAGAAACAATTTTCATTCCAAAAAGAGTTATTGATAGTAGGTAGTAGCAAGTATATCGGGCAAAGAGGATCCCCTCCTCTTCAACTGAATACCCGAACTCCAAATCTTGAAATAATAATACTTGAGGATAGGAAATGAGTTCCGATCCCAAGCAACAGAGGAATATTCCTTAGCAAGTGAAGTTAGAGGCAAATGAAATGAGCAGTAGAAAGATGATTACCAGAATGGTGTTTGATGCAGATAAGAAAAGGATGGTTCGCAAGCAAGTTGTAGATCGTCCAATTTATCCAGCACCTGTCCTACCCAAAGTAGAGATGACCCATAGCAAACCCTTAGTAGAAAGATTGAATGACCTTACAGGGGATCGAGGGACGTTAGAGATGGACAAATGGGAACTTCTCTACTGCTTATATGGTCGAGCAAATGTGAGGTTCGGGTAAAGAGTAAGTCATCCTGTTTGACTGAATACCCGAACCCCATATCTTGACATAATTATATTTGAGGATAGGAAATAAGTTCCGATCCCAAACAACCGAGGAATAATCCTCAGCAACACGGAGAACCAAAATGGTTACCAAAATTGAAAAAGTAGAAGATGTAAAACCTGTAGAGATTGAAGATATTTTGATCAACACAGGCAAGTCCAAACCTGGCAAGAATGCCAAGAAGTTTGAGAAAGAGATTGCTGATAGTCAGAGAGATATGCTTGTCCATCAGCACGTCCTCACCACCGATCTTGCTTTCGGTGATATGCAGAAATCACAGAAGAAGTTATTTGATGTGGTGAAAGATGCTTACCTTGATCTGAAAGATGATGACAAAGCATTGGGGAAATACAAGACCAATGTAAAGTGTGATCGTTCTTCCATAAACAAGATCATTACTATCGTAAAGAACGATACATTGGTCAGGTTTAGTGAGAAATTGCCTGTGTCTTGGGCAACACTTTATGCCGTCTCCAAGTTTGAAAAAGATGATCTTGTTGATGCTATTGAGCAGAAGAAGATTGATTGTGAGTCCACCCTTGCTGAAGTAAATAAAGTGAGAAGTGAGTATCCATCTTCAGGCAAAGAGTCCAGTGCTAATGCTGATCCGAAGGCAAAAAGATCAACCAATGAGATTGAAGTAAATACTTGCTGGGTTGATTTAGATGCACTGCCTAATCTTTCCAAGAAAGATCGTCAGCAGGTAGTTGATCTGTTAGCACAGATCCATTCCTATGGTATTCAGGTCACAGGTGTAGACCTTTTTACAGCACGCAAAGCAGCATAAGGAATATTCCTTGCTGAACTAACTAACAGAGTTGAAGGTGTCGATGCTTGCTTGCATCGGCACCAGACACTCAAGGTTTTATGAAATGAAAGAAGTAAAAGCAGACAACTACATTGACCAGTTTATCTTTACAGATAGATTGCGAGGTGAGTTGCAAACATTGAGGACGTTTCCCGAACTTATCAAACTAAACCCAGTGCTATGTTTTCACGGTTATGCTGGCACAGGCAAAACTACTTTTGCTAAAAGTTTGTGTGATGAGTTGTGTGGTCATAGTGTTTATCTTCCGATGAATGAACGATCACTAACAAATGGATTTATTGAAGATGAGATAAAACCATTGTTCCGAACTTATGCAATCGGAGCATCAGAAAAACCATATGCTAAAGGTATCATCCTTGATGAGTTCCATAATCTTGCTCCGAGAGACCAAGACAAGTTCAAGGTAGTTTTTGATGATGTTATTGATGGTATATGTGGTGTGCCAAGTTTGATAGTTGTATGCCTCAATACAACACCCACCAAATCATTGTCTAACTGCCTCACATCTCCCATCTATTCAAGAGTATCTCAATTCAACTTCAACACAGCAGAAGGTGATAAAGATGAATTGTATGAATTGGTAGGTAAGGTGAAAGATAAGTATCCGTTGCTATCGGCAACAGAGATATTTGCCTGGTTACCAGATATGCGAGTAATTACAAGGAGAGGTGTAATGTCTCAAATAATGAATAACTAAACCCATCGTCAAGTAAGACAAACAAACGACCCAATCGGGTCGCATCAAGTGCGTAGAAGCAATGCTCCTACGCATTTTTTTTGCCTATTAGCCAGTTCGGGTAAAGAGGAGCTTGGCCGCTTTAGGCTATAACCGAAAGTATATGAGGAATATTCCTTCGTTTCCTGTTGAATTGCCCACCTGCGCACTTTGTATAAATAGTCATATGGTTACGATATGTAAGGATCAGAATGATTATTATGCTTCGGATAATGCGTCCAGTGATGTTTGCTTAGACAGATATTTATCGGAAGATCAAACTCCCAGTGGTGTGTTTCAGCAATGGTTGAACACATTTCAATTTGGACATTTCATCACGGTAGAACCTACTCCCGTCTGCCCAATGAAAGACGATGATATGTTCCAACGGTTGAGGGAAATAGATCACCTGCAGAATAAGAAATTCATTGGCAACAAATACAGCAAGTTTAGGAACCGAATGGATCGGTTTTGGATGATAGGGTTTTTTGAGAATGGACATAAAGGCAGAGAGTCGAGGCATTTACATCTGCTGACCCATTTTCCTTACCACCAGATGAATATAGGTGGATCAGATTTTTTCAAGAGGAAGATGGTGGAGAATTATGTTCAGCATCTTTGGTATAGCAGACCCTATTTCACCTACCTAAATGATGCTCGTCCTGTTTGCCCAATCCACATAGAAACCATACCGACAAAGAAGGATAGTAATGCGGTGTCTTGGTATTCATCAAAGGAACTGCCAAAGGATATGACAAATGCTGATTACTTCTTTTTTGACAACAATTGACCGTTGCGATCTATCCAGATGTTTTGGTCAGGCAGAAATGTATCCGTTAGACGGACTGCATATGTCCTTTGATATATGCATTGCTGTTCCTATGGTCAATCATATTCTGTTAGAGAGTATAGGCCAGTTCGGGTAAAGAGGAGCTACGGCTCTTTACGCTATAGCCGAAAGTATAATAACAATGAGGAATATTCCTCCACTAAAACTAAATAGAAGAACGATATGAATACAAAATTATTAGATAGCAAATCTGCTCCTAAATCCATTAGCAGTGCAAAAACTAACAATAGACCTACTAATGACTTCCTTGAACTATCTGGGATCAAGAAGCATAACTTTACGTCCATTACTCCTCCTGGTATCAAAAAGGAGATTGATATGTTTATGGGTAATGGAACTGCAACGGTCATTATTTGGAAAACAAAATGAACGATATGCCTAGCAGGGTTGCTGAATACCTAAATGAAAAGAACCCATATATGGATCACAACCGTGTGCTCCATTCCAAGAGACCCAAGAAACGTCCCCGACTCAAGTTGATTAGGCAACCTGCTACTTCAAGTGAAAGAGATATAGAAGATCGGCATAAGGAACAGCAAAGGAAAGAAATAAAACAAAGGCATCCTAATGCTTCACTGAAATGGAATGGACATAGTTGGAAAGTTAGAGCAAAGGCACATCAAGTTAGGAAGCATCAAATAGAGGAGACATATGGGTTAGTTGCGTTGTATGAAATCTCATTCCGCACAGGAGCAATAGCAATGTATTTGGCAAAGGTGAAGCAGTATGCCAATGCTGTAGATAAGGGGGTAATGACAATCAATTCATTGTCCTCCCGACTAGAGAACGCACCTGATGAGAAAGCACGAATCAAAATAGAAAGTGAATTGTGGAAAGCAGATGCTGGTGTGAAATCAGCACTAAGGAAGATGTCCATATATGGAGTATTAGTATCAGCAAGTGGTGGTCTTGGTGCCGATAGAACTTACAAATTACTAAAGAAGATGGAGAAGAAAAAACGAAGATGAAAACACACCACCCTTATGCCGCAAATATAACTATGGAAAACTGGATGGACTTACTTGCTGTGAAGAAGATAGAAGGTCGCAGTATCAACTCCCTTATCAATGAAGGAGCAATGGAAGTAGTAAAGAAAACCAAAATGGAACAAAGTCAGCACAGAAAAGACAGAGAAAGTATTAGGACAATTGCTGCATTTAGATAAATAGTAATACCAAGACTGCGTATCACTAACCATAAGTCCTACTGAAAAGAGGACTCACCTCATTGAGGTGGCATACCCCCCTGCTTGCTTATTGCATCAGGGGGATTGTTTTTTCAAAGCAAAAAATAACAGTCCATTCCGATATATAAACGATCATCACTTGTTCCAATGTTCAAGTGATGAATAGAGATTTGGAAAAATTAATCCAGAGATCGGACATCCTGAATAAAACCCTCAATTTTTTTCTGCGGCAATATTTTTGCGGGGGATGCATTTTTGTAGGTGATCTTTTAGCATAGCAATCTTTATGGCCAGTTCGGGTAAAGAGGCCTAGCTCCTGTTTAGGCTATAGCCGAAAGTATAATAACAATGAGGAATATTCCTTATGTTCAATCACAATACACTAACGTGGAATGTTTCGTAAGGTGGTAAAATAGAACTGTGAAAGAAACCCTACATTGCTATACCCGTGTCAGCACCCGAGTTCAGGAGGATGGGACATCATTGGATATGCAAAGGGATGAGGGTAAGAAGAAAGCAGAAGAACTTGGGATGAAATCAAAGTTGTGGAATGAAGGTGCTGCTTCATCTCACCACGAAGATTTATTGAACAGACCCAAACTAATGGAGTTGATGAGTGAAGTTGAACACGGAGCAGTGAAGCATTTGTTCGTGTTCAATAATGACCGTCTATCTCGCAATGATATAACCCAACAGACCATCAAGATTGCATTACAGAGAAATGATGTAGTGCTTTACACCAAAGATGGTCAATTTGATTTATCTAATCCAGCAGACAAACTTTTCAAGACCGTGCTGGACGGCATAGCATCCTATGACAATGCCTTGCGTGCTGAACGAAGCAGGTTAGGAAAGATAGCAAGGGTGAGGCAAGGTTATTGGTATGGTGCTCCAACTCCTTTCGGTTATGAAAGTGTAAATAAGAAACTTGCCATCAATGCTGAGGAAAGCAAGTGGGTCAAAAAGATTTTCAAGTGGAATTACGAAGGCAAACCTTTGATATGGATAAAAGGGCAACTGGATAAGAATGGTGTGCTAGCACGGAGAGGCAATCTATTCTCAACAGGATCACTAAATGTGCTGTTAGGTAATACGCACTACATTGGTTATTACACCTGGACTGATAAGAAATCAGCAGAAACGATTACCTGTGAGTGTCCTTCTATTGTCGATGACACGGTATGGAATGCTATTGCAGATAAACGCAAGCAAGCATTAGGACGCATCAATCAAACCAATAGAACACAGAAATTTTATTTGTTGCGTGATTTGTTGGTATGCGGTGAATGTGGATCCAATATGTCTGGTCGGATTCATTATGCTCGTAGATCGCAGACATATTATTGCCCGAAGAAAATGAGAGATTGGAAGAAAGCACCAATAGCAGATAAAGATAAATGGAAAAGAGGCAAAGTCGGAGATAGAGGATGCACGATGACCCGTTCCTTGAATATTCCCATAACAGATACAGAGGTGTGGGAGATGGTGATGGATACGGTTGCTAACTCATCAATGCTGAAGGAAGGGTTCAAGGATGAGGTGCTCCAGTCAAAGTTCAAGGGTGAAAAAGAAAACGAGAGATTGCTTAGAAATGAGAAGAAAAGAAGTGATAGGTTGATGAAGGAGTTGAAGCAGGTTCAGTCAGGCATAGCAGAGGTAGAAACAAATAAATTGCTGAACAAACACGACCCTGCTGTATATGCCAAGATCAGATCAAATCTTGATGCTGAGTTGAAAACGAAAAAAGATCAGTTAGATCAGTCACGCATCAGGACAAAAGAACTCGGTAATCAAAAAAGTTGGTTGGATTGGATAGGCAAATATGGGGATGATTTGACCCTCAAAAGTGAGATGCCGAAGGAAGATAAAAAGGAATATCTACAAGGACTATTGGACAAAATTGAGGTGCGATTAGACAAAGAGACCAACGACCACATTTTGACGGTCTATTTTCGTATGGGACTGGTGGGTGATGGCATAGAATATATAAATCCGAGTAGCAAGAAGGACGGATACAAAGTTATAGAGGGGAGATCGGATAGATCAGTAATTATCTCCCGAGAGAATAGCCGAGATCGGGCAAAGAGGCCAAGCTCCTCTTTGGCTGAATACCCGAACAGGAATGGTACAGACGGTAAATCAGTGGAAAAACAGGTAAAAAAAAAGAACCTGAGTTTGCCACCGAAGGAATCCGTTCCATCACTGTGGAGTAGTTTGGTTAGATAGTAAGAGAAACCCTCAAAACACTGAAACCTACCTAACATTTGTCCTATCTGTTCGTGTTACCCATCTCTGGGTCGCACCCTATACGCAGTACCAACAGTTCCTATTCGTCACCATTAACGATTTGCGTGAGAAGGGGTGGAATTACCGTCAGATCGCAGATTGGTTGAACCAGAACGATTACAAGACTCCACGGGGTAAGATGTTTCACGGGTCACACGCACATTCCATCGTGAAGAAGAAAAAGACCCGAGAAGTTAGATTGAACCGTCGGTATGAACCAAAACTGTCTAATTTTGCCCTCCGGTTCGTGGATAGAACCCTTATCAATCAATAACCGACATACCTTCGCATTCCCTGAACTCCCCAATTCCCAGTAGTATTGTGTGGGTAGGACTTGTGGAAGTCCTGGGGTATTACAACTATGAATAAAACCCGACTACTGTTTCTTGTTCCTTTATTCCTTCTCGCAGGTCTATTCGCATTCAACTCGTATGCGGATGAGGTCACTATTGAGTATGAAAATGGAACTTATACAGGAGAAGTTGCCGGTGGTGTTCCGCATGGTCGGGGTACTCGCACATTTCCCGATGGAGAAAAGTACATCGGGGAATTCAAAGATGGCAACTATCACGGTCAAGGAACCTACACCTGGTTCGATGGATCAACGTATGTCGGGGAATTCAGGGAAGGCAAACAGAATGGTCAGGGTACCTACACCGAGGGCAGTGGTCCGAATTCAGGAGACATATATGTCGGGGAATGGAAGGACGATAAGAAACATGGTCAGGGTATCTACACATTTGCCAGTGGAGAAAAGTATGTTGGGGAATTCAAGTACGACAAAACGAATGGTCAGGGTACCTATACATATCCGGATGGAAGAAAGTATGTCGGGAATTTCATGGACGGCAAGAAGCATGGTCAGGGCACCTGGACTGAACCCGATGGATCAACGTATGTCGGGGAATTCAAGGTCGGATTACAAAATGGGCAAGGTATCTACACATTTGCCAGTGGAGAAAAGTATGTCGGGGAATGGAAGAACGGTAGAAAAAATGGTCAGGGCACCTACACATTTCCAGATGAATCAACGTATGTCGGGGAATTCAGGGAAGGCAAACAGAATGGTCAGGGTACCTACACATTTCCCGATGGGGGCAAGTATGTCGGGGAATTCAAGGACGGCATAGAAAATGGTCAGGGCACCCTAATTGCTCCCGATGGGGGCAAGTATGTCGGGGAATGGAAGAACGGCAATAAAAATGGTCAGGGCACTTACACTTTTGGTAAAGGAGAATTTGAGGGGAATAAGTATGTCGGGGAATTCAAAGACAACTTGTACCACGGGCAAGGCACCTTTACCTATGCAGATGGAAGGATATATGTTGGAGAATTTAGAGACCATAAAACACATGGTCAAGGAACCTTATACGACAAAAACGGAAAAGTAATTGCGACTTATTTGGACGGTGTTATGACGGAGAAGTAACAGATCAGCATGACTCGAAAATCAGACAAAGAAGTTGTAACCATTGAGGGGGAAGATGGTACCTACACTGGAGAAGTATCCGATGGTGTGCCGCATGGTCAGGGAACGATAACTAGTCACGACGGAACAAAGTATGTCGGGGAAATCAAGCACGGCAAACAACATGGTCAGGGTACATACACCTTTGGTAGTGGTCCGAATTCAGGGGACATTTATGTCGGGGAATGGCAGGACGGTAAAAGACACGGTTATGGCACTTTTACCCATGCCGATGGATCAAAGCATGTCGGGGAATTCAAGTACGACAAAACGAATGGTCAGGGTACTTATACCGATGCCGACGGAACAAAGTATGTAGGTGAATTCAAGGACGACGAATACCATGGTCAGGGGACCTACACCTTTGGCAGTGGTCCAAATTCAGGGGAGAAGTATGTCGGGGAATGGAAGAATGACAATTTCCACGGTCAGGGTACTTATACCTATCCCGATGGATCAAAGCATGTTGGGAAATATAAGGATGGTGAAAAGAATGGTCAGGGCACTTGGACCCATCCCGAAGGGGCAAAGTATGTCGGGTTTTGGAAGAACGACAATCGACATGGTCATGGTACCTACACGTTTGGCAGTGGTCCAAATTCAGGGGACAAGTATGTCGGGGAATGGAAGAATGACAATTTCCACGGTCAGGGTACTTATACCAATGCCGACGGAACAAAGTATGTCGGGGAGTTCAAGGACGACACATGGGATGGTCAGGGCACCTACACATATTCCGATGGATCAATATATGAAGGTCAATGGGTGGATGGTTCGGCAAATGGTTTTGGAAAAGAAACACGTAAAGACGGGTCAATTTATGAGGGTGAATGGAAAGATGGAGCACGGCACGGTCAAGGGACCTTGACCCATTCTAATGGTGAGAAATATGTAGGGGATTTCAAGGAAGGACATATGTATGGTCAGGGCATTCTCATCTATGCCAATGGAACAAAGTATGTCGGAGAATTCAAGGATGGTCTATTTCACGGTCAGGGGACTTTTACCTTTACCGATGGAGCACAGTATGTCGGTGAACTAAAAGACAACCACCGGCATGGTCAGGGGACTTTTACCTTTCCCCCTGCATCAAGGTATGTCGGGGAATGGAAGGACGACGAATACCATGGTCAAGGGACTTATACCTATGACGATGGATCCAAATATGTCGGGGAGTACAAGGACGGCAACCCATGGAACGGTACCGAATACGACGAGGATGGGGAAATATCTGCCACCTATTCGGATGGTGTTATAACGGAGAAGTAACCCAGCACACCAAGGAATTCAATTTACCTTACAATTAACGTGCATGACGAAAAAAGGTTTACTTGTTGTATTGCTGCTTGTGCCTCTTTCGGTTTTTGGTGCCGATTCCAACTATGGTGATCTAACTGTAACTCGACTTGTTCGTGTTTATGATGGTGATACCTTTTATGTTGATATTGATGGACTCCATCCAATTATTGGACAAAACGCACCCATTCGGTTGAGGGGAGTCGATACTCCAGAAGTAGGTCGTCGTAGCAAATGCGACGAAGAAAAGATCCTTGGAAACCAAGCAAAAGTGTTTGTAGAAGATCGTTTAACAGGTGCAAAGATCATCCTATTGAATATTGATCGAGGCAAATACTTCCGGATAATTGCGGATGTAACGTATAACGGCATCGATCTTGCAACTGAACTTCTTAAAGCAGGACATGGAAGGAAATACGATGGTGGAAAAAGGTCTGGATGGTGTGACTCGTAAGTAAAAGGCATCCTGATCATCTAAAAGTAGCAACAGACCGAATGGTCTCTCGGACTTTTCTGTAGTTCCCAAGTTCTTGTTTGGTTTTCTTTACTACTTCTCTTGTACCTTCATTACTGTCCATCCCAGACTTTCCGTCCTAAACTATCCCGATGAAAAACCTGACCCTCACCATCTGCCTGACCCTTGCAGTTTTTCTTGTATGAGAAATCCCAACATCAACCGGGGGACTCTTCCTCCTGGTCTTTATTACCTTGGTGATCTGACTTATCTTCTCAACAATGAAGATTATGACGAAGTGATGGGAAAAACAGAAAATCCCCGGCAGAGTGGTATCTTCATAAATAAAAAAGGTCAAAAGTTTGCAATCTTTTCGACCATGTATGGTGATGGAATCTATTTGGATAATAATGGTGATTCATATGGTGTGGATTCGGGTACGATTGGTGCGTATCCGATTGAGAGTTTTGATGAAGTGAATGAACTTGGACAAGGAGTTGAGTTTATTGATGAAGTGAATGTGGATTATGATGAAGAAACGGGCATTATCAGTTTTGGCAATATTCATATTCATACCGACCCATTTGATGAGGTAAATGATTCCAACTAAAAAATTAGCATTTATCTCAATGATGCAACCGACCGAATAGTTTCTCGATCTTTTCTGTATTGACCCAATTCTTCTTTCGTTTTTCTAACGACTTCTCTCACACCTTCATTGAGAAGAACCCGAAGATATCCCCCAAAACTGTCTAATTTTGCCCTCCGGTTTGTTGATAGAACCCTCATAAACTCCCCATTTGAGGGCAAAATGTCATAAATGTTGTCTTAAATGATATTTTCTCGTAAGTAGTTCTTTTTAAACACTTATTATCCAAAACGGTATTGACATATGCTTATGAATGTGTTATTATAATATTATAGAATGAAAATAAGGCATTAATAGAGGGAGAATAGGTAATGAGTAGATTGGGGAAAACTGGAAGTGCAGTGGTTTTGACTGACCAACAACTCAAAATCGTTTTTAAGACGATTTTGGGGAGTGGTAGTGTGCATACAGACAGAAACTACCTAATCATCGTCCTATCGCACCTGTGCGGTTTGCGGGCAAAGGAACTCGCATCTCTCAAAGTGAGTGATGTGATGGTTGGTGGAAAGGTGGTGGATACCCTGCGGTTGATTGGTTCTTACACGAAGGGGAATAAACACCGAGATATTCCACTGAATAACCACAAGGTTATTGGTGCAATAAAAAAGCACATAGATAATCAAATGGAAGTGCGTGGTCGGTTCGTTGAACCAACCAATCCATTATTCCGGTCGCAGAAAGGTCGGTTTTTCTCACCAAACTCTATGGTTCGGTTAATCAAACGCATTTACGAAGATGCAGGGTTTAGAAATGCCAGTAGTCACAGTGGTCGGAGGAAGTTTGCAACCACCCTGATAGAAAGTGGTGCAGATATTAACTGTGTGAAGTTGTTGATGGGACATTCCAGTATCCAGACAACAGCACGGTATTTTTCTACGAACCCAAACCGACTTGCGAACTTAATGGGTAGTTTGAGTATGTGAGTGGTAATGATTTTTCCCTAATAGTTAGGAGATGCAATAACAACAATCTTTCGGTCGCAGTTGTAGTTATAAAGTAAATGAAGTGCGGCAGGAGGATGTGAAGATGAAAGTTAGTAAAAACCCTGAAATGGACCACTTTAAGGTCGACTTCGAAAAACGAAGGTATGGTGAGATGTCACCTGACGAACGGCAAATCGTTAATGACCTAACAGATCAAATAGACAAGATTGTCGGGTCAGATTGGATGAAGAAATACCCTTCGTCCGAAAGTTTACAAGATGCATTCCGTGAAATCTTAAAAAAATGTCCGTCAAAAGAACTGGGATATACGTTGTATAAACGATTGGTTTTTAATTGGAACTACGATAAGCACGAGACACATACCGTGGTCGCAAATTTCTGTCGTGCACTGAACTATGAGTTCACAGAAGGTTATGTTCCAAATGCTGAATGGGAAGTTTGAGTGTCGCACACTTGTATTGAGTTTGCGTAAATCGGTGCGACACATACATCAAACTTGATTGGGTTTGCGTAGATGTTTGCGACACATACATCATTTATGAATATGCATAAATAGTTGTGTCGCAAAACATCAAATAAACAGTAGGTCGTTGTGTTGTTAAACAACAATCTATGGGAACGGTCAAGTCGTTGGAGGGGTGTATGGGTAAGTCAGTAGAACGAATAGATAAACAAGACGCACTTAAAGTTATTAAGAACGCAAAGTCATCAGTGAATAAATCTGTAGAGGAGTTTTATTTTATTAGTGGAGATAAGAACACGATTAAACAACTGCCTTCTACACAACAGAAAGAAATACAAGGTTATATCGGTAATAAGTCAGTGAAGATTATTCTGTGGAGAAACTAATGAACGATATGGTTACTCAGGTAGTGGAGGTATTAGATGAAGGGAACCCGTTTATGTCTCCCAATAGAGTTCTTAAATCACGGGTTAAGAAACTACAACGCAGACGCAGACCTATACGACCTGCGACCACTACTGGTGCGTTAGATGCATCACAGAAACATAAGGAACGAGACAGAAAACGAGCAAAAGACCAACACCAAAAAGCACCTCTTAAATGGGACAACGGTGCGACAAGGTGGTTAGTAAGACAACAGGAACACGATGAAATATTAAGAGAGACCCAACACCTTAATGAGATTAGTTTGAGGACGATTGGTATAGGTGCGTCAATGGGTTTGGTTAAGAGATGGAGCAGTAAAGCAACGCAAGAGATAAACAAACTCAAATCACTTGGAGCACGTCTTAGGACTGCACCAGATGACGCAGAACGAACGAAACTGCACGGAGAGATAGTTAGTGTAGATGCAACCGTATTTGATGCACTCCGCAAGATGATGATTTATACCGCAACCCTTAATACATCGGGTCTTATTGGATTAGAACGAACACTTACAAAGAAACTTACTTTAAGTAAACAACGGAGGAAGAAGTAAATGGGACAAGCAAGAACAATCAAACGACACAGTAGTTTGTTAGATGAAAAGAATTACAACGATATGGCAAAGGTAAAGAGTAAGACCGGCATATCTATCAACCGGCAAATCAACGATGCAGTTAGTCGTTTTTATATTCCGCACATTACAGATGAGATAGTAAAGATGCAGAAGAAAACGAACACCCTGCGTGGTTTGTCTAACAGCAGAGTTTTTGGATAAACAAGGAAGTCAAAACAAAACAGTCATACATAAGTCGGTTATATACATCTGCATCTAACGATGACTTTTGATACAGATAAACGCATTACGAATATTTTTCTCAACAAAAATCCGAGGAATATTTTTTGTTGTGAATGACCTTTTTGTAGAAAGAAACAATCTTCTAAAAATAACCGAAATAAACAATATTCTTCTACTGATTTCTGGAACTTTTTGTATAAGTAGTAATACATATCTTTTTTATTCTTAAGAAAAAAAAGTTAGATGATTAAAAAAATGAAACCCGAAAAAAAACATTTGTTTGTTTTTTTTACTTGCCTGAAAGGCAAGAGTGTTAAGAAGATTAAGAGATTTATGGTGAAACAGAAACGACAAGAAACCCAGATGAAGATACAAGAATTGAGTTGTTGATTACTCCCTGTGAAGGATGATGAACCTACTGGAACTTGATTAGTAAACCATCATTACTATTTATCAAGTTAGGATGCAAACCACTGAATAGTTCATCACAACGGAGAACCCCACCGGAGGTATTAGTCAGACCTAATATTTCGCAGGTGGGTTTTCTTCCCAGCAACTTACACATCACCCAACAACGGTAAGAACCCTGAGGGTCGTGTAGTTTCCAGTTTCACCATAAACATTTTGATATTTTTAGTTATGAAGTAGTTAGTGATATGAAGAAGAACGAGACATTACATATTTACACCAGAGTATCTACTCGTATCCAAGAAGATGATGGAACATCTTTGGATACGCAGAGAGATTTGGGTGTAAAGAAAGCAGAAAACCTGGAGATGAAATCTAAACTCTGGAATGAAGGTGCTGCTTCATCTCACCACGAAGATTTGCTGAACAGACCGAAACTGATGGAGTTGATGAACGAAGTTGAAAACGGTTTGGTCAAACATCTGTTCGTTTTCAATAATGACCGACTGTCCAGAAATGAAATTACCCAACAGACCATAAAGATTGCATTACAGAGAAATGGTGTGGTTCTTTACACCAAAGATGGTCAGTTTGATCTTACTAACCCTACCGACAAGTTATTCAAGACCGTTTTGGACGGTATTGCTTCTTATGATAATGCCCTACGAACAGAACGCAGTAGGTTGGGTAAGATTGAAAAAGTAAAACAAGGTTATTGGTTTGGTGGTGCTCCACCATTCGGGTATCAAATTGTAGATAAGAAACTCGAACTTCACCCAGAAGAAAGCAAGTGGGTCAAAAAAATGTTCCGTTGGTATTACGACGGCAAATCTATTATTTGGATCAAATCGCAACTTGATAAGAACGGGGTGCTTGCACGACGAGGAAATCTATTTGCCACAGGTTCAATCACTCGACTATTTAGAAACACGCACCACATCGGTCATTACACTTGGACTGATAGAAAATCAGGTGAAACACTTACCGTTCCCTGCCCTCCTATTGTTGATAAAACTGTGTGGGATGAAATCCAAAAGAGAAGAAATGCAAAACTGTCGAGAAAACAACAAAGCAATAGAACTCGTAATTTCTATCTACTGCGTGATTTGATGGTCTGTGATGAATGTGGTTCCAATATGTCTGGTCGCATCTATGAACCTGCCAAAAACAATTTCTATTACTGTCCTTCCAAACAGAGAAACTGGAAGAATGGTGTATTACCAGAAGGTAAGAAATGGAAACGAGGCAAAGTGGGACAACACGGTTGCACTATGGTTCGTTCGTTGAATATACCTATCACTGACCAATTCGTATGGGATACGGTGATTGATACGGTATCCAATTCCTCAATCTTGAAACAGGGATTCAAGGAAGAAGTACTACAAAACAAGTTCAAGGGTGATAAAGAAAATGAGAGATTGATAGGCAATCTAAAACAAAAGGATGCTGCGTTGAAAAGAAGATTGAAACAGGTTCAGTCCGACCTTGCAGATGTGGAAACCGACATCCGACTGAAAAGATTGGATTCAGATTACGATGGAGAGGTCTTTGCACTAATCAGATCGAAACTGGTTGCAGAGTTGAAACGGGTAAAAGATGGTATTGAACAGACCCGCATAACGGTCAAAGAACTGGGAAACCAGAAAAAATGGTTAGATTGGGTTGAAAAGTATGGAGATAATTTGCGACTGAAAAATGATCTGTCCAAAGAAGATAAAAAGGACTATCTGGAGGGGTTGATTGAAAGGATTGGTGTTCGGTTGGACAAAGAAACCAACGATCACCATTTAGACATAACCTTCAGGATGGGTTTGGTCGATGATGAAATACAATATGTCGATACGAACGATAGGAGTGTCGGTTATACGGTGGTAGAGGGTGATAAAGGTGCAGAGATAGTGATTTCTAAAGGAGAGGTGGAACGGATGCATACCGAAAAGAGAGTGTCTCGGAGGTGGTATTCCAAAAAAAAAGCAGTAGGAGGACTAATGCCATCTCATACTATCCAACCAAAAGCATCCATCACCGTGGAATAGTTTGGTTAGGGGGTAATCAAACCCCCCAGAATACTGAAACCGACCTAACTTTTGTCCAAATCTGTTTGTGCCACCCATCTCTGGGTCGCACCCTATACC
>Ga0315338_1002536_pt1 | contig 17816 bp, 15 predicted proteins | sample ASW8metaG_FD_204518 | JGI IMG/M metagenome (GOLD analysis project Ga0315338, IMG submission 204518) | Ammonia-oxidizing marine archaeal communities from Monterey Bay, California, United States - ASW #8 | ecosystem: Environmental > Aquatic > Marine > Coastal | place: USA: California | collected... | reverse complement strand
CCTGCAACCCAAGGGGGTCGCGGTGATTATCGAAAGCGCTCACCAATGCATGACAACCCGCGGCGTTCATAAAGACGGTGTGACCATGGTGACCAGCACAATGCTGGGCATTTTTCGACGGTCAGATATCACCCGAGGTGAACTTCTGGCCTTTATCGGCAAAGGCTGATTTTTCCGATCAGGAACTCATTTAAGTGATTAATTTTCGCCTTATTCTGTCGATTATCGGAATACTCCTTGTAATTCTTGGTCTGGCAATGCTGATTCCGGCAGCGGTGGATCTGTTTGTCAACGATCAAGACTGGCAGGTCTTCTCTGTTGCGGCGGCGGTGGCACTCTTCGTGGGCGGTGGCCTGTTTTTATCGAACCGCGGCGCCAGTCTCGAACTAGGCGGGCGGCAGGCGTTTATCCTGACAACCGTGGCCTGGATCGCTTTGCCTGCCTTCGCGGCGCTGCCGCTGACGTTTAGCGAACTGAATATCTCCTATACCGATGCATTTTTTGAAGCAATGTCAGGTTTGACAACAACCGGATCTACGGTTTTGACGGGGCTTGACGATGCTCCTCTTGGTATTTTGCTTTGGCGCGCCTTATTGCAATGGCTTGGCGGGATCGGCATCATCGTGATGGCTATCGCCATCCTGCCGCTTCTGCGCATTGGCGGCATGCAGCTTTTCCGTATGGAAAGCTCTGACGCCTCTGCCGAGAAAGCCATGCCGAGACTGACCGAAATTGTCAAAACCATCGCCTATATTTATCTTGCCTTAAGCCTGATTTGCGCCCTGTCCCTTTGGGCAGCCGGAATGACATTTTTTGAAGCCGTTGCCCACACCATGACGACAATTTCAACGGCGGGCTTCTCTACATCTGATGGATCCGTCGGCTACTTCAACAGCCCCCTGATCGAAAGCATTATTGTCATTTTCATGATTCTGGGGGCGCTACCGTTCCTGATGTATTTGCATCTTCTGCAAGGCAAGCCCGGTAGTTTCCTGACTGATAGTCAGGTACGCGTTTTCCTGACCATTATTCTAATTGGAATTTTTCTCATGGTTGTCTGGCAGATGACGGAGGAGAATTTGGGCTTCTGGCTGGCGCTTCGATACGCAACTTTCAATGTCACTTCCATCATAACTGGCACCGGATATGCGACGACGGATTACAATGCCTGGGGCGGCTTCGCGGTCACGGCGTTCTTTTTCTTTATGTTTATTGGCGGCTGCGCTGGCTCAACGTCCTGTGGAATCAAGGTGTTTCGTTTTCAGGTCTTGGCGGAAACAGTTCGCTGTCAACTCATGCAATTAATCCGCCCAAGTGGAATATTTCGGCCAGAATATAACCGTCGTACGCTCGGTGATGACACCATTAGTGCCGTGATGAGCTATATCTTTCTTTTCCTACTTACATTTGCCGTGCTTACCATTGCTCTTAGCCTGACGGGACTAGACTTCCTGACCTCAATTTCCAGCGCCGGAACCGCCATCGCCAATGTCGGCCCAGGTCTTGGCGAAATAGTAGGCCCGGCAGGGAGTTTTAAATCCCTGCCTGATACGGCAAAGTGGCTAATGGCGCTTGGTATGCTACTGGGGCGTCTCGAACTTTTCACAGTACTGGTGCTATTTTCTCGTCGATTCTGGCAGCGCTAAGCGGGTTTTGATGAGTAGAATCGTTTTAGTCCGCCAAAAACTCGCCCGAAATCTTCCTGTATAACCAGAAGTGAAGGCACCACGAACAGAACCAATACAGTCGACGCCATTAATCCAAACACAAGGGTAATGGCCATGGGGATGAGGAATTGCGCTTGCAAACTGGTTTCAAACAATAACGGTGTCAAACCACCGATAGTCGTCAAGGATGTCAGCAGCACAGCACGTAGCCGGTCACAAGTACCATCAATAACGGCATCTCGATAACCTTCCCCCTTCGAAATCCGCTCTTCAATAACACTCACCAGAATAATCGAGTTATTGACCAGAATACCGGACAATCCAAGGAGTGCGATCAGTGACAGGATTGTCAGGTTAAAGCCAAGCAGATAATGCCCAAAAATTGCTCCCACAATACCAAAGGGAATGATCGACATAACAACAATGGGCCGCCAATAGGATGAGAACACCCAGGCAAGGATCAGGTAAATAGCAGACATACCAAGCATGGCTCCAAGTTGCATATCCGCCAGCGTATCTGCCTGTTCTTCCGATTTTCCGGCAAAGCGATATGTCAGACCATACTTACGGGCGATAGCATCCAATCCGTCCTCGGGAAGCGCCGCTAGAACCTGATCAGATGAGGCCTGGTTTTCATCGACTTCGGCAGTAATAGCAACTTCCCGGACACCATCTTCACGCTTGATTCGGGCAAATCCGACCTGACTGCGTTCCGACACAACTTCGGAGAGAGGCACCTCGACGCCTGCCGTACTTTTCAGGTAAAAACCTTGAAGCGCCGCGGCCGCCACCTGGTCCCGGGGCAACTGTACTCGAATAGTGACCTCTTCATCACCGCGAGCAAATTTTTTGGCAATCACACCTTCGAAGCCGGCACGTACCTGCGAGGAAATCAAATCAGTTGTAAAGCCCAGTGCCCGGCCACGAGGAGTCAATTCCAGGATAATTTCCTGTTTGCCAGTCGGCAGGTCATCCTCAATATCGGAAACGCCCTTAAATTTCTTGAGCAGAATTTTCACGTCCTCTGCCGCAGCTTTTAGCACCTCTACATTATCTCCCTTAAGTCGGATATCCAGCTCGCGCCCGGGGGGACCACCAATCCGTTCCGTAAGTGCAATACGGGTAAGTCCCGGCATCTCGCGAATTTCCGCACGCCAGGCATTGATAAATTCGGCCGTGCGGACATCGCGGACATCCGCAGAAACAAGCTCCACCGTCATCCCACCGCGATGATCACCGGCAACTGAACTAAATTGATCACCAATGCTGACACCAATTTTTCCAAAGGCATTTTCAACAAGGCCGCCTTGTCCGTTTGTCAATTCTTCTTCAACTTTGTAGAGAGACCGGTCAAGCTCGGCGACCATTGCCTCGGTTTCACTTCGGGAAGTTCCGGGTGAGAAGACGATATTGGCATTGACCACATCCGCCTCTGGCGATGGAAAGAAATTAAAGGCAAGGCGTCCCCCCGCCATTAAACCAATTGAAATAATGAATATGGCAACGGCCGCTGCCAGCGTAGCGTAGCGCCAGGATACGGCAATAGTCACCACCCGTTTGAAAAGGTGCGTCTGAAAATACTGGAACTTGGCGTCGAACCATTGGCGCGCAACGCTGTCCTTACTGCCCTGCCGCCTAAGCGCATGGCGCATGTGGCCCGGTAATATCAGGAAGCATTCAATCAGGCTGGCAAGCAGAACCGAAACAACCACCGCCGGAATGGCGCCGATAATCTGCCCTATAATATCGCCGATCATGAAAATGGGGAGGAAGGCCGCAATAGTTGTCAAGCTGGAGGCAAATACCGGCGCCAGCATTCGAAGCGCCCCTTTTTCTGCCGATTCCGCGCCGCTGAGGCCCGTTGATCTTAAGTATGAAGAATGCTCGCCGACCACAATGGCATCGTCAACGATAATCCCTAGCGACATAATAATCGCGAAAAGGCTAATCATGTTTATAGACTGGCCCGTCAACAGCATGACGCCGGCAGTTGCAAAGATGGCCACAGGTATACCGGCTGCGACCCATAGCGCTACCCTCACATTCAAAAACACGAACAACACGATCAGGACTAATATGAGACCACTTGCACCGTTGGTGATCAGCAGCCGGATACGGTCTTCAATAAGGCTTGCCTGAACATCATATTGTGTTATTTCGAGCTCCGGTGGCCAGCGACTTTTTTCACGTTCGAAATAGTCATCGACAATTTTTGCAGCTTTCAGCGCATCTGTTGATTGGGACCGTTGAATTTGAATTTCTACTGCCTGCTCTCCATGCCGAAGACCGGTTTTGCCTTTTTCAGCAAACTGATCCTGGACATTGGCTATATCGCGAAGATATATTTTCTGGCCACCCTCGAAGGACTTTATTTCCAACTCACCGACGGATTTAGCATCGTTCTTCTGCTCCAGAGATCGAAGCTGCCGTTCAAAATTACCTGAAATCGTCCCAAGCGGAACATCTTTTGAATTATCACGAATGACCCCTGCAATATCATTGAGCGACATGTTTAGGCGCCTTAGCTCGCGCCTATTAACCTCAACCCAGATTTCCTCTTCCCGGGCACCAAACAGGGTAATCTTATCAATCCCAAGATCGAGGAGGTCGTCACGCATGGTCTTGGCAATCTGCTTCAGCGCCGCTTCAGAGAAAGGGCCCGAAATTGACAATCGAGCAATGGGGTCATAAATCACAACACGCTTGATTATCGGCGTTTCCGTTGTCTCCGGGAAAGTCGTAATTTGAGCAATGCCCTGTTCTATTTCTGAAAGTGCCGCTTGCATATCAGTCGTCGGCTCAAATTCGACGACCACCGTGCTGCTTCCCTCCACCGAATAGGACGTTACCCGCTTGACCCCACTTAGAAAGCGGACTTCAGGTAAAATCGCTGTCGTAATGTTACTGTCTACGTCTTCAGCACTCGCGCCCGGCCAGATAATCGTCGTTGTGATAACTTCAGTGCCGAAATCGGGGAAAAACTGGGTATTCAAACGGAAGATCGACGCAATACCGATGACGATCATCATAATCATCAACAGGTTAGCGGCATTTTTATGCCGCACGAATATCCTGACAAGACCTGGTAAATTCATTAGCGCACCTCAACCTTCAGGTTGGGGCCGATTTCAGGAAAACGGCTGGTGACCACCATGTCACCGCTGACGATATCTCCGCGCACGAACAATTCCCCGCCATTTCGGGCAATTACCTCAACTTCGCGCGGAACCAACCGGCCCTCCTTGACGATATAGACAGTATTATCATCAAAGACACTGTATTCAGGGAGCTTTACGACATCCCCATAACGGTTTCCAGAAAGAATTATATCGACGAAAGCGCCGGGACGCAGAAGGTTGATATTTTTATTACTTTCGAGGACTGCGTAAACTTCGACCCCCCCGGTGGTGGAACTTATTTCAGAACTGAGCCGTGTGACTTTCCCAACGAAGGAAAGCCCTGTCGTCCCTGATTGCCAAATTACGGTAACCGGGCGTCCGATAATGCCCGCGGCGTCAGCTACCAACAGACCGTACTGGCTATCCGAAAGCAAGAACCTTGCTTCCAGCTGATCCGCGTCGATCAATCGAGCCACCTTATCCCGAGCATCAATATTTTTACCAAATTCCGCGCTGACCTCCGCAACATATCCCTTGAACGGAGCCACAAGACGGGTGTTATTCAAATCCCGCTCAGCACGCCGCACACCAACGTCCAACCTTTCGATAACTGCCTTTTGCTGGCCAATTCGCGCATTCAGAATACCAAGCTGAGCATCCCGTAGTTCAACTGTCTGCCGTTGACGACTCAAAGATGATTTCGCATCATCCAGGGCCTTGGTTGAAATATTTCCGCGCTTGGAAAGGCTTTGGGATCGCGCTACGTTGCTCACTTCTCGCTCAAGAATCTCACGATCCCGGGCCAACGCCGCCTGTTCCGATTTCTGCGTTGCAATCAATTCTTCTAGCCGCGATTTCGCTTCGATCAGTCCTGCTCTATTCTCGTCAAGCCGTGCCTGAAATTCAAACGGATCAACAGCTACCAGCAGATCGCCCTTCTCCAGAATAGACCCTTCGTTAAAATTTTCCCCGACTTCGATCACCTCACCACCAACCAGGGAGCGTAACTCCACATCGCGCGCAGCAACGAGAGAACCGAACAACTCAAGATCAAGCGATTGATCCGTTACTTCCGCCGGCATCGCGGCGACTATCCAGATACGCTCTTCGATGATTTCCGGTTCAATAACGGGCTTGGTTTTCACCAGATACAGAAGGCCGCCAGCTCCAAGTCCCAGGATCCCTAGAGGCAGCAGAACTTTCAGGCTTGTGGAAAAGAAACTGTTCACACTTTTACCCTTCCAATACGGCGTCTCTATGAGCATCGAGATCAAGTATCCGCAAAATCATGATTGTCAGCGCCTTTTTAATTTTATCTATCTCGTCCGGGCCAATTTGATCCCAGCCGAGGCGAGCCTTTACCAGAGCTTCGTTGAGCGCATATTGCAGCGACATTATCAAAATAGAGTGGGTTACCAGGCGGACATTTTCACTGTTTTCCGGTTCAACAAGAGATTTAGCAACCAGAATTCCAATCAGGTCATGCATCACATTGATGTGGCCGGTCATGGCAATATCAAAGCAATCCGTTGGGGCCTGTATTTCCCGTATCATCAACCGCATACGCCAACGCGGGTAGTCTGGCGACATCACGCTATCGATAAGGTAGGAGACGAACAGCACGACGATCTTTGCAAGAGCCGTACGATCATTGCCCGCTGCCTGCATTTGAGTTTGCAAAAGCATGCCAAAATGTACACGGATAGGCTTGAGGTCATCTATGATCTTTTCGAAAATAGCGCGGTAAAGGCCTTCCTTACTTTCGAAATGATAGGAGATTGCAGACAGATTTACGCCTGCCGCCTTGGCAATTTCCCGCGTTGAGACTGCATCAAACGGACGATCCGCAAAAAGCGGGCCTGCCGTTTCAATCATTCGCTCTGATGCTGAAAGTTTCGTATCGCTCATTTTTAGGTCAATCGTTTGAACTATAAAAAATCACAATACTCCGTTAAAATGAATATGGAAAGTGTCCACCATCACATTTTAAGAAAAACCTTGGATAAGCCTAAGGCATAAGGATGAAATATGAAGCCTCATCTAGCCTCAGCGGAGGTAAGGGCCCAAGAAGGTCCGGATATTTTTCTCCATTTCCTGATCAAAAGCCCGCATCAACGCTTCAACCTGAATGTAATAGGCCTTTTCCCGTTGATTGAGAGTAATGCCTTCAGGGACGGATTTGGAGCGCGTTGCCTCCGCTGTCACAAAGCCGGATGATCCAGAGATTTCCGTGATTTTAACCTCTACCAGAACATGAAACTCATAAAGCTCCGATTGATCCTTGGTAACAATGGCCTTCAGACCAGATGTTTTCGGCAGCGGTTTCTCAACAGCGCTGGCGTCCTTGATAGTTACTGTCGCCACAGAGCCACTCGTCCCGACTGCAACCAGCCGGTCCCGGACCCAATTGCGCACAGACTGATCTATTTTGACAGGCAGTTCATGTTCAACATGTGGAAGCTTAAGAGGCGGAACAAACTCGTTCACAACCTTGATTTCGCCTACATCCAGCCTGAGTGGATTAAGATGCGAAAAGGTTACTTCCGGATAAGTGGGATTTGGCGGAGCCTTGGCACAGCCAACTAGCATCACCGTCATCAGGAGAGCCAACACTGTTACTACCGGGCGTATTCCTGTCATGGTTTCCTCACCTTTATTCGGGTCTAACTAGTCGTACTTTAGTACGGTCCGGGGCTTCAATTCAAGTGCCGGTTTGGCGAAAAAACTAGCTGGCTGTTTTAGATATTTCTTCGAGGCTGAAGCTATATTTACTGCCGCAGAACTGACAATCAGCAGTAATAACACCATCATCCGCCATATGATCAAGGTCCGTCGCACCAAAAGTCCGCAATGTCGTCAGGACCCGCTCCACGCTACAACTGCACTGGTCCAGTAATTCCTGAGGATCATAAAGCCAGACACCATCTTCATGGAAAAGCTTATAGAGTAATTCAGAAGACTTCAGCACAGGACTGGTGAGCTCGCCCGGTGTAATAGTCGAAGCAAGCGCTTGGGCATTCCGCCAGTTTTCATCTTCATCATGACGGGTAATTTCTGTCGAACCTTCGTCGGGAAGCCTCTGCACCATCAGGCCGCCAGCTCGCCATTTTCCATCAATTTTCTCCACGGCAACGCGCAGCAGAGTATCAAGCTGCTCCGACTTATCGAAATAGTTTTCCATGCAGGTTGCCAGACTATTTCCTTCCAGCTCCACAATACCCTGATACCGGTTTCTTTCCTTACCAGCATCAATAGTGAATGCAATATAGCCTTTGCCAAAGAATTTACTGACACCATCAAGCTCGCTACTGTTTTCAGCTTCGGCAAGTTTATCAGCATCAAAGCCCGCATACCCCCGCATATTGCCGGGTGTCGTCATATCGGCTGCAATGACACCGATTGCTCCTTCACCTTTCGTTTGGACAGTGAAAATGCCATCAAATTTCAATGCCCCGCCAAGCATGGCGGCGAGAACAAGCCCTTCACCGAGGAAGCGCGCCACGGTCTCAGGGTAATCGTGGCGCTGAAGAATGCTATCTACTACCCCGCCAAAGCGCACAAGACGTCCGCGAACGCCCGCCTTCGCCATTTGAAAGGGCTGAATAACATTATCCACAAGTATTTTCTGTTCCGGCATTTCAGCCATGGAGCACCTTTATCAAATATTCTCGATTAAGCCGCGCCAAGGCACCAACGCAAAACGGCTTTTTGCGCATGAAGGCGGTTTTCCGCTTCGTCAAAAATCACCGACTGGCCGCCATCCATAACAGCAGTTGTTGCTTCTTCGTCCCTATGGGCAGGCAGGCAATGCATAAAAATGGCATCACTTGCGGCCGCGGCCATCATCGCCTCATCCACCTGAAAAGAGGCCAAAAGATTATGGCGGTCCGCAGCGTCGTCCCCCATTGAAACCCAGGTATCCGTGACGATACAATCGGCGCCCATAGCCGCCTCGCGCGCGTCCTGAGTAACATGAACAATGGCGCCAACCTCGCGTGCCCAATCCAGTGCGCGAGGATCAGGGCTCAGTTCGTCCGGGCAGGCAACACGTAATTCAAAACCAAACTGACCGGCCGCATGGATCCAGGATGAGACCATATTGTTGCCATCCCCACTCCAGGTAACAATTTTATTGGCAATAGAACCACGATGTTCCTCGAAGGTCACGACATCTGCCATCAACTGACAGGGGTGGCTATCATTTGTCAGGCCGTTGATCACCGGCACTGTCGCGTTGGCAGCCAATTCCTCAAGTTTCGCATGATCATCGGTACGGATCATAATAGCATCCACATAGCGCGAAAGTACTTTTGCGGTATCGGCGATGGTCTCACCCCGGCCAAGTTGCATATCGTTACTATTCAAGACAATGGTATCCCCGCCGAGCTGACGCATGGCCATATCAAAGGACACGCGTGTTCGTGTCGATGGAAATTCGAAGATGGCCGCCAAAGTGTGACCGACGAGCGGCGCTGCAGGATCAACGGTTCCTTTCGGCAAACCCGCGCGCGCCTGTTTTACAGAAATCGCGTCGTCAATAATCCCGCGTAAGCTGGACTTCTCTAGCAGGTTCAAATCCAGGAAATGTTTTTGCTCAGACATTCTCAAGCTCCGTGCAGACCTCATCCAGAGCATCTATAAGCTCCGAAATCTGGCTATCTTCAATGATCAATGGCGGCAACAAACGGACAACGTTATCACCCCCCATGGCAGTCAATACGCCATGCTTCATCAGCATGTTAAAGAGCTGCTTATTCTCGATCTTGCATTTAAGGCCGAGATGCAGCCCGACGCCACGCAATTCTTCCAGAATATCCGGGTGTCGATCAATAACCCCTTCAAGCCCCTGCTTGAGATGATTCCCCATTTCAACCACATGATCCAGAAAACCGTCGGCCGTAATAGTATCGGTGACGGCACCGGCAACGGCCATTGCCATGGGGTTTCCGCCATAAGTCGATCCATGGCTGCCGACCGTCATAGCCACAGCCACTTTTTCAACGGCTAAACAGGCGCCGACGGGAAATCCACCCCCAAGCGCCTTTGCCGAGGTCATGATATCAGGCGCCATGCCCGCATGTTCATACGCAAAAAGCTTGCCGGTCCGCCCCATGCCGGTCTGGATTTCATCGAAGACCAGCAACAGCCCACGATCATCGCATAGTTCACGAAGCGCTCTCAGGAAAGCGGGTTCAACGACCTGAATACCGCCTTCGCCCATGATCGGCTCGATCATGATCGCCGCCGTTTCTTCGGTTATTGCTGCTTTGACAAATTCGATGTCTCCAACAGGTACCTGATCAAATCCGTCGACTACCGGACCGAAACCCGCAAGGAGCTTTTCCTGACCCGCAGCGGCGATGGTTGCCAGAGTTCGACCATGAAAGGAATTTTCAAACGCGATAATCCGGTATTTTTCCGGCTTTCCGATATGACTGAAATATTTCCGAACCATCTTGATGGCGCATTCATTTGCTTCAGCGCCCGAATTGCAGAAATAAACGGCATCGGCAAATGTTGCGTCTACCAGCTTTTGTGCTAGTTCCTCTTGGCCCGGAATCCGGAATATATTGGATACATGCCAGACCTTGGATGCCTGATCGGTAATAGCCGCCACCAAATTCGGATGGGCATGGCCAAGTGCACTCACCGCGATGCCGGCAGCAAAATCAAGATATCGCCGTCCGTCATTCCCGTAGAGATACGGGCCGTCCCCTTTTTCGAAAGAAAGGTCGGCGGGAGCATAGTTTGATAACAATGCCGGAATCATATGCTTTCTCCACAATTTGAAATGACAAGAAATCTGTGAAGGGGCCGGAAGATGCGGGCTTTACCGCCAAACTGACCCCAGAAAGCGCGGAATTATTGACAGGAGACAGTGCCCTGTCAATCAAACTCTTGATTTTCAGGTAAATTTTAGGCTTTTAGCTGATATCCGCGTTTTATCAGCAACCAAACGACTAAATACAAGATTATATCAATAACCGCGATAACAACGGCACCAACCCAGATAGAGCTATCTGAAGTGCCGATGAAACCATATCGGAACCCATCAATCATATAAAAGAACGGATTAAAATGACTGATCTGGTACCAAACACCTGTCAGACGATCAATTGAATAGAAAGTTCCGGAAAGAAACGACAAAGGCATGATAACAAAATTCGTCATGGCCGCCATATGATCAAATTTGTCAGAAATAATACCGCCAATAGACCCGAGTAAAGAGAGCATCAACCCGGCACCAATGACAAAATACAGAACCGCGGCCCAGGAATAGACGGTCAAATCAATCAGCAACCACATACAAAAACTAACCGCAACGGCGACGGTCAGGCCGCGCGCAAGACCGGAGAGGGCAAAGGCGAAGGTGAGTTCAGAGGCAGATAGTGGCGGCATCAGAATATCGACAATATTTCCCTGCACCTTGGAGATCAAAATCGACGATGACGTATTGGCAAAGGAATTCTGGATGACCGACATCATGATCAGTCCCGGCCCCAAAAAATTTGCATATGGAATATCGCCCACATATCGTTCCCCGCTCCCGAAAGCCAGGGTGAAAATCGCAAGGAACAGCATTGTCGTCATCATCGGCGCAAAAACGGTCTGCAATGGCACCTTTAGAAACCGTCTAATTTCCTTAGAGAGTAACGTATAAAGGCCCAACCAATTGACAAGGCCGATTTGGCGCACCTGCCGAGAAGCTCCGGCAAGTTTCGGAAGGTCAGTATTATCTATGTGAGAATTCATGGCCTCTAAATATGCAATCCCCGCGCGGGAAGCAAGCGATGTGTTCATTCTCCTTCTCACTGATCGCTATTCGTTGAAGATAAGTTATAGCTTCCGCTATTCGTCTGAGATAAGAAGGAACACCCAAAAATCAGCCACCAAGAAACGGGAGACCGAAAAAATGTCCGTCGAAATGTTACATAATCCACGTTGCAGTAAATCCCGGCAAACTTTAGCCATTTTGCAGGAAAAAGGCGTGGAGCCAGAAATTATCGACTATCTGACGACACCTCCCAGTAAGGAACGCTTACTTGAAATCCTTAAGCTGTTGGACATGTCACCGCGGGAGCTGATGCGTAAGGGCGAGGACGCCTATAAAGAAAATAACCTCGCCGATCCGGCCCTCAGTAACGAGGCGTTGGTTCAAGCCATGCTCGACCATCCGAAGCTGATCGAGCGCCCAATTGTACTCGCTGGCGGAAAAGCACGTATCGGGCGGCCACCTGAATCTGTCCTGGAAATCATTTAAAAATCTTTTTGAGCGGCTAATCAGCAGAGTTTTGTCATTTCTGGCTTTTCAGGAAGACATACGACCTATAGAATTGCTTTCAATATCCGTCTGTACTGCTCTCATGCGGGCGCAACAATAATAACCAAAACAGGAGAATTCCCATGGCTGACGCCGTAATCGTATCCACTGCAAGAACCCCCATTGGCAAAGCATATCGCGGTGCCTTCAATAATACCCATGGTGCGGACTTGGGTGGTCATGTGATCAAACATGCTGTTGAGCGTGCAGGCGTAGATCCTGCTGAAGTCGAAGACGTGATTTTCGGTGTGGCCAACCCCGAAGGGGCCACCGGCGGCAATATCGCCCGGCAGGCTGTCTTACGTGCGGGCCTGCCCATCACAACAGCCGGAACAACTGTAAATCGTTTCTGTTCCTCCGGTCTGCAGACCATTTCCATGGCAGCGCAACGTGTTCTGGTCGACAAAGTACCTGTTATGGGTGCCGGTGGCATGGACAGCATCAGCCTGACACAGAATGAGCATTCAAATACTTTCCGGGCCCGTAACGAATGGCTTATGGAAAACAAGCCGGCGATTTATGATCCGATGCTGCAAACTGCCGAGACGGTTGCGACCCGTTATGGTATTACCCGCGACGAAATGGATGCATATAGCTACCAAAGCCAAATGCGGACAGCCGCTGGACAGGAAGCGGGCCGCTTCGATAAAGAAATCGTCCCTATGACAACGACCAAGTTATTGGTCAATAAGGAAACCGGCGCAACCCTGGAAGAAGAAGTAACGCTGATGCAGGATGAAGGCAATCGTGCCAGTACGACAATAGACGGCCTTGCTGGTCTAAAGCCTGTGCTTGGCGAAGATTGCTTCATTACCGCTGGTAATGCCAGTCAGCTTTCTGATGGCGCCTCGGCTTGTATTGTCATGGACAGCAAACTTGCAGAGCAACGCAATATTGAACCGCTCGGTATTTATCGCGGTCTTGTCGTTGCTGGTTGTGAGCCCGATGAAATGGGCATTGGACCGGTTTTTGCCGTGCCAAAACTGCTGGAACGCAATGGCCTGACGATGGACGATATTGGCCTCTGGGAATTGAACGAGGCCTTCGCAGTTCAGGTTCTTTACTGCCAGAAAAAACTTGGTATCCCCATGGAGCTTCTGAATGTGGATGGCGGTGCCATTTCTATCGGTCACCCCTACGGCATGTCTGGCGCCCGGCTGACCGGCCATGCGCTGATTGAAGGCAAACGCCGCGGTGCCAAATATGTTGTTGTGACAATGTGCATTGGCGGCGGCATGGGCGCAGCGGGACTGTTTGAAATAAACTAGAGAGCACATACTCAAACTCTGATCTTAATCCAATCCCGAATATTCAAAGTTGATATTCGGGATTTTTTATGCATGTATTTTGGACTAAGAGAAGCAACAAATATCCAGATTTCTACTGAATGTGGCGACAGTTGCGGGAAGGCATTTTCTCATGAGTGATTTTATCCCCCGGAATGCAGGCGATATCACAATTGACTGGCTTCAGGAGATCGTATTCCAGAATGTCAAGATGCCGACGATACTGGATATCAAATTATCAGATGTCGGCGAAGGTCGAGGAACGCTTAGCGAGACCGTAAAGGTCGAATTTGTATTTGAAGAGGCGGTACAGGACGACATCCTCAAATCTGTCATCGTTAAATTGCAGCCCTCAACTACTGCTTTCAAGCGCAGAGATCGGAAGATCCATGCTTTTGAGCGGGAAGTCAGTTTTTATCGTGATATCGCGCCAAATGTACCTGTCCGTTTGCCAAGAATATACTATACCGAAAAAAGCACAGAGGCAGGCGCAATCGTCATGGAAGACCTTGAGAATTTGGAGGGTGGCGACCAGGTAATCGGATTGACCCATGAACAGACACTCATGGCTGCCCGGGAAATCGCAAAGCTACACGCGGCTTATTGGAATAATCCGGCACTCGAAACCCTTGATTGGGCGCCCTGGCATGATCATTTCAACGCCGACGATTTTGCCGAACACTGGCCGGATTTTTCCAATACGGAGGGAGAAAAAATTGGCGCCGAAGCCCTGGCGCTTGGGCATCGCATTTCAGAGAATTTTGACTGGCTGGAAGCAAAAATTGCCAGTCGACCCATGACAATCCTCCACGGTGATTTGCGGGCAGACAACCTTATGTTTAATCAGGACCGCTCAAAACAGGAAGTCGCGATAGTTGATTGGCAACTTGTGTCCAAGAATCTGGCAACTATCGATATCGCGCGAATGCTAGGGGGAAGCGAATCAATAGAAGAACGGCAAGGGCATCAAATGGAGATCGTCCATGCCTGGCATGCCGAATTGCTGAAATCTGGCGTCAACGATTATAGCCTCACTGAGGCTGAATATGATTTCCGCCTGGCCGCTCTGCATTGCGTCACAATTCCGGTCCATCTGCATTTGGCTTTTGGTCAAGAAGTAACCGGCCGGATAAAGGAATTATTTAATATCAGATGCGCCCGATTTTTCTCATCCGCCCTGGAACTTGATGCGGAAAAACTGCTTCCCAAATAGACAAACAATGGCTGGCCGCGCGGAGTAAAGGAGCAGAAGTGAAATCACTGTTCAGTTAAGTTGTTTTCGTTAGCGCGTTGGAACAGGCTCATCACCAGTATAATCATAGAACCCTCGGCCAGATTTGCGTCCCAGCCAGCCAGCTTCCACATATTTCACCAGAAGCGGACAAGGCCGGTATTTGGTGTCTGCCAATCCTTCATACAAAACCTGCATGATGCTCAGGCAGACATCAAGACCAATAAAATCCGCAAGCTCCAACGGGCCCATACGATGATTGGCCCCAAGGCGCATTGCCATGTCAATCGCACGAACTGAGCCCACGCCTTCATAAAGGGTGTAGACAGCTTCGTTAATCATCGGCAGCAATATACGATTAACAATGAATGCTGGGAAATCTTCGGCAGGAGTTGGCGTTTTATTGAGGCGGACAGTTAATTCTTTGACGGCGTCAAACGTCTCCTCATTCGTTGCAATTCCGCGGATGAGTTCAACCAATTGCATCACAGGAACGGGGTTCATGAAATGCATTCCCATGAACTGTTCCGGTCGATCCGTTACCGCCGCTAGTCGGGTCACGGAAATCGAGGATGTATTTGTTGCAATGATGGCTTCAGGTTTCAGTTTGTCACCCAATTCCATCAAAATTGCTTTTTTGACCTCTTCATTTTCCGTTGCAGCCTCAATGACAAGGTCGACTTCCGGCAAATGGTCGTCATTTGTCACAGTTTGAATGCGAACCATCGCAGCAGCCTTATCGGCCTCCGCCAACTTACCGCTGACAACCTGACGGTGCAGATTATTGTCGATGACCTTCAGGGCTCTATCCAGCTGCTCTTCCGAAACATCCTTCAAAAACACGTCAATCCCGGCCACAGCCATAACATGGGCAATCCCGTTGCCCATCTGACCTGCCCCTATAACGCCTACCTTGTTAATCATCAACTATTCCCGTACATATTTTGATCGAGATCTTAGCGCCGGGCTTTCGCCCGACACAAGCTATTAAAGCTCGGCTTCCAATTCAGGAAGCGCCTTAAAGAGGTCAGCGACGAGCCCATAATCCGCAACCTGGAAAATCGGTGCCTCTTCATCCTTGTTAATGGCGACAATCACCTTGCTGTCTTTCATTCCGGCCAGATGCTGGATGGCACCAGATATCCCAACAGCAATATACAAATCCGGTGCAACCACTTTACCGGTCTGACCGACCTGATAGTCATTGGGAACGAAGCCTGCATCAACAGCGGCCCGGCTTGCACCAACCGCAGCACCGAGTTTGTCGGCAACAGCTTCGATCAGCGGGAAGTTATCACCAGACTGCATTCCACGTCCGCCGGAGATGACGATTTTGGCAGAAGTCAATTCCGGGCGCTCGGACTTGGAAAGCTCCGCGCCAACAAAACTGGAGAGACCGGAATCCGCTACTGCGGCGCTATTTTCAACAGAAGCGGAACCGCCTGTGGCATCGGCAGCCGCGAAGTTTGTTGAACGAACCGTAATTACCTTCTTGGCATCAGATGACTGCACGGTTGCCATGGCGTTACCGGCATAAATCGGGCGAACAAACGTGTCCGCGGAGACAATTTCTGTAATTTCCGAAATCTGCGCCACATCGAGAAGCGCCGCAACGCGCGGAAGAATATTTTTGCCTGATGTGGTAGCCGCAGCCAGAATTACATCATAGCCGCCCGCCAGTGAAACAATCAGATCAGCAACATTTTCGGCGAGAGAATTCGCATAAGCCGCGTCGTCAACCAGAATAACTTTGGCAACGCCCGAAACTTTAGCTGCTTCATCAGCAACGGCCGCACAGCCGCTTCCTGCGACGAGGACATGAACGTCGCCGCCCATCTCACCGGCAGCAGTGACAGCATTTAATGTTGCGGCGCCCAGCGCAGCGTTATCATGATCAGCAAATACAAGAACAGACATTAGATAACCCCCGCTTCATTTTTTAGTTTGTCGACAAGTTCAGCGACAGATTCGACCATTACGCCAGCTTCACGTTTCGCAGGCTCTTCCACTTTCAAAACACTTAGGCGCGGCGCAATATCAACACCTAAATCTTCAGGTGTCTTTTCATCAATCGGCTTCTTCTTGGCTTTCATGATGTTTGGAAGCGACGCATAGCGAGGCTCGTTCAAGCGAAGGTCAGTCGTCACGACAATCGGCATTTTCAGATCGAGTGTCTGCAGGCCGCCGTCGATTTCCCGGGTCACCTTTGCGGTTCCGCCATCGAGATTAACCTCAGACGCAAATGTTCCCTGGGCCCAGCCCAACAAAGCGGCGAGCATCTGGCCTGTCTGATTTGAATCATCATCAATCGCCTGCTTGCCCACAATTACCAGATCAGGAGCTTCGTCGGCGATAACGGCTTTCATCAGCTTGGCAACACCCAAAGGCTCCACGTCCTGATCCGTTTTGATCAGGATGCCTCGGTCAGCGCCCATGGCGAGCGCTGTACGGATAGTTTCCTGCGCAGCCTGCGGTCCAACGGACAAGGCAATAACTTCGGTGGCGGTGCCAGCTTCGCGAAGACGAAGGGCTTCTTCGATGGCAATTTCATCAAAGGGGTTCATGGACATTTTGACATTCGCGAGGTCTACACCAGTCTGGTCCGCTTTAACGCGGATCTTAACGTTGTAGTCCACGACACGTTTAACAGCGACGAGAACTTTCATGGATCGGGTATCTCCAAACCAAATGGGCCTTCAGGACCACAGAAAACCGCTTCCTGCATCCTTTAAAGGCGGGGATTATAATTCTATTTCGGCAGTGCACAATAAATAGCAATCGCCCGTCTGTCAATTGACCGGAACAGGACAAATTGCCGCGTTGAAGCAACTGATATTTTTGGACAAAATCCGTAGGAAAATGGCTACCTATTGGCGCCCGGCACCCAAAGAACGTCTCCCGCACCCTTATTATTGAGATATCGGCCCAAAACGAACAGAAAATCTGACAACCGATTTATGTAGGCGATGGCGACCGCATTTATTTCTTCCGAATCACTTAACGCAGTCATTCTCCGCTCCGCCCGCCGGCAAACCGTCCGCGCGTGATGCAAATGGGCCGATGCCTCTGATCCACCCGGGAGAATAAAGGAATTCAGCGGCGACAGATCCGCATTCATCTCGTCGATTTCCGCTTCCAGTCGATCCACCTGCTGCTGAGCTATCCGCAGCGGAGGATATTTCGGATTTTCCT
>Ga0315338_1002535_pt1 | contig 17817 bp, 17 predicted proteins | sample ASW8metaG_FD_204518 | JGI IMG/M metagenome (GOLD analysis project Ga0315338, IMG submission 204518) | Ammonia-oxidizing marine archaeal communities from Monterey Bay, California, United States - ASW #8 | ecosystem: Environmental > Aquatic > Marine > Coastal | place: USA: California | collected... | reverse complement strand
TTGGTGAAATTGCTGGGGTTAAAGGCCCGGATTCTTATTTACCACATTTATTGGGGCATGAAGGTTCGGGGACTGTTGTTGAAATCGGCCCCAATGTTACCCATGTGCAAGAAGGTGATCATGTGGTGTTACATTGGCGACCCTCCAAAGGAATTGAGGCAAATCCACCACTGTATCATTGGAAAGAAAAAACTTTGAATGCTGGCCGAGTAACTACATTTAATCAATACGCAATTGTATCTGAAAATAGATTAACACCTATTCCCAGAGACTTTGATATGAAAATTGCATCGCTCTTCGGTTGCGCTGTAACCACGGCTTTTGGTGTTGTGAACAACGATGCCAATATCAAGGTAGGTCAGTCAGTGTTAATCTTTGGTATTGGTGGTCTGGGTTTGAATATTGCCCAAGCAGCCAGTATGGTTTCGGCCAATCCTGTTGTGGGTGTAGACCTGTTTAGGCACAAGCTGGAAATGGGTAAGCAATTTGGTCTGACTCATGGTGTCGTTGGGGGAAATGATAAGATCAATGATACAATTAGGGATATTGTAGGTATGGCGGGCGCTGATGTGGTGATAGAGACCACCGGTAATCCACGGGTGATTGAACAAGCCTACAATCTGACCCATCCTGACGGCAAGACGATTCTGGTGGGCGTGCCCAATAAAGGGGATAATATTTCTATTTACTCGCTACCTCTGCATTTTAACAAAGTGCTCACCGGTTCTCATGGTGGTGATGCCATACCAGATCTGGAAATACCCCGCTACATCCGACTATTAGAAGCAGGCAAGATGAAGCTTTCTGGTTTAATTACCCATGAATTTTCACTTGATGAGATAAATGAAGCATTGGATTTATTTCGCAATGGTGAAGTAGGGCGAATCGTGATAAACCTTAACGAAAAAAATGAAAGATAAGTAAATGAAAAATAGTGATTCAAAAAAACTATGGCTTGATTTAGATCAAAAGATGCCAAAACAGTCCTTTAATTTAGGTCCATACACAACCCAGGCATATTATGATGATCCAGCCTGCTTAACCTTCATCACGTCTCGCTACAAATTCTGTGCAAAAATGTTATCCGGCCTAAATACAGTCTTGGAAATAGGTTGTGGCGATGGTTTTGGGGGAGCAATCGTTGCTCAACGTGTAAAGAAGCTGATCTGCACAGATATTAATGAGCCACTGCTCGATGAGAATGCATCAAGAATGGGCCATTTTTCAAATATTGAATACCACTACCATGACTTCAGAGAAAAACCCTACCCAAAAAAAGTTGACGGTATATATCTGGTGGATGTCATTGAGCATATTTTTTCTAATGAGGAAAATGACTTTTTATCCAACCTTGTAGCTTCGCTGAATCATAATGGCATTTGTTTAGTTGGGACGCCAAACATAACAGCAGATAAATATGCTAGTGACTACTCTAGGGAAGGTCATATTAATCTCAAGGATCATGAATCATTGAAAACTATTGGAGAAAAATATTTTAATAATTCATTTCTGTTTGGAATGAATGATGAAGTAGTTCATACCGGTTTCCCGCAAATGACTCATTTCCTATGGCTATTGTGTGTGAGCCCAAAAATAAGCGATAGATCTTTGTAGTGGATGATTTATTTCAATTAAATGATGAAGTGGAAATCAATCAAAGAGAAATAGTTTTATTAGATAAGGCTTGGATAAAAAGAATTAAGGAGCTTGCCCAAGAAAATAGTTTAGGGAAATACAGAACGTGTATACATCAATCAGAAAAGGAGAATGTGCATGAAATGCTTATTGTACTTTCTTCAGGCACATACGTCAGGCCTCACAAGCATAAAATAAATGGAGAATCACTGCAATTTATCGAAGGCGTTGGCACTGCAATTATTTTCAATGAAGATGGAAGTATAAAGCAAGCATTTAAAGTTGGTGATCCATCTTCAGACAATACTTTTTACTACTGTATGGGGAAAAGCCTTTTTCATACCCTAATCATTGATACTGAATTTTTGATTTTTAAAGAAACAACTAAAGGACCTTTCATCCGAGAAAATACAATTTATCCTAATTGGGCACCCGATGGAACTAATAAAACAGAAATTATGACATATATATCAAAAATAAAGACCTTGCTGGAAAAGACCGGTTTATGAGGCATATGAGCGTACCCTACCTGGATCTCAGAGTTTATGATGATAAACTAAAAAAACGGCTTCTAAGCCGCTTTGAAACTATATTAAATCATGGCCAATTTTTGGGAGGACCAGAGCAAATAGAATTCGAGCAGAAGTTCGCGGAAGAAATTGGAGTAAAATATGCTGTAGGTGTCAGCTCAGGCAGCAGTGCTCTTTATCTAGCCCTACTTGCACTTGGTATTGGGCCTGGTGATGATGTAATTACTACTCCCTATACATGGATCATTACTACTAACGCTATTGCAGCAGTGGGTGCTAGACCAATATTTGTAGATGTATTAGATGATTTCAACATAGACCCGATTGAAATTAAAAAGGCAATAACGCCAAAAACAAAAGCCATTGTGCCCATGCATGTAGCAGGACATATGTGTGATATGAAAAGCATTTCTCAAATAGCTAAGGAAAATAATTTGTTAATTATTGAGGATGCTGCTCAGGCATTTTGTACCACCTTCAATGGAAAACGTGCAGGTTCATTTTCTCATGCTGCAGGATTCAGTATGAATCCTATGAAGATCCTGCATGCATACGGCGAGGCCGGAGTCGTTGTTACAAACAGTAAGAAAGTGTTTAAAAGAATTAAGCAGTTGCGCCATGCTGGCACAAAAAGATATTTAAACAATAATCAACACATAAATCGCTGTAATTATATTGCCTTAAATCACAAGATTGATACAATTCAGGCCTCTTTTCTCATCGAAGAAATGAATCGAATTAATGAAATAAAAACGATAAGAAATGAAATCGCCAACCTTTATGATGAAAAACTTCCAAAACTGGGATGTCATCCCCAACAAACTTTTCGAAATGAAATTCATGGGCGGTATTATTATATGCTAACCTGTAATAATAGAAATCAATTATTCAATTATCTGACAAGTATGAATATTGAATGTAAAATTTTTTATTCACCGTTGGTTTGTGATGCTACCGTTTACAAATCCCAGTTTAAACCTAAACTGCCGGTTGCACGACGTTTGTTAAAGAAAAGTCTATCAATCCCAATGCATGAAAATATGACCATGGAGCAAGCTGAATTTGTTATCAAGAAAATTTACGACTTTTACAATTAATATTTTCTCCATGGAAACATTTAATAAGAAAGAATTAAAAAATGAAAAAATTATATACTACGCGTTCTAATTGTAGACTTTGCGGTAGTAAAAGTTTAGAGCTGGTCGTCCCATTGGGTGAAAGCCCTGTATCTGAAAAATATCTTTCAAAAGATAATCTGACAGAAAACCAGGATAAGGTTCCACTTGACTTATATTTTTGTTTAGAATGTACGCATGTACAATTACTATCTGTTGTTGAACCTAATTTTCTTTGGTCTGATTATACTTTTAGAACGTCAAATAATCCCGTATTAGTAGAACATTTTAATGACATAGCTAATAGAATTTCAACTAATTATCCGTTCGATTTAAATAGTTTGATTATTGATATAGGCAGTAACGATGGAACATTACTTAGCTGTTTCAAAAATGCTGGATATACTAACATATTAGGTGTAGATCCCGCTGAAGTAATCGCTGGAGAAGCGATAAAAAATGGAATCCCCACACTTAATTATTATATGAATCAGGAAACAGCAAATAGAATTTTAAAAGAATACGGCACAGCTTCCATTATAACTGCAAATAATATTTATGCGCATGTTGATGATTTAGCAGGGCTAACTAGCTCCATAAAGAGTGTGCTTTCAAAAGATGGTATATTTGTTTTTGAAGTATCTTATTTGCTTGATGTTGTCGATAAAATGCTAATAGGTACAATTTTTCATGAACACTTATGCTATCATTCCGTAACTGCAATGAGAAGATTTCTTAAATCGCAAGATTTAGAATTGATTCATGTTGAGAGAGGACCTGAACAAGGAGGGTCTATTGTTGGGTATGCGCAATTCCGTAACGGTCCACGAGATATTCAAGATAGTGTTTCCAAGTTATGTGAATTGGAAAAAGAACGTAAAATTGATAAGCCTGCAACTGTTCGTGATATGTACTATAGATTAGAATCAGTTAAGCATGAATTACGTAACCTATTATCAGATCTAAGAGGAAAAGGAAAATCAATAGCAGGATTTGGAGCAGCCCGCGCTGGAACAACTTTGCTTAGCTATTTTGACATTGGAAATTATTTGGAATTTTTAGTAGATGATAATAAAAGCAAACATTATAAGTTTTCACCAGGTGATAACCTTGAAGTATTTCCCACATCATATATTTATAATAAAAAGCCTGATTATTTACTGATTTTAGCGTGGTTACATGCTGATAAAATTATTGATGACCATCATAGATTCATTGATGAGGGTGGATCTTTTTTACGTTTATTCCCGGGCGTCGATGTTGTAAAATGAGTAAACAATTTGATTCCAATGAAAAAAATAATTCATCCATGTGTTCCGATATAGTTTTCAATTCATTAATCGATTTTGATGCAAAGCCAAGATGCTTTGATTTCACTAATACAAAGAGCGAGAAGCTGCTTCTCTTTGATTTTTCAGTTTTGCAATCAAGAAAGAGCGGTTTAGTTCAGCTTAAGAATCCCATACCTGCGGATTATTTACACCCTAAATATAATTGGATCAGAAATAAAGAGCCTGACGATCATGCCGATATAATAACACAATATATATTTCAAGATTTAAAGGACAATAATTCTACAGTGTTGTTTTTATCAATCTATGATAAAAAAATCTTTGATTCAGTCAAAAAATCATTTGGCCCGAGAGCCATATTATTAAATCCTTTAGAAGATTTAGGTATTTCGAAGCAGGTACCTGGACAAGCTCTTATACAAGAAAAAATCAATACAGATATAGCAAAACAACTATCAGAAAAGTATGGAAAGTTTGATTTAATTATCACCTGTCGCTTACTCGAACACGCAGGTAATATTTCTATTTTTATCAATGGGTTAAACCAACTGTTGAAACCAGGTGGAAAAATAATCGTTGAAGTTCCAGATAGTACAAAATCATTGCTTCAGGGTGATATAGCAATGCTGTGGGAGGAACATATATACTATTTCACCCCTGAGTCTTTGAGAATTGAATTTGAACTACACGGTTATAGTTTAGAAAAGTACATAAGCTATTATTATCCACAAGAGAATGCACTGGTAGGTATTTTCACGCAAAATAACAAAATAGATAAATCTACAATATCATTACCGTTTGGAGAATATGCTATAGCTGATATATTTCTAAAAAAAATAAATTATTTAAAATCAGAAATGAAAAATGAATTAATTAAACTCAAAAATAAATTTGGCAAAATAGCAATATTTGGAGCTGGTCATAGAACAATTATGTTTCTTAATCTTTTAAATTTATCTGACGAAATATCATTTGCAATTGACGATGACGAAAATAAGCAAAACTATAGCCTTCCTGGTTCCAACCTACGAATTAAAAATTCTAATACAATTAAAGAAAATAAAATTGGTGTTTGCCTTTTATCTGTTAATCTTGCAATAGAAGAAAAAATAAAAAGCATTGTTAATGCCAAGTCAGGTAGGGGAATACAATTTTATTCAATTTCCCCTGATAGTAAATATTCATTGCCAATTTTTAGTACACTTTAATTGTTTGGTTCCATGTTTCACAAAAATTAGTAATCAATGAATTACAAAATCTGTCCAATCTGTTTTAAAAATAACGTAATGATTTCAATTGATTTTCCCTTCTTTCGCCATTTAGACTTCACAACTATTACAAAAAATGTAAAATTGTATAAATGTACAAACTGCCAAACAATTTCAAATCCTAATGCGGAAAAAACAGAACAACTAGCCTTTTTTGAGAAAAAATATGCCGGCAGTCATCAGACGCAACAGATCATACATGTTGATGGATATATAGAACCTGTAACCCGGTCCTTTATGCAGGCGAAAATGTTAACGGAACAAATCCTCAATAATAAAAATATGCGAGTATTGGATATAGGATGTTTTGATGGCAGGTTGCTTGTTGAACTGGATAAGATAATAACGAATGCTGATTTATGGGGTTTTGATATCAATTCCCATATTGAATCATTTTTTCCTGAAAAAGACAATTTTCATTTTATATCAACAGATCTTAAAGATATAGAGGGTCCATTTGACCTGATAATTCTATCTCACTCAATACTCTATATCCCAGATTTCAATGTGCTTATGGTTTCAATCAGTCGTTTACTCAAAAACGATGGTACTTTATTCATACAAATTCCAGACATTTATACAAATCCATTTTACTCACTTATGGGTGACCAGAGCTTCATTTTCACCGAAACATCCTTAAACAATGTTTTATATAGTTTTGGCTACAAAGCAGAGATAGTCAAAAATGATTATTTTCCAAGAGAATTGCTTGTTATAGCGCAAAAAGATGAATCAGTTGATTTGAGTAGCTATAAAGAAAATAATTTATTTGAAGATAATATTGAGATGATAAATTGTGTTAAGGAAAAATTGGAAAATATAAATGATCAAAACCTGGCTGTAGTTGGCACTACTGTAAATGCGGCCTTCGTTGATGAAATAATGGGAGAAAATATTAAGTTTTTTGTAGATGAGAATTTGTTAGAATCTAAAAGCACTTTTAGAGCCAAAAAAGTCATACATCCAAAGGATTTAATCGAAGACTCCCACACAATACTGCCATACGGAGATTCAGGTATTAAGATACAAGAGCGATTTGAAAAATTGTATAAAGGAACATTTTCAGTAGTTTGATTGTAGAGTGATATTGTTAGATAAAGAACTTATTACTACTGTTAAGCAACAAGACTGGACACAGGTTATTGAACCTCAGGGTAAATTGTTTGATCTTAAATTACGAGAACTATGGGAGTTCAGGGATCTTGTTAAATTGTTCGTAAGACGAGATTTCGTTGCTCAGTACAAACAGACTATTTTGGGTCCAGTATGGCATCTATTATCTCCACTGTTTACAACTATTGTGTTTACAATTGTTTTTGGCAGGATTGCCAAAATTTCTACCGATGGATTACCGCAGTTTATCTTTTACATGGCCGGGAATATAATTTGGTTTTATTTCGCCACTGTTTTAACTGCTACATCCACAACGTTCATTAGCGGTGCAGGTATCTTTGGGCAAGTTTATTTTCCGCGTCTAGTAACCCCGGTTTCTGTTCTCATTTCCAAGTTGATTGCATTCAGCATCCAGTTTGTATTCTTTATATGCCTTGTTATCTATTTTATGATACGGGGTGCTCCTGTACACCCTAATTTATGGATCTTGCTGACACCGATTTTGGTCCTGATGATGGGAACCCTCGGACTGGGTGGAGGTGTGATTGTCTCAGCACTTACAACACGTTACCGCGATCTGCAGGTAGTAGTTGGCTTTGGTGTTAGTCTGCTCATGTATGCCACACCCATCGTTTACCCCCTATCCACGGTGCCGGAAAAATACAGGATATTCTTAATGGCAAATCCCGTCTCAGCGATTGTGGAAACTTTTCGATATGCATTTCTGGGGGCAGGTTCATTTAATTTGTATAACCTGTTATACAGTTTTTTATTCTGTATCACCATTTTTATCGTTGGTGTTGTCATGTTTAATAAAGTTGAAAGAACATTCATGGATACGATCTAATCATTATGAATGACACAGCTATAAGCGTAGAAAACATTTCCAAGTATTACCGGTTGGGACTCATCGGCGGCAGGACCCTGCAAGATGATCTTGCCCGCAAATGGGCGCAGATCCGTGGGAAACCGGATCCGTTACTGAAAATTGGGCAAGAAGATCACGGTAATGTAGAGGGTGAATATTTATGGGCCTTGCGGGACATCAACCTTGAGGTCAAACAGGGTGAAATACTGGGCATTATCGGTAAGAATGGTTCCGGGAAAACAACTCTGTTGAAAATACTGGGAAAAATCACTGCACCTACAGACGGTCGTGTGAAATTAAATGGCAGGTTGGGTTGTCTGATTGCTGTTGGCACCGGTTTTCACCCCGAACTGACTGGTCGTGAAAATATTTATCTGAATGGTGCAATACTTGGCATGAAAAAATATGAGGTCAAACGTAAGTTTGATGAGATTGTTGATTTTTCTGGGGTGGAAAAATTCATTGATACACCTATCAAACGATATTCTTCAGGAATGAATGTTCGTCTGGGTTTTTCAGTGGCGGCGTATTTAGACCCTGAAATACTTCTTGTTGACGAGGTGCTGGCTGTGGGTGATGCAGAATTCCAGAAAAGGTGCCTTGGAAAAATGGGTGAAGTTGCAAAAGAAGGGCGAACAGTGCTTTTTGTTAGTCACAATATGGCCTCAATTAAACAATTGTGTTCCAAAGTTATTCTTTTGGTTAATGGTGAGGTAAAAAAGAATGGAGATCCTTTTGAAATAGTTAATCATTACCTTTCACTTTCGAGTAATAATTTTAAGGAATCTCCAATTGTTGACTTGAAAGATTATAAAAACCGCCATGGAACAGGTGAAGTAACATTAAAGTGGGCTATGCTACAAGGTACAGACAATGAAGCAAATCAAATCTTTTCTATTGGTGAAAACTTAAAATTAGTTTTTGAATTAGAGGCAAATGGCAGAGATAGTAACTTTACAATTTTAATTCAAATAAGGTCTTCAGATGGTACACCTATCTGTAAAATTTTTGACCATTATTGTGGTTTTAAAGCTCAAAAGATTACTCCTAATTCATCTACAATATCAGTTTGCTTTGAAGATATTAGATTTTATCCAGATCAATACTTTGTGTCAATTACATTACGGTCTTATCAAGGTGAATATTATGATTTAGCCAAAGATTGTTTGTGTTTTGAAATTATTGATGGTGGAATAATGACTTATATAAAACTGAACAAAATAGATGGTAGAATATTCCTAACGCCTGAATGGGAATATGTAAACAAAAAACCTTGATTTACCAATGATTAGATTAATATAAAATTATGTGTGGCATTCTATTTTCTAATATTTTGGATTTGAAAGAGGAAAATTTTTCAAAAGTATTGAACCTTATGAATCATAGAGGGCCTGATTTTCAAAATTGTATTGATGTCAATGGTGTCTTCATGGGTCATAGTAGATTATCCATCCTTGATTTAAATCCCAGATCCAATCAACCATTCTTACTCAATGGATTACAGTTGATTTATAATGGTGAGATATATAATTATAAAGAGCTTATAAAAGAATACAATTTACAGGTATCAACAAAATCCGATACTGAAGTAGTTTTGTTGATGTATCAAAAATTTGGACATAAATGTTTAAAATATTTTAATGGTATGTTTGCCTTTGTTATATATGATGAAAATAGCGGTGATATATTTGCGGCAAGAGATCGTCTTGGTATCAAACCTCTCTATTACCAAGAAATTAATAATGAATGGATATTTTCAAGTGAAATTGCATCAATTCTTGAATTACGAAAAAGTGAATTAGATGATTTTGGTATTCGCCAGTATAAAAAATTAAGGATGACTGTTAAAGGATATACTTTATATAAAAATATTAAAATGTTTCCACCAGGACATTATTGGCTTAATGGTAAGCTAACAAAATATTGGGATTTGAATATTCAATCAACCTCACCGCCTGATGATGAAGAATTGAAATGGCTAATTGAAGATGCGGTAAATTTAAGAAAACGATCAGATGTTCCTCTTGGGAGCTACTTGAGTGGTGGATTGGACAGTACTATATTGACATATATTTTGCGTCCCGACCACACTTGGACTGTAGGGTTTGAAGAATTAAATGAATTTAAATGGAGTGATTTGGCAAATAGTAAAATAAACTCTATACATCATAAAACTATAGTAGATAAAGATACATTTTTAGAAACAGCTAAGTGGATGATAAATAAAAGGCGTGAACCCTTGTCCGTGCCCAATGAAGTTCTTATTTATTTGATGACTAAAGACGTGAAAAAGAAGAACACAGTTATTTTGTCTGGTGAAGGGGCTGACGAATTGTTTTGGGGTTATGATCGAATATTCAAATGGGCAAATAAAGCTAATTATCTTGATATAAATAAGTTTGATGAAAAATATTGTTATGGATCTCATTCAGATGATGAGGTACTTGATTTTGCATTGGAGAATATTCCAGGCAAAAAAGTTATTGATAAAATTGCATATTTTTTTCAGACTTATCATTTGCAGGGTTTATTAAGAAGAGTAGATAATTCTACGATGCTTTGTAGTGTTGAAGCACGAGTACCCTTTGTAGATCATCGTCTGGTTGAGTTATTGGCAGGAACACCGTTCTCTTGGAGAATGGGAGAAACTTTTAAAGAACCTTTAAAAAGGATTTTTGAAGATATAATTCCAAACAAAATCATTAAACGAAAAAAGGTCGGTTTTCCTGTACCATTAAAATCTATTTTTCCCAAGGAAGATGAATACAAAACGCCTATGGACCACTGGCTGGACTTTAACATCAATACATTAACAAGAAGCTATTTTGAAAAAGGGTGAAAAAATAATGGAAAGAAAGCGGAAGGGAAAAAATACAATTATAGGTTATACGACCGGAGTGTATGATTTATTCCATGTAGGACATCTCAGACTTCTTCAGAAAGCTAAAGCCCTCTGTGACAAACTCATTGTAGGGGTAACAACAGATGAAATGGTTTCCTATAAATTTAAGAAAGCAGTCATAACTTTTGAAGAAAGGGCTGAGATTGTTTCAAATATCAAATATGTTGATCTCGTTGTCCCTCAAGAGAGCATGGATAAGTTTGAAGCATGGAACAAATTGAAATTTGATGTGATGTTTGTTGGTGATGATTGGTATAAAACAGAAATATGGCAAAAGATTGAAAGTCAGTTAAAAGATGTTGGCGTTGATATTATTTACTTTCCCTATACGAAAGGTACATCTTCTACTTTAATTAATGAGATTTTATTGAAACATAGAAAGTCTTGAAGACATTGATTTTATTACTGTTAAAAAAGTTACCAAAAAATTATCCATTATATTCAGATTAATGTTAAAAAAGATAAGAAATCTAAAAGAAAAGATAAGAAATCTAAAAGAACTTCTATTGGTTCCTATAGCCAATTTACTTATCCGATTAATTGGCCCTTATGTAAAAAGAGACGAACGATTAATGCTATTTGGAACCAATTCAAATCAATTTAAAGATAATACGAAATATTTTTTCTTATATATGTCAGGGAAAAATAACTACAGGTCCTATTGGGTAAGTGAGAGTAAGATGATAGTTGAGAATCTAAGGAGGTTAGGACTCAAGGCGGTGCACAGTTCATCATATAAGTTGATTTTTTTGGTGATGAAAGCAAAATTTATTTTTGTTGTTAGTGGAATTGGAAATATATGTAAGTACTCCATCGGAAATAATGCTATTATAATTAATTTATGGCATGGGACCCCAATAAAGAAAATCTGGTTTGACTGTATAAATAAAGATAAAGAATATTATAAATACTGGAAATCCGAAATAGAAAGTTGGAACTATTTTATCGTACCGAATCGAAATTTAATTAGCATGTTCCAAAAAGCCGGCAACATCAAACAAAACAAAATATTGATAACGGGGTTGCCCCGAAATGACATTCTTTTCAAGGCTAAGAATAATCCTTATATTGCACGATCAATAAGAAAAAAGGTGACTTCAACTTATGGAATTAATAATCAATCTAAGATTATACTTTATTGTCCAACGCATAGAGATAGGATAGAGAATTACAAAATAAAAGAAGTCGAACAAACAATCTTGGATTTTAAAGCAAAGTATTATAAAGAGGATATTGTTTTACTTGTAAGGTTTCATCCATTAAGATGTCCAACTCTTCGTCCAGAAATTATTGATAATAATAAAGTGTTAGATGTTTTTAACTACGATGATACTCAGGAATTACTTATCGCCGCAGATATATTAATTACGGATTATTCTTCTATTGTTTTTGATTATGCAATATTAGAACGGCCAATATATTTGTTCTTATATGATTTTGATGAATATTATAAAAGTCGTGATGGATTTAATTATGATATGAAATCTCTACCATTCAAAATATGTTTAACTAAAGATGACTTATTAAATGAAATAAGAAAAAATAATAATTTTAATAAGGTTTCTTACCGGAATTTAGCTAATAAATTTAATAAAGAAAGTGCATCTGAGAATTTGTTTAATACCATACAAAGTCTTTGAAAATTATATTGAATGGGTAAACTATTTTATTTAAATAAATGAAAACAATCACAATTGATCTAAGAACTTCTGGATTTTTTGGACCAACTTGTAAGTTTGTAGAATTACTGACTGATTATAAAAAAAAGGGGTATAAGATTAATCTTATTGCCAAGGATTGGAGTGTATTTGGACAGAAGGGTTTGACTTTTGATAAGGAAAAGAAACAATTTGTAAAGGGCGATTTTAAACTTATGTGGGATCCTGGTACTCATCCGAAAGATTATTTTGAGAATTTGATTTTACCTACTTTTAGAAAGGTCAATTATATTAAAGAATACAGTGATAACAGGTTAAGAAATTTTGTTAACACATATTTTAATCCATTTTATATAAACTATTATATATATCTTTGCATGCATATGGAAAAGATTGAATTAAATCGCTATCATAGACAGCAAATTGATGAGTCGCTATTAAAAGGTAGATTTAAATTATTGCTAAAAAATATTTCACAGTATATTAGTTTTATTATTCAATTCAAGATTATTCGGCATTTAAAGGTTAATTCTAAATCAAAAGGCTTCAGATATAAAATAAATGATAGTTTGAATAATGAAGATTTAAGACATTTTATAAATAATGCAAAAAAAGATTCATGTAAGTATATACTTTTATCTGTTCTTTGGGATGAAGGAAAGAAGTTTGAAAAGCAGGATGATCGATTAAAAGGAGGTCCAACTATTTTTCCTGATATTCATGATAAGAATTTCGATGAATTAAAAGAATATGTAAAAGAATTAGATAAATATGCTTTGAAAACTGGAAAAATTAAATTCCTACTAGCTAGTAAAAAAGCCGTTGATTGGATCAGTATTTTACAGAGTGATTACCTTGATCTGAGGAATTTTGAAGAATATGGCTTTACATTATCGCAATCATTATACGCTGCACAGGAAATTGCTTCTGCAACAATTAATTGGCCATCAACTTATTCAATATGGATAACCAATTGTGCTGATATAACACATCTTACCTGGTATAATAATAAAGATACTGCAGCGTGGGCAAGAAATGATCTACACCTAAAGCCACCGAGTGAATTAATTAAAATTCTTTGTGAATAAAAGTAATATCCTTTGTCATAGAGGTTTATGGCAGAAAAAAGATGATCAAAACTCGCTGGTATCATTCAAAAAAGCATTTGAATCAGGTTTTGGTATTGAGACAGATGTTCGTGATTTTGGATCGAATATCGTGATAGCTCATGATTCTCCAAATCATGAGTCTAGCCTGTTTAGTGATGTCCTTGGCCAGTTGATTAGTTATAAACTTAAATGGAAACCTTTTGCAATAAACATAAAGGCCGATGGATTAGCTGGCGAAATAAAAAAGATTATAGATGAATATAAACTTATCAATTACTTTACGTTTGATATGTCTATCCCTGAAATGGTGTGTTACAAAAATGCTGGCCTAAAGTACTTTTCCCGATTAAGTGAGTTTGAAAAACCACCCGTATTACTGGATGATGCAGCAGGAATCTGGCTGGATGCTTTTGGAAGTGAATGGTATGATGAAGACTATATCAACAACCTAAAAAAAAATGTAAAGCAAGTTTGTGTTGTTTCAGCAGAACTGCATAGCAGGGATCACACTAATCAATGGGCATTGATAAAAGAATTGAAAGATCATAATAATTTGATGCTGTGTACAGATAAACCCAATGAAGCAAGGAAGTATTTCAGATGATTAAAGCGATAATATTTGATTTGGACGGTGTTCTGGTCGATGCTCGGGAACTGCATTATGAGGCCCTGAACCGGGCGTTGGCAACGTATGACTGCACCATAACCCGGGATGAGCACCTTTCCACTTATGATGGTCTTCCAACACGAAAGAAATTACAACTACTTACAGAAAAAAAAGGACTGTCACCTGATGTATACGATGATGTTTGGAAAGATAAGCAGTTTCAGACTCGGGAGATCATTGGTAAGGAATTTACCTTTGATGAACGTATCCGCGGCATTCTTTCGCGCTTAAGGGAGGATGGATACAAAATGTGCGTCTGTTCCAATTCCATCCGTGAAACAACCAAAATGATGCTGATACGCCGCGGTTTTATGGAGTATATGGAATTTTTTATTTCCAATCAGGATGTGAACCTTTCAAAGCCCAATCCGGAAATGTTCTTAAGGGCTATGGTTAATTTGGGTGTAGGTCCGAAAGAATGCGTCATTGTAGAAGATTCCCATTACGGCAGACAGGCAGCTTTTGAATCGGGCGGACACCTGTGTGCCGTGGAAAATGCTGAACAGGTAACCTATGATCGCATTAAAGCAGTGATAGAAAAGGCATCAGAAAAAAATGGATTCAGCGCCTACACGCCGAAATGGCAGGGCGGTGATCTGCAGATCGTGATTCCCATGGCCGGCGAAGGAAAATCATTTCAGAAGGCCGGATACAAGTTCCCCAAATTTCTGGTGGATGTGGCGGGAAAACCCATGATTCAGTGGGTTACAGAAAATATTAATGCCGATGCAAAATATATATTTATTTTAAAAGAAGAACATTATAAAAAATATAATTTGAAATATATGCTTTCTCTTTTAGTAGATAATTTAGAAGTGGTTACTATTAAAGATGATAACCAAGGAGGTCCTGAAACTATTTTAGCAGCTGAAAAAATAATAAATAATAATTTACCTCTAGCTATTATTAATAGTGATCAGTATATGGAATGGAATTCAAATGAATTTTTTTATGCTATGTCTGCTGATGAATGTGATGGTGGAATCGTGACTTTTGACTCAACCCATCCTATGTACAGTTTTGTGAAAACAGGGGAAGATGGTTTTGTGATTGAGTGTGCTGAAAAAAAACCAATTAGTCGTAATGCTACGGCTGGTGTTTATTATTATAGAAGAGGAAAGGATTTTGTTCAGGCAGCTAAAGAAATGATTAAGAAAAAAATAACTACTAATGGACAGTTTTTTGTTTGCCCGACTTATAATGAACTTATTGCAAAAGGAATGAAAATTAGAAAATATGATATCGATAAAGTTTGGTCTTTCGCCGTTCCTGAAGAACTAGATTATTTTCTAAAGAATTTTAGGTGAAATTAACTTTGATGGATATAGTAATAAGTTATTGAAATAAAAAGGAAGAAAAATCAATGAAAATCAAAGAATTAGAAATAATAGAGACCGGTCAAGAGCTTTATGACTCCTTTAATAATTTTATACTGAGCTCAGATACTAAGGTTTTTGGAAAATTATTGGCAAGAATTCTACTATTGGATAAAGTTAAGTCTATACCAGGAAATATTGTTGAATGTGGTGTTTTTAAAGGGACTGGTCTTTTGACATTTCTTAAATCAAAGCGGTTTTTATGTCCAAATAGCGGCAAAAAAGTTGTTGGTTTTGATTTTTTTAATTCAGAAGAATTAATTAGTAGTTTATCTAGTTTAGATAAAGAAGCAATGAAAACATTGTTTGAGAAAAGAAATACCAGCCATGATAAAAATTATGCTGAGGTTCTTGAAAAGTTTATAAAGAATTGTGGGTTTTTTGAACATGAATTTGATTTAGTCTCTGGAGATATAATTAAATCGGCAGCAGATTATATATCTGATCGGCCAGGGTTTAGAATATCTCTTTTATATATGGATCTTGATGTAGAAGAAGCCACTTTTAAGACTTTAAATGTATTATGGGATAGAGTGGTTAAGGGTGGAATTGTTGTTTTTGATGAATATGCTTTTGACAAGTGGTCAGAGTCTAATGCAGTGGATAGGTTTTTCTCCGGTAAAAATGCAAAAATAGAATCATTGGATTATATATGCCCAACAGCCTTTATTCAAAAAACAGATTTTTAGATTCTTCAAAAGTTTAATAATAAAATTTATCTATTTTATCTATTAATTAAGTAAAAACTCATAAAATGTCATCAATAAATATTGTTATTCCTATGGCTGGCGCTGGTAGCCGGTTTGCAAATGCAGGTTACAACAAGCCAAAACCTTTCATTGATGTCCAAGGTAAACCGATGATTGTACGCGTTCTTGAGAACCTTTCCTGTAAGAACGCAAAATATATTTTAATTGCCCGTGATGAACATATCCGGTTGGAAAGAGAACTTGTGAAAGAGATTGAGCAAGGATACGATGTAGTATTCCACCCGATTGGCCACCTGACAGAGGGCGCAGCCTGTACAGTATTGCACGCTAGGGAATTTATAAATAATGATGAACCGATGATTATCGCTAATTCAGACCAAATCGTAGATATCAATTTTCAGGATTATGTTAATGATTGTTTGGAAAGAGATTTGGATGGCTCAATCATGACGTTCAAGGACCCGGAAAAAAACACCAAATGGTCATTTGCCAGAACTGATGGTAAAGGTTTGGTTAAAGAAGTACGTGAAAAAGTGCCCATTTCTGATTTGGCTACAGTAGGTATCTATATGTTTAGTCGTGGCAAAGATTATGTAAATGCAGCTATTGACATGATCGTAAAAAACGACAGAGTTAATAGTGAATTTTATGTTTGTCCAGTGTACAACTATGCTATTGTTAATAAGAGAAGAATAGGTGTTTATGACATACCATTTGATTCTATGCACGGGCTCGGTACACCGGAGGATCTAAATACATACATGGTTAATTTAAAAAATTGAAATGTATCGTTCCATTAGCAGGTCCCGATATCTATACAAATGAGTATGGACTCAAGCCTAATTACGATATAGATGGTGAGCCACTGTTGGTGAAAGCAATCCATTCGCGCAATTGGTACGGTAAATCGCTCTTTGAAGAAGATTTAATATTTGTGATTAGAAATTTCGAACAGTTAGGCGAACTGCAAAATTTATTACAATCTAACTTTCCTCAAAGCAAACAAGTTATTATTTCTGAATCAACTAAAGGTGCGCTGATGAGTAGTATTTCAGGAGCAAGTATAATAAAAGACTTTTCAGAGCCAATTATTGTTGATTTGGTTGATATACTTTTCAGTGGCGATTTAGATCCAGAAGAGATATTCAATCAACATGAAAGTATCGCTGGCATTTTACCCTATTTTATTTCTGATAATCCAAAATACAGCTATCTGGAATTAGATGAAAATTCAAATGTTTTACGTACAAGGGAAAAAGAAGTAATTAGTAAATACGCTTCTGCCGGTGTTTACTTTTTCAAAAATCTGCAAACATTATTACAATCAGCCATATTTAGTATGGACAATTTTCATGAAGTATCGTTTAATGACCTACTTTTCCTTTGCCCTTCATTCAATGAGATTATTGAAAATAAAAATACTGTCAAAGCAGTTCCTGTTGCAGTTTCTAACGAAATATCATTAATGTTTCACTAAAATTTATTGTTTTTATAGAATATTAACACAATTGCTATATGCAATATATAGTTAAAAAAATAATTAATAAAATTCCCTTTCTTAAATCTATTTTATA
>Ga0315338_1002534_pt1 | contig 17854 bp, 17 predicted proteins | sample ASW8metaG_FD_204518 | JGI IMG/M metagenome (GOLD analysis project Ga0315338, IMG submission 204518) | Ammonia-oxidizing marine archaeal communities from Monterey Bay, California, United States - ASW #8 | ecosystem: Environmental > Aquatic > Marine > Coastal | place: USA: California | collected... | reverse complement strand
ATCAACACGGCGATTACCCGGATCCATGAACTCGAAAACGAATTTGGATGTTTTTTCGACCGCAATCCGGACGGCACAATTCATCAGAAGGCTTTCGCCGGTCAGACCTTCGACCGCACGGTCCACAAGGGCGATTTGACGGGAATTGAAATCGTTAGCCGGCTGGCGGAGCAGGTCTGGGCGCGCGGTATCAATCGGCTTGAAGAACATCGGGCGCTGGCACTGGTCAAGGACGAGACAGGCGAACGCCTGTCCGGCGTGCTGCTGGTCGATATGCGGGACGGCGCCTTCACCTTCCTGCAAGCGAAGGCCGTGCTGCTGGCGACAGGCGGCGGGCCGACCATGTATCGCTACCACACGCCGTCCGGTGACAAGAGCTGTGACGGTATGGCGATGGCGTTGATGGCCGGCTTGCCGTTGCGCGATATGGAGATGGTGCAGTTCCACCCGACCGGCTTGATTGCCGGCAAGGATACACGGATCACCGGGACGATTATCGAGGAAGGCTTGCGCGGCGCCGGCGGGCACCTGCTTGACGGGTCGCAGGAACGTTTCATGAAGCAGTATGACGAGCGCGAGGAGCGGGCGACGCGCGATATCGTCAGCCGCGCCATGTTCGAGCAGATGCGCGACGGCAAGACAACGGCCAATGGCGGGCTGTACGTGACGATGCGGCATCTCGATCCGGCGATGGTACGGCGCCAGTTCAAGGGCATGGTCGAGCGTTGTCACGATGTCGGTTTCGATCTGGTCGGTGGGTTGGTCGAGGTCGTGCCCACCGCGCATTACATGATGGGCGGCGTCGTCTTCGATGTCGATTGCAAGACCGAACTGCCCGGCCTATTCGCGGCCGGTGAAGATACCGGCGGGGTGCACGGCGCGAACCGGCTCGGCGGCAACGGTGTGGCAAACTCGACCGTGTTCGGCGGCCTCGCCGGAGACGCTATGGCGCCGTTCGTCAAGGCGTCGGGTGTGTTTGCGGATGCGGACGAAAGCGCGATAGAAGCCGCGGTAGCGCGGGCGCTGGCGCCCTTCGACAAACCGACGGGCGATATGAACGCGATCCGCGACCGACTGTACGACGTGATGTGGGACGACGCCGGAATTATCCGCACGCGGGAAAGCCTGGAGCGCACTCTTGTCCAGCTCGACGAAATGGTGGAGGACCTGACGAATGTCGGCCTGGCGGAGCAGGACAAGCGCTTCAATTTGAGTTGGCACGATTGGATGAACCTGGAAAACCTGATCCTGGTCAGCCGCGCGATCTGTGTCGCCGCCATCGCACGGGAAAATTCGCGCGGCGCGCATTTTCGAGAGGACTTCCCCGAGCCAGGCGAACTTGAAACTTCGAGCTACACCGTCGCACGTTTGAAGGACAACAAGATGACGATTGAAACCTGGCCCGTGGAATTCAACCGCATCCGGCCGGGCGAAAGCCTGATCGACGATGCGGCGTAATCGCTATATGGCGATTTTGGTAGAAAGAGGGAAAGAACGATGAAGATTGATTTGGACACCGTCGAGGAAACCGCGAAACATTTGTATATCCAGGCATTGAAAGTCCTTCCGGACGATATCAAGGAAGGGTTCCAACGGCTCGACGCCAGCGAGACGGATAGCACGGGCAAAGCCATTTTGGCGACCATGATCCAGAACATCGCCGTTGCCGAAGAAACCGATAATCTGCTTTGCCAGGATACCGGTATTCCCATCTACAATGTCACTATTGGCCGCGGCGTTGAGGTCGAAGGTGCCGACCTTAAAGTGGCTATTCGTAGCGGCTGCGCCCGGGCGACCCGCGAATATCCGCTGCGCTCGTCGGTCGTCCATCCGGTGACCCGGGAGAATGAGCACACGTCCTGCGGTCACCGCGTGCCGGTGATCGGCTTCGATTACTCGGACACAATGGAAGAGCTGGTGATCGAGATGGTCCCCAAGGGGTCCGGGTCGGAGAATGGATCGTTTCTTAAGATGTGCATCCCAGCCGAGGGTGTTAACGGCATCAAGACCTTTGTCGTCGATAAAGTCATGGAGGCCGGCGGCAAGGTATGTCCGCCGACGATCGTCGGTGTCGGCGTTGGCGGCACGTCGGACCTGTGCACCAAACTTGCGAAGATTGCGGCCGGCCGTCCGTTAGGCAATGTCTGCGGCGATCCGGAAGGGGCGAAGCTGGAGAAAGAGTTGACCGAAGCTGTGAATAGCCTGGGTATTGGGCCGCAGGGTTTGGGCGGCGATTCGACAGCGTTCGCGGTTCATGTGGAGACGGCGGCGACGCACATCACAATGAACCCGGTCGCCGTCAACATCATGTGCCATTCCGCCCGGCGTGCCCGCGCGACGTTCACGCCGGGCGGCGTCGAGATTGGATTTTAACCGATGACGACTCATCAGTTTCATATGCCGGTCAACGAAGGCGACGTGCGGTCGCTGCGTATCGGCGACCACGTGGTGCTGCAGGACACACTGTTTGGCATCCGCGACGCGACCTTGATCCATATGTTCGACCATGATCGGGAGACCCGCCTCGATCTGAATGGTCATGCTGTCATTCACACAGCGCCCAACGTTAAGAAGGTGCCCGTCTCCAACGATTGCCCCGCGGGATACGAGTCCATTTGCATCGGCACCACAACGTCCATGCGGATGGAACGCTTTACCCGCCCGCTAATGGAAAATACTGGTGTCCGCGTGATCATCGGCAAAGGCGGGCTCGGCAAAGACAGCGCTGAAGCTTTCCGGGAAATCGGCGGTGTCTATCTCGCCATTATCGGCGGCACAGCGGCACTGGAGACGACGTGGATCGAACGGATACTCGATGTCGACATGGACGATCTCAATCCCGAAAGCCTGTGGCAATTCCGGATCAAAGATTTCGGACCGCTCCTGGTCGCGATGGATTCGCACGGGGGGAGCCTGTTTAGCGCCGTCAGCGACCGGGCACAGGAACGGCGCGCCGAAGCGTTGGCGCGGATGGGCGTCGACAGTTAACACCTCGCGGGCTGTGTGACATGCTGCAGGGCGAAAAAGCGAAGCTGCGCCGCGTCGTCCTTGAGGCGATGCTGGATAACTTCGAAGCCGCCTGCGCCGTCGCGCTACGGTGAGACGGCGAACCGCGAAGACGAGGTTGTTTAGGGAGAAGTGAGATGAAGACAGCATTCGAAGAAGTCATGGATGTTCGCGGTAAGGGTACGCTGGCGAAGGACGAAGTTTCGATCACGGGCGCCGATCCGGTGTTCTCCACCAAATTCAAAATCGGTGAGACCTGTGCCGCGGTGGTGGCGGGGATCGGCGTGGCCGTCACGGATATCCAGGAACTGAAAACCGGCCGCCGTCAGCAGGTCGGTATCGATGTGCGGCGCGCGGCGGCGGCATTGCGCAGCACGACCTACATGCAGCGTCCCGGTGACGGCGGTGCGTTCGAGCCGGTCGTGAATAAGAACCATGAGTCGATGATCAAGATCACGCAGCCCTGGCCGACCAAGGACGGCCGCTGGGTGTTGCCGCATTTCGGTCTGCCGAACCTGCAGGCACGCATGTGCAAACTTCTCGATTGTGAGCCGAACCCGGACTCCGTCGGCAAGGCCGTCGCGCAATGGGATGCGCTCGATCTGGAAGCGGCGATCGACGAGCATCGTGTCTGCGGCGGGATGGTGCGCAGCAACGCGGAGTGGCTGGAGAGCGAGCACGGCAAGGTGCTGGCGGGTAAGCCGATCGTCGAGATCGTCAAGATCGGCGACAGCGACCCCGAGCCCTTTCCGGAGGGCGACCGGCCGCTGAGCGGCATCAAGGCGCTCGATCTGACGCGCATCCTCGCCGGCCCGATCGCCGGGCGTACCCTGGCGGAGCATGGCGCGGAAGTTCTCATGGTCACGGCCGAACGTCTGCCGCAGATCGCCGAGCATGTCATCGATACGAGCCACGGCAAGCGCAGCTGCTTTCTCGACTTGTCGGTTGCCGAGGACGCGGCGCGGCTGAAGGCGCTGGCGGGTGAAACCGATGTCTTCTCGCAGGGCTACCGGCCCGGCATGCTGGAAGGGCTCGGTTTCGGCCCAGAGGATATGGCCGCGCACCGTCCCGGCATCGTCTATGTCTCGATCAACTGCTACGGCGCGGATGGGCCGTTCAGCCATCGCGGCGGCTGGGAACAGGTCGCGCAGACGATGACCGGCATTTGCAACGAAGGGTCGCCGGAACGGCCGAAGTTGCTACCGGCGGCGGCCTGCGACTACACGACGGGCTATCTCGCCGCCTATGGCGCATTGCTGGCCTTGGCGAAGCGCGCGACCGAAGGCGGCAGCTATCACGTCCGGGTTTCGCTGTGCCAATCCGGCATGTTCATCTACCGGCAGGGTGCCGTGGCGTTTGGCGCACCGGACATGGATTTGATGGAGGACGAGCTCGGGGCGCTTCGCATCGAATCGGCGCCTGCTTTCGGTCCGCTGCGGCATCTTGGGCCCGTGCTGAACCTGTCGGAGACCACGCCGCACTGGATCCGTCCGACGCCGGTGCTCGGCGGCGACGCACCGGAATGGCCGCAGGACGACAGGACGGCCGCGGCGGCGGAGTGAACGATGGCCGCGTTGGCGATACGGCGCCTGTCCGGCGCGCTCGGCGCGGAAATACAGGATATCGACGTTTCCGGCCCGCTGGATGAGGGCACGGTAGCCGCGCTGCGCGACGCGCTGGCCGAGCATTGTATCCTGCTGTTCCGCGACCAGAAACTCATCCCACAACAGCACATCGCCTTCACCGAACGGTTTGGCCCCTTGCAGGCACTGACCCTGGGTTCTTATCTGCACAAGGACCATCCGGAGATCTTCGTTGTCTCGAATAAGCCGGTCGCAGGCAAGCCGTCGGATACGCGGCGCACCGGCCGCCATTGGCACACCGACATGTGCTACACGCCCACGCCGTGCCGCGGGTCATTGCTTTACGCGTTGGAAGTCCCGCCGGTTGGCGGCGATACGGTCTTCGCCAATATGCAACGCGCCTTCGACACGCTGTCGGACGGCATGCGGACGATGATCGAGGGGCTGCGTGCGGTGCACGATCTAAGCAAGGTTCCTGACTTCAAGAACCGCGACCCGGGCGCGACGGCAAAGATCGTCGCGGACAACCCACCCGTCGACCATCCGCTGGTCTGGGTGCATCCCGACAGCGGTCGCAAATCGCTGCTGCTGAGCCAGCACCTGACCTGCCGCTTGGCCGATATGACCGAGGCGGAAAGTCAACCGATTCTCGACTACTTAATCGGTCACGCCACGCAGATCGAAAACACCTATCGTCACCAATGGTGCGCTGGCGACCTGATCTTCTGGGACAACCGCAGCGTCATGCACTGCGCGCCGGGAGACTACGACATGTCAGACCCGGCCAACGCGCGCCACATGCACCGTACGACATTGGCGGGACCGCTGGTCGAGGGCGCTAAGCTCTAATTCGGATGCCGCGGCGCCTGAATGGCGCGGAACGTGCGGACGATGCAGTCGTCCTGTGCCGCCAGTGCGGCGGGTTCGCCACTGTCCCCGACCAGGACGCCGCGCTCGGCGATTGTGGTGTCGAGGCCGATGATCTCCAGCGGGGTGAAACCGGCCGGCAGCGGTGCGCTATCCGAGGTAAGCCGGTCGATCAAAACCATCCAACCGTCGTCCGGCACATCCATGGTCTCGATATCGCCCGTGACGAGGTTGCGGTCCCAGTTCGTCATCTTCGATTTGAAATTCGGGTCGACCGAGGTCGGGCCGGCTTTGGAGGTGTAATTCTCGCTTGTCATGACGCCGGGATCGCGTAGCCGGTAAACCGCGAGGAAGGGCGCGCGCGCCTCATGGGTGGTTTCATAGCGCTGGGCCGACTGGAATCCCTCGATCGTCAGCAGCATGGAGATATGCTTGTTGTAAAATTTGTCGAATTGCTCGCGATCCTCCGTCGCCGGGTAATGCATTTCGACCATGTAGAAAGTGCTCACGGGTCAGTTCCTTTCGGATGTTGGCGGCTCAGGCGTTACGCCGTTCTACTCAACGGACCGTCTCGCGGTCCAGGTCCAGCACTTGCTCGGCCATGACGGCCAGCATGCGCCATTGTTCCTCGAGGTTTCGGGACGCTTCGATATCGTCGCGATAGGTATCGAGCAGCACGTATTCGCAGCCAAGCGTTTCGAGTGCCGCCAAATCGCCGCGTACCTGATCGATGGAGCCTGTACCGGCGAGCCGGTCTTCCTCCGGCTCCGCCGCATCGGTAAGGCACAGGCGGATACGTGGGCTGAGCGCCGGCATCGGCCTGCCTTCCGCGTCGGCAACCTCGCGCAGCCGCGACAGGCCGGTGTCGCGCAGCCAGGGCAGCGTGAAGCGGATCGGGTGCCAGGCATCGGCCAACCGTACCGTGCGGCGCAGCGCCGCGTCGCTCGACCCGCCGACCCAGATCGGCGGGTGCGGCTTGCGGACCGGTTGCGGCGCCGTCTGTACGTTATTGAATTGCACGTATTTGCCGTCATAGGACGCGGTCTCTTCGGTCCAGAAGCGCTTGATGGCTTCGAGATATTCGTTCGTGATGGCGCCGCGTTTTTCGAACGGGACGCCGAGCGCCGCGAATTCTTCTCGCGACCAGCCGACACCAATGCCGAGGATGCAGCGGCCGCCGCTCAGCTGGTCGATATTGGCGAAGGCACGCGCCGTCTCCAGTGGACTGCGGTAGGGCAAGATAAGGACCGTGGTGCCGATTTCGACCCGTTCCGTGACGCCCGCCAGCCACCCCAGCGTCGTTAGCGGTTCGTAGAAAGGCGCTGGGTAGCGTTCTGCGACGTCGGTCGTCGTCGCGATATGATCTGACGTCATGAGCAGATGATAACCCAAGGTCTCAGTCAGTTGTGCCCAACGCCGTAGGCTCGACGGGTTGGCCGAAGGGCCGAAATTGATCAGATTGACGCCGGTTTTCATGGGGAAGCCTTTCGCTGAATTCGAAGCTGATCGTGTCCGCTCGCGGCCGACGTGGCAAGGGCGGCACCAATTTCGTACTATGCGGAAGTCGGAATGCAAATCACAAATCGGGGAATTCCATTATGCGCTTTGGCGTCTTTTACGAGTTGCAGCTTCCACGGCCTTGGAACCCAGGCGACGAGCACCAGCTGTTCAAGGACGCGCTCGACCAGATCGTCCTCGCCGACCAGTTGGGCTTCGATTACGCCTGGGAAGTGGAGCATCATTTTCTCGACGAGTATTCGCACGCCTCCGCGCCCGAGGTGTTCCTCGCCGCCGCGGCGAGCAGGACGGAGAATATCCGGCTTGGTCACGGCATCCGCCAGGTTATTCCCAACTACAATCATCCGGCGCGCACGGCGGAAGGACTTGCGACGCTAGATCTGCTTTCGGACGGGCGGGTGGAATTTGGGATCGGCGAAGGCGCGACGCGGCTTGAGCTGGGCGCATTCGGCATTCCGGCGCGGCGTAAACGGGCTATGGCGCTCGAAGCGGCGGAGCAAATTTGCAACATGATGGTGCTGACGCCCTATCCCGGGTTCGAGGGCGAGGGCTTTTCGATGCCGTGCCGCAACGTCTTGCCGAAACCGCTGCAGGATCCGCATCCCAAACTTTGGATGGCCTGCACCAACCGCGACACGATCAAGATCGCCGCGCAGAACGGCATCGGTGCGCTGGCCTTCTCTTTCATCGATCCGGAGGAAGCGCTGCACTGGTCGAAGATCTATTACGACATCATCAAGAGCGACGAATGCGTCCCGCTCGGCTGGAACGTAAATCCCAATATCGCCATTGTTTCGGCCTTCTCCATGCATGAAGACCGCGCCGAGGCGATTCGACGCGGCCAGGACAATTTCGAATTCTTCCGCTATTCGCAGCAGCGCCTCGTGGCGCATGATTTCGTGCCGGGCTACAGCGACATGTGGTCGGATTTCATGGAGAAACGCGGTGACGCTTCCGACAAACTGATACAGGCCGCGCTGGAGCGCGGCGAATATGACGGCGCTGGGATCGGTACGCCCGAAGATATGTTGCGCCACCTGAAAAGCTTCCAGGATTGCGGTGTGGATCAGGTCATCATGCTTCAGCAGGCGGGTCACAACTCGCACTCGAACATCTGCGAGTCGCTGGAACTGTTCGCGGATACCGTCATGCCCGAATTCGCCAAGGATGTGGCGGAGCGCGAGGCTGCGAAAGCGGGCGAGCTTGCCCCTTATATCGAGGCCGCCCTGGCGCGCAAGGCGTACATGCAACCCTTGGCCGAAGAAGACGTTCCCGTCGTCAAGGCGTCGGTCAAGGTGGCGGGCGCCGATTCACGTCCCAAGGGCCAGGACGCGGCGAATTAAGACCTTAACTTGGCAATAAACTGTTAATCGTCGACTGTTAGAGTTTGCCGAAGATATGGTAGAGAGTCTTAACGTTATGCAGCAATCTTGGTTCGTCATGGAAGATCGCCTAGATCATGTGTCGAAAGTGAAAGGCGCGCGCGTCCTAATTGTCGAGGATGACAAGGAATACGCGGATTGGATTGAGCTCGCGCTGACCGGGCTTGGCGTTTCTAAAATCGTCAAGGCGACGGACGGCAATTCGGCGTTGCAACTGACACAATCGGAGCCGAATTTCGATCTGATCATCTGCGATTGGCTCATGCCGAATATGGATGGGCTGGATTTCTTAAAACGTTATCGCGAAAAAGTTTTGACATCGATGTTTCTGGTGCTGACGACCAAGGGGGGCTTGGAAGACTCGTTCGAAATCACCCAGGCGGGCGCGACCAATTTCCTCGTTAAGCCGCTGTCGATCGACGAGCTTCAAAGCCAGGTAAGTTCCATGCTCTAGCGGCCGCGAACCGGCTCGCTGGATCGTACCCGGCAACGACCCCTTTACCGGCCGCTCTATTGACCCGCCAGACATGCGGGTTTAAGCCGCGCGCATGGAATTGCCCCAACTTGACTGGACGCTCTACTGGTTCATGCTGCCGGTCGCGCTATGTGTGTCGACGACGGCCACGTTCAGCGGTATCGCCGGCTCGGCGATTTTTGCACCGATCTTCATGGTCGTGTTTCCGATACTCGGCCCCGAATACCAGTTCCCCAGTATCGCGGCCGCGATCGGCGTTGCACTGCTTACCGCGACATTCGGCCTGTCATCCGGTGTCGTCGGTTATTTCCGGCGTCGCCTGATCGATTTTAGAAGCGCGGTGCCTTTCATACTGGTTGCAGTGCCGATCGGTATTCTGGGGGCCGTACTACTAGCAGCGCTACAGGAATTTGAGGAGGTTCTTCGGGGATCGTACGCTTTGTTGACCGCTGTGCTCGCCGCAGTCCTGTTTCGACGCCGCCGGCCCGGTTCGGACAGTCCGGGTGCTGCCGATCAACCAGCCCTCGAGGCGCGCAAAACCAGAACGATCGTTGAGCGGGACGGTACGACGTACACTTTCGCCGTTCCCCGACAGGGCAAGGGTATAATCGCGACCAGTATCGGCGCGTTCCTGACGGGATTGTTGGGCGTCGGCATAGGCGAAGCAATCATGCCGCAGTTGGCGCGGCGTAACAGGGTTCCTATCCAGGTTGCCGCCGCGACGTCGCTATTCGTCGTCGTGCTCGTCGTCGCCTCTGCTAGTTTCACGCAAGTTTCGGCGCTCGTCGCGGCCGGCGGGCTCGCCGCGGTGCCGTGGAATGTCGTCGTCTATACCGTTCCCGCGGTGATTGTCGGCGGTCAGATCGGTCCGCGCCTGCAAGGAAAGGTATCCCAGCGCGCCGTGGAAATTGGCATAGGCTGCCTGTTCAGCATGATCGGGATCGCGATGGCCTATATCGCCATCCGCAACAGTTTCTTCACTTGATTTGGAATCTAATAAAACACGGCGGGCGGGTTGCCGAGAAAGATACGGCCGACGGATTCGTAATGGGAGTCGCGCGACTGGATCTGCTGCGACAGGGTGTGAATGTCGCGGAAACGCCGTTCGTACGGACTTCCCGGGAAAATCGCGTCGACGCCGGCGTTCTTGTACACCCAGTCGGCGGTCTCGATTGCGCCTTGAATGGCGTTGGTCGCGCCCAATCGGACGCGGGCGCGTCCGGTAAAATCGATTGCCTTGTCGCGCGGTGCGCCGGCGCAGATATCGTCGAGGATTTCCAGCAGATAGGCGCGCGCCGCACCGATCCTCGCTTCCCCTCTTGCGACGCCCGCCTGCACACCGGCGTTCTCCGCTAGTCTGGACAGGCCGCGGGGCGTTTTCGTTCCCGCGAGTTCGATAAACGCCTCCAGCATCGCGCGCGCGATGCCGAGCGCGACCCCGGCGACGCCGACCGCGTAAATATCCTGTTGCGGGATCGCATAGAGCGGTCCCGGGTCGCGGCGGTCATCGGGCAGTTCGCGGGTGCCGGTAAAGGCGTCCGGTACGAATACATCTTCAACGGTGTAGGTATCCGAGGCGGTGCCGCACAGGCCGATCGTGTTCCAGGTATCGATCCGGGTTGCCTTGTCGACCGGAAAGAGCAGCGAGAGGATAAAGGGCCGTCCGTCCGTGTGGCTCCGGATCGAGCCGTCCGGTTCCTCTATGCGGCAATGCGCGCCCATCCATGTCGCGTTACGGCAGCCGCTGGCGAAGGACCAGCGGCCATTTACCCGGTAGCCGCCGTCTTCGACCGTTGCCATATGTTCGTTCGGCGGGCCCCAGGCGACGAGCGCGCGCGGATCGCTGAAAATCGTCCGCGCGGTTTCGAGTTCGAGATGCGGGGCCAGCAGTGCCGCGCTGTTGGCGACGAACAGGTTCCAGCCGACGGAGGCGTCGTGCCGCGAAACTTCCTCGATGGTCAAAAGGTAGTCGCCGGGATCGATCTCGTCCCCGCCGACCGAACGCGGCAGCAGCATCCGGCACAGCCGCGCCTCGTGCAGTCTGTCCAAGAGCGCAGCGGGAATCCGCCGCGTTCGCTCGATCTCATCGGAAGCGGCGGTGATCTCACCGGCCAGCGCGCGGGCGTGGGCCAGGGGCGTGGGTAGCTCTGCGGTATCCATGTGCGCCAATTACCCTACATCTTCGACATCACTTTGCGCGAGAAATCTTCGATCAAGCGATAGCGGTCGTCCTGCGGCGTGACGAAGTTGATCGCGTTTAGGCCCTGTTTCTCGAGATCGCGCAACTGCTCCACGATTTCCTCCGGCTGTCCCGCGATGCAGAATTTCCTGATCATATCAGGCGTGACGAAGCGGGCCTCGTCCGGATCCAGATAGCTGTAATGGCTGGCATGCAGCGCCTGGTGCCGAGTTTCCGCGTCGCGTGTCTCGTGGAACGCCATGTATTCGTCCCAGATCGGCTTGACGTAGTCCGGTGGTTCGCAGCCGGTCTCCTTCACCAGGTCGACGGCGAAATGGACGTTGACCATGATCGACGACCCGCATTCGGCGATCACCTGTTCGTCGGTCAACGCGGCGCCCGGTTCCAGCATCAGTAGATTGACCATCGCCGTTGTCTGGAAGTTCTCGAGTTTTCGCCCCACGCGATCCGCACCCCGCTGCACGTTGGCTAAAGCCTCCGGAATCGTGCCGCCGCGCGGTATGCCGGTGACCAGCCCGTCGCCCAATTCGCCCGCCAGCGCCTGCGCCCGCGGTCCGAAGCCGCCGACATGGATCGGGATGTAATTTTCAACGTCCACGTATTTGTAGTGCAGATTCTGGAAGCGTATCGGATGTGTGACGCCATTCAAGGTGAAGTCGACCTCCTCGCCGTCTAGCAAGGCGCGTACGACCCGGATGTGTTCGCGGAACGCGGCCACCTTCATCGGCGGCTGGCCCATGGTCCGCATCGCTGTGTTGCCGGTTCCGACACCCAGGACGGTGCGGCCGGGCGCCAACCGGTTGATCGTCGCGATCCCGTTCGCCGTCGCCGGCGCCAGCCGCAGCCCGCCTATTTCCAAACCGGTAATCAGTTTGATCTTCTGCGTCTGCTGTGCCGCCAGCGCCATCACCGCCCAGATATTGGAGCGCAGCAGCGGACTGTCGGTGATCCAGGCAAAGTCGTAGCCCAGATTTTCCGCATGAGTGTAGTACCCGATATCGTCGATCCGTGTGGCAGTGACGCCGAATTGCATGATGCCTCCATTCGCTGTCGGTCGAGATATTGGGATCGTGCGCTCTGGTTGGCAATTTCGCAACGGTTGCCGTTTGCCGCATTGCCGCAGCCTGATACAGTCGCGCCCAATCGAAAAGGCGGCGAATCAGCGCCAACAAATGAGGGAGTCCCTATGAAACTCTATTACAGCGGCAATTCACCCTATGCCCGGCGGCCGCGCCAGGCGATCCGTCAGTTCGGCCTTATGGATAAGGTCGAGGAGCTCACGCGCGACTCCCTCGACGAAGCGGATCAATCGCTGCAGCAATTCGGGCCGGGCGGCAAGGTCCCGGGATTGTTGACCGACAGCGGCGCGTTTTTGTGCGAAACGCTGCTGATCCTCAATTATCTCGACGAGGCGTCCGGCGGGAAGTTCTATCCGGCGGCGGGGCCCGCGCGGGATTTTGCGATGGAAGTCGAGGGGCTGGCGTCTCTGCTGATGGAATCGCTGTTCTATCGGGCGCGAGAGAACCGGCGCGAGGCCGGGGAGAAATCGCCGGGTTATATCGAGAGCGAAGGCGTTCGCTCGACGCGCTGTTACGATGCGCTGGAAGGCTTGGTCGACAAGTTCGACGGGCCGGTCAACATGGGGCATCTGTCGGTCGTGGCCTCGCTGGGCTACGCCGACTGGCGGCATCCGGACGATGGCTGGCGCGATGGGCGGCCAAAGCTGACGGCGTGGTTCGACCGAATGATGCAGGAGCCGGCGTCGGCGGAAACCAAGCCGATCTTTTAGGAATCAAGTTGAATATCGGAGAGGTTTTAGGATCTTCTCTTCGCGTCATCCCGGACAAGGCGCATCGCGCCGCCGATCCGGGACCCAGGCCAACGTTGCAACTCGCGGCGACATGGATCCCGCATCAAGTGCGGGATGACGGTTGATGTTGAATTGAATGGCCTGGAAAAGGCTTGCGGGGGCGACGCCTTACGCGCACAGCAGGGAGTAAATCGAAATGGCAGACAATGGCAGGGTCGCGATCGTTACGGGCGCGGGGAGCGGTATAGGGCGGTATAGCGCGATCGCGTTGCTGCAGGCGGGATATTCGGTCGGACTCGCGGGGCGGCGCGAAGACGCGCTTCAGGAGTCGATTGCGGAAGCCGGGGCGGACGGCGCGCGGGCGTTGGCCGTGCCGACGGATGTCGGCAAAGCCGCGTCGGTCGCCAATCTCTTCGCCCAGGTGAAGGCGAAGTACGGCCGTCTCGACGTGGTGTTCAACAATGCGGGCACGGGGGCGCCGGCGATACCGCTGGAAGACCTGACCTTGGAGCAGTGGCAGACAGTCGTCGACGCCAATCTGACCGGCTCGTTCCTATGCACGCAGGAGGCGTTCCGGATCATGAAGGATCAGACGCCGCAGGGCGGTCGGATTATCAACAACGGCTCGATTTCCGCGCATGTGCCGCGGCCCTTTTCGGTGGCCTATACCGCGACCAAACATGCGATCACCGGTCTGACGAAGTCGATCTCGTTGGATGGCCGGCAATACAATATCACCTCGAGCCAAATCGATATCGGCAATGCGGTCACGCCGATGACTGAGCGGATGACCAAGGGCGTGCTACAGCCGGATGGGTCGACCCGGGCCGAGCCGCGCATGGATGTCGAACATGTCGCCAACGCCGTCGTGCATATCGCCGATTTGCCGCTGGACGCCAACATTCAGTTCATGACGATCATGGCGACCAAGATGCCGTTCATCGGGCGCGGCTGATGGCGGCGGATCCTAAGAACAGCGCGGAACTGCTGCTCGTCGCCTTCATGCCGCCCTTCCTGGTCGCCGATCTGGAAAAGGAATACGTGCTGCACGATTTGTTTAATGCCGAGGACCCGGAGGGGCTGCTGGCAGAGGTCGGGCCGCGCATTCGCGGTATCGTCGCCGGCGGCATGAAGGGACCGGACGCGCCGCTGATCAACCGGTTGGAGAACCTGGAGATCATCTCGTCTTTCAGCGTCGGGTTCGATGCGACCGACGTGGTGGCGGCGCAGAATCGCGGCGTGATCGTGACGCACACGCCGGACGTGCTGACCGACGATGTCGCCGATCTGGGTATGGCCTTCATCATCATGGCGCCGCGCCGCATTGCCGAGGCCGAGCGCCATCTGCGCGCCGGAAAATGGCTGCAGGGGCGGATGGATCTCGGCACCAATCTGCGCGGCAAGAAGCTCGGCATCGTCGGGCTCGGCCGGGTCGGCAGCGCCCTGGCGAAACGGGCGGAGGGTTTCGGCCTCGATATCGGCTACCACGATATCGTGCCCAAGGACGTCGCCTATCGCAGCTACCCCGACCTGCTGTCCCTGGCGGAAGACAGCGATATCCTGTTCGTGTCCTGCCAGGGCGGAGACTCGACGCGCAACCTGATCGACGCGGCGGTGTTCGACGCGCTGGGGCCGAAAGGCTTCCTCGTCAACGTGGCGCGCGGCACGATCGTCGATGAGGACGCGCTGGTTGCGGCGCTGCGGGAGAAACGCATCGCCGGGGCCGCCGTGGACGTCTTCCGCGACGAGCCGAACGCGCCGGAGGCGCTGATGGCGACGGAGAACGTCGTCATGACGCCGCACATCGCCAGCTCGACGCACGAGACGCGCCGCGCGATGGCGGATCTAGTGCTGGCCAACCTGCGCGCGCACTTCGCGGGTCAGTCGGTGCCAACGCCCGTGCCCGACCAGCGTTAGCCGTAGCTGCGGGCCATACCCTCCGAGGGGTCGGCTTGCGGGCCGTAGGGTACGATGGGGTAACGCAACCCGACCTTGCCAATGCCTTCAAGCCCCTCGATTCCGCGCGCGAACTCGTCCGGCGGCATGGCGATCAGCAGCTCGTCGTCGGCGACGCCACCGTAGCGGCGCTCGGCAAAGCAGGGGATCGAAATGCTGGTTTCCTTCGTTGAAAGCGCTTTGCCCCATGAATCGGCGCAGGCGCTCTCGCCGGTGATGCTCATGTCGTAGCGCTTGTATCGTTTCCATTGCAGTCCGTTGACGAACAGGATCATCTGTCCCGGTGTGGCGTAGAACAGGATGATGTCGGGCGGGTCGAGCCGCGCCGCACGCAACGGCGAGACCACCGTGCCGACGAACTTCCCGTGCGGGACGCGCGGCATGTGCTGCTGATGGCCGTGCGCGGCTTCACGGTTCTCGAACCAGACGCCATCCATATGCTCGCCCGACAGGCAGCCTTCCGAAGGCTGTTCGAGGCCCATGACGCCGCCGCAATTGCCCCCCGACCGCACATTCTCCGCCGCCACGCCGAGCGTGAAGCCCGCCATGCGGCTCTGTGAGACCAGCTGGCAGGTCGTGTGGCGCCGCCCTTCCGGGGGCCAGCGCAGACCCTTGACCTGCTCCATTTCGTCGCGGTTGTCATATTGCTTCATGCCGATCGGCAAGGTGCGGATCTTGAGGAGCTCGGAAAGTTTTCCCGCGAGTTCCTTCAGGGCTTGAGCGTCGATATCGGCCATGTGCGCCTCCTCCAAACTGATTGAAGGATTACGCTATCACGGAACCGGAAAGGTCCGGCGCGGCCACTTGCCGCACAGGCTCGGTTCAGCCGTGCAAGGCGCTTTTCTTCAGCATGACATGAATGCCCTTATGCACATTCACCGTCTGGCTGACCCTCAGATCGGCGGCCAGGCTGCACAGCATGTAGGCGTCTTCCTTCGACAGGTTGGTTTTCTCCTGGATCAGCCCGATCATCTCGCGCAGTGCTTGCTTGGCGGCGTTGTCGAGGCTCGGGTCGATGCCGGTCGTCATGTAATGGGTCTCGTTCTCCGCGCGCGGCATCGCAATCGGCGTGTTCTTGTGCAGGATCAGCTGGAAGGTGCCGCTTAGGCAGGTCTCGATGGCGGTGCCGTTGACCTCGCCGTCGCCCTGCACCGCGTGCCCGTCGCCGGCGGAGAAAAGCGCGCCGTCGTTGAACACCGGCAGGTACAGCGTCATGCCGGCGCCCAGCGCCTTGATATCGAGATTGCCGCCATGGGCGCGCGGGATGATCGAGGTGATGCGGCCCCATTCCGGCGGCGGTGCGACGCCCATCACGCCGAAGAACGGGCTGAGCGGCAGATCGACGCCCCAGGGCATGTGGCCCAGCATCTTCTCCTTGTCGAGACGCAGATGGTGCAGGGTCAAGGTGGGAAAATCTTCCGGCAGGGTGGCGGCGAGCGGTTTGATGCGGTTCCAACCCCAATCGACGCGCAGCGAAACGTCCAGGATACGGACCTCCAGCATGTCGCCCGGCTTGGCGCCGCGCACGGCGACCGGGCCCGTCATGATGTGCCCGGCGCCGCCTGGCGTTACCTTGGCGTGGATCTCGCGATGCTCCGGCAGAATCTCGAAGCTGTCGTCGGGCAGGATGTCGGGGCCGCCGGAGACCGTATTCAGGGTGACCGTGTCGCCGGACTCGATCGTGCCGATGGCGGGCAGGGCGGCATCGAAGAATGCCCAGTGGACCGTGTCCGGGCTGGCATTGAGTGTTAGATGGTCGGCCATGTCTATTTCCTCACGGATCGATGCGGTAGAACGCCATCGCGTTCTTGGAGAACAGTTTTTCCTGATCGGCGCGCGGGAAGTCGGCGACGATCGTCTTGAAGGAATCGTAGATCAGATCGTAGCTCGCCCGCAGCCCGTCGACCGGGTAGTTGCTGGCGAACATACAGCGGTCGACGCCGAACATGTCGATCGCCTCCAGGACGATGGGCCGGTTGCTCTCCAGGGTCCAGGGACCATCCGGTAGGCAAAGGCACGAAATCTTCAGATGGACGTTCGGCGCGGCGGCGAGCGCATGCATGCCGCGCCGCCACAGGGCAAGCCCGTCTTCGCTGCGGTCCCAGGGAAAGCCTGTGTGATTCAGGACGATCCTTGTACCGGGGAAGGCGCGCGCTACTTCGGCCGCTTCTTCCAGATGCCAACAGGGGACGCGCAGATCCCAGGACAAATCGTACTTTTCCAGCAGCGCGAATCCTGCGAGCCATTTCGGGTCCTGCATCGTGCGCGGCGCGCCCGGCTGTTTGCTGTTCGGTGCCGCCGCGGTGACCGGTTTCGAGCGGATGCCGCGGACCAGCGGGATCGCTGCCTGGGCCGCCAATATTTCTTCCGAATTATTCTCGTCGAACCAGGCGTGGGCCACGATGGCGTTGGGGAACCCGTGTTCGGCGTTGATCCTGGAGATCCATTCGGATTCGGCGACCTGCGTGGCGCGGTCGCATTCCGCTTCGATATGGACAGTCTTGATAACGTTGTGGCAGGCCGAGTCGTGCCGGTAATCCGCCGGCAGGTAGTTCTTGCGGATCGGCGAGTTATCACCGAGGAAGAAATCTTCCTTTGGTTCGTCAGTCAGGAACGGGTAGCGCAATCCGCCTAAATCCCAGAGATGGTGGTGTGCGTCGACGATCTCGATATCGTCCATGCTCATCCTCCGGGTTTGGTGCCGGTGATCCGGCTCAGGGTCCCCGATATGAACTCATTCACGACAACCGACTCGAAGCCGGCCGCGTTGAAGTATCCGATACAGTCGGCCTCGGTATGGGCCTGTCCGGTACTGCCGTTGATCGTTTCCGCGAGACCCCACAGCGCCGGGCCGATCGGCCCGCTACGGTCGTCCCGGAGCGTTTCGCCAATCAAATGCATCTCGCCACCGGGCAGCAGCGCGTCGAAACTGCGCTGGATGACCTTGGTGATAATTTCGCGGCTGTAGAGCGGCAGGTTGCTCGCCATGATCGCGACGTCGCAGTCTTCCGGCAATGTGTCCGCCGTGAAGTCGCCGCCAACGGCGGACACCCGGTC
>Ga0315338_1002533_pt1 | contig 17859 bp, 15 predicted proteins | sample ASW8metaG_FD_204518 | JGI IMG/M metagenome (GOLD analysis project Ga0315338, IMG submission 204518) | Ammonia-oxidizing marine archaeal communities from Monterey Bay, California, United States - ASW #8 | ecosystem: Environmental > Aquatic > Marine > Coastal | place: USA: California | collected... | reverse complement strand
TACTTTTACAGCGACAGGACCACCTGTACCATTATGGGCTATGATAATTTTTAATTTATTCTTTTCAATTTATGGTTATTATAAAGGAGAATAATTCCCCACATTCGTGGGGTTTTTTGTTTGTGGACTTAGGTCAGTCTCATAACCCGATTTTAAGATATTTGATTATAAGCGGGTATATATATAAAGGCTCTTAAATAAATGTATTAAATTTTATGATGGCAAATATTCAAGACTTATTAGAGAATCAACCTTTACCTAAGTCAATTCTACAAGATATTGGTAGGATTGCTGAAAAAAACAGCAAAGAAGTTTACGTTGTTGGAGGTGTAGTACGAGATCTGTTCCTCGGTAGAGAATTAAAAGAGATTGATTTAATGGTAATTGGAGATGGTATAGAATTTGCTAAGCAAATTGCGAAATCAATGGGTGTAAAAAAAATAGTCCCATTCCCAAAATTTTCTACAGCACACATTCCAACAAAACCGATTCCAATTGAAGTGGCTGCTGCGAGAGAAGAAACATATAATGAAAACTCTCGAAAGCCTAATAAGATAATTTATACAGATTTACATGGAGATCTAATAAGAAGAGACTTTACAATAAATGCAATGGCAATGAGTATAACACCAAATGATTTTGGTGAGCTCCATGATCCGCATAATGGTGTGAAGGATCTTATGGCGAAGCGCCTTGTAACGCCTCTGGATCCAGATGAAACATTTTCAGAAGATCCAGTTCGCATGATGCGCGCTGCCTATTTTTCCTCTGGCCTTGGGTTAAGTATTGAGAAACAATGTTTTGATTCAATGAAACGCCAGGCAGAGCGCATATCCATTGTTTCGCAGGAACGAATAACAACAGAATTCTGCAAAATTTTGACAACTACAAAGCCATCTATTGGACTTACTATTTTACAAGAAACGGGGTTAATGAAACATATCTTCCCTGAGATTCATGTTATGTACGGAATGGATCAGACGGGTGAATGGCATCATAAGGATATTTTTTACCATACAATGCAGGTAGTAGATAATGCGGCCAATCTTTCCGAAAAAATGGAACTACGTTTTGCAGCCTTAGTCCATGATATTGCAAAGCCTAATACGCGCCGCATAGATAAAACAAAAGGTTATACTTTTCATGGACACGATTCCATAGGAGAGAGAATGCTTAATAAAGTTGCCAAACGGATGAAACTCTCAACGGCTCTAAAAGATTATTTAAAAAAACTTACCCTTCTTCATCTTAGGCCAATTGCTTTGGCAAAAAAAGAAATTACTGATTCTGCTATCCGCCGTGTAATGGTAGCTGCCGCTGAAGATTTAGATGATTTGCTGACCTTATGTAGAGCAGATATAACTACAAAAAATAGCGAAAAAGTAAAACAATATATGGGTAATTTTGAACGGGTAGAAACAAAGATGCAGGATGTAACTGAGCGGGATGCCCTTAAATCCTTTCAATCACCCGTCCGTGGAGCTGAAATCATGACTGTCTGTGGACTTACCGAAGGCCGGATTGTAGGTAAGATCAAGACCGCAATTGAAGAAGCAATTTTAGATGAAAAAATCGACAATACCTATGAAGCAGCATACGATTATTTGATGAAGATCAAAGATGACCACATGACTAATAGTAATTTGAAAAAATGAAACGGTTCTTAGTTCTAATTATTTTCATGTCAGAAACAATGCTTTGGACTCAAAGCGTCTCTGGGACAGTATCTGACCGAGTAACTCAGGGTAGTTTAAGTGGAGTAAACATAACCGTAGTTGGCTCAGACCGAGGTGCTTCTAGCAGTGAAAATGGTACTTATGAAATAGACATTTCAGGTTTTGATATTAATCAACAAATAAAGTTTCAACATATTGGATATGATGAATTGTTATTGACAATATCGGAACTGACTACTTCAACAGATGTAAAGATGAATCCTCGGGTGCTTCAGTTTGAAGCGATAGAAACAGCAGGAGCTAAAAGGAAGGCGTCCATTGCGAAAGATCTGCCGCAGACTGTATCTATTCTTCAGGCCGAAGAATTTGAATTGAGGGCATTCGTGGATGCAGGTGATTTGTTATCAACTGATCAAAGTATTCAAGTAGAAGAATCTCTTTCGGGTCGAAAAACCATTTCAATTCGTGGGGGTAATGCAGACGATGTGTTAGTGCTTTACAATGGGTTTCGATTAAACCGTCCCTATGATAACGTGTTTGATCTTTCTTTAGTGGACATGCAAAATGTAGAACAGGTGGAAATCGTTAAAGGTGGTCATTCTGTACTTTATGGTCCAGATGCGTTTTCTGGTGTAGTCAATATTGTGCCCAAGAATACAAAAGATAAGCATATAAAATTTTCTCAGCAAATTGGTTCATATGATTCCGGATTTTGGAATGCGAATGGACAGCTACAAGTTGGTAATACTTTTTTATCATTAAATCAAAAAAAGGGAACTTATAAGCGCATTTTTGAAGAATTACAAGAGGATAACAATGGTCTTTTATCTGATCTATCCCATTCTGCTATGGATATGAATACAGTGATTAATGGCGATAAGATTAATGGTAATCTGGAATTCAATTTCACCAGAGATAAACAAACATTTGAAAATACTCGTGATTATAACACGATTAATTCAACCAACGAATTATTTGGTGTGCAATACAGTGGAGTTTTAGGGCCTTTGGGGGAAATTGAGATTACTTACGCAAACCACGGTCTTTCTGAAGTCCAGGGATTGAACAGCTATACAGGAATGGTGTCACGCAATCTAGACCACAGTGCGCAAAAAGTGGAAACACGAAAATATATAAACCTTGGTTTTGTGGAGTGGATGTTTGGTGCCCAGTTAGAAAAATCTAAGTTGAAATTCTGGGACGATCGAAATCTTTCAAATGTATATCAAGTGGGGCTAAAAGGAGCTAATCTAAATCGAGATCAAGCAGGCTTTGCGACCGTTCTAAAACTACATTCAAAGGGTGATAAGGCTGGTAATTGGATTACTGATTTGGATGTGAGTTTTCGTCAAGATAAGGTAAGTGATCATAAATCCGATCTTATCTTTAGAAAAAATCATAACTCAGAAAATGAAAATGGTTCTTTCTTGGATTTTGGTGAGAATGAATGGAACAATAAAATATTTAAAATATCTACTATTGCTTCAAAACGCTCTCCCGGGAAGACTATGGCGTATTGGGTAACTACTGGAAATAATGTGAAGTTTCCTTCGCTTCAACAACAGATTAGTTTAACAGATGTTGATGAAATAGTAAAGGGGCTAAGTCCAGAAAAAATGAAATCACTAGAAATTGGAGTCAATCTACTTAGTCAACCCAAAAATCTATCCAATATTGATGTACTTGAGTTTCAAGGGAGTTTCTTCAGAAATGATTATATAAATAAAATGCGTGTGACATATTTACTAGGAATGCCAGTAGGGTTTTATGAAAATGTAGGCCACGCAAATATGATGGGCATTGAAGGGAAAATGAAAATGAAGACTTATGGGGGGAAAATTATAGGTGAGATGGGCTTCTCAAAATACAATGTATCAGACCTGAGCGCTTTCCCATTTAAATCTGCATTTAAAATAACTACCACCATGACCGCTAAATGGAAATTCTTTTCAATAGGATCTAGATGGTTCCATGAAGGGGAGCAAGTTGGTATGGTTCATGTCCCAAGTAAAGGCTTCAATGAGATTGAACTACCAGCCTTTACTAATTATGACTTATTCTGGACTATCCAACTGAACCTAGGTCCATTTAAAGGTCAATTAGCTTACTCAGGTCGAAACTTGAAAAAGAACGATACATCCTTGAATGGGTTATTATTAAGGGATACACGTAAATACTTTACATTCAGTACAGAGTTATAATGAAAAAGACTATAATACTTTGTATCACTTTTGCTTTTTTTTCCTGCACGGAAAATCCTTTTGGTGGTGATAAAAAAATCGCAGACAAAACCATTACAGGTCGTGTGAAACTAGATCAAGTGGAATATTATCCGAAAGAGTATCATGGTGGGGTTTTTGTTTGGTCTGATGGTTTGGGTCTGAAGACAATAACTGATATTGATGGATCCTTTGAATTAGTATTACCTGCTTCAAATGACCCGTCCAATGGTGCCATTATAGATGGGGATTACAAGATATATTTCTTTTTAGGAAATTATAAGATTTCTACAGTAAATATTACTTTTGCTGCTGGGCAAGTGGTTAACGATGATAAAGTAATTAATCTAGAAGGTGAATTGAGAAGAGACGTATCTATGAGGCGCGAAGTAGGAGTACATACAATCGTTACGCCCGAAGTAATTTCATCGGATTATGATAATACAATAAAAATTATGGTTACTGTAACACCAGACCGGACAGATATATATTGTAATTTGAGAAAAGTTGAGAATAGAGGTAGTACTACTTATACAGGACTTCTAATTAAGAACATAGTTACAAATCAATTGATTTATAAGGTTGATATAGATTCAGCATCAGTAATGAGAGAGTATATGGATCGTCCAATGCAAAAACTTGAAATTGATTTTGACTATATAGGGTTAAATTTACCGAAGGGTACCTATGAAATAATTCCGTATTTGGTTTTAGATCGTAATGACATTCCAAGTCATATATCTCAAGCCATGGGTCCTGGAATTGAAACATTTTCAGAAAATTATTTGAATTATCCCTTTTATAGAACCGGTGGGAAATTCGTTATTCAATAATAATAATTAATTATTGGAACTTTTTTGGGCCAAAGCTATCAAAACTATGACAGTTTCATTAATTTGAGGAGGAGAGGGGTTTAATGTTTGGAACTATGATTAACATGATCACCGCACCAGGTGAAACCATGGAAACCATTGTAAAAGAATTTAATTGGAAGCAAGCATTGGTGCCCATAGCGTTGATCATGTGTTTAGCTCTTGTTTCAGGTATTGTTTTAAAAGAGCAAATTGCAAATACTACTTTAAAGAATAATAAAGAAAGTATAATGCAGAATACCCGAATGACAGAAGAGCAAAAAGAATCCGCACTTTCTCAAACTAAAAACATGTTATACGATGAATTTGGTGAACCTCGTACAATGGCCAACATTACAATAACTGCACTTGCAAACATATCGTTAGTCTTGAAAATTTTATTTTGGTCTCTATTTTCGATGCTTGTAGGAAACTTATTTTTGGGAGGAGGAGGCACTTTTGGTCGAGTGTTTACAATAGCATCCTTTGCCTATTTGCCTACTGCTATAGACTATATTATTAAAACACCAATCAAATACTTGACCGATAATATGATGATTTATACTGGTTTAGGTGTATTAGGTGTTGGAGAGCAGGGAGAATTTTTCAATAGCTTTCTAGCTCAAATTGATCTATTTGCATTTTGGAGAGTATATCTCATGGCTCTGGGGTTTAGTTATTTATATAATAAACCTACTAATTCGGTATTAATAACTCTTTCAGGGCTCTGGATTTTTGGAATTGTTGTATTAAGTGGAATATATCCATTACTTGCATATCTCTTTGGATAAGAAAGGAAAATAACTATTATTAAACGAATTTTGATACTGTTACCCCTTACTCTAGGATTTAGCCAGTCGTTCTCTCTTGAAGAGGCAGTTAAGATTGCATTGGAGAACAAGGAGTCTCTAAAAGCATCTGCTATGGATTTAGAGTCTTCACGGCAAGGTGTTAAAGGGTCTTACAGTAGTATTATGCCCTCTATCCGATTTTCAGGAAGTATGAATGAATCACGTTTCCCAACTCAGACCGGTGGTTATAACCAAACTACTGGTGAAATTACTCTAGATAAAATTAGCAGCCAAACTAGCGCATCTTCGACACTCTCACTATCACAAAATATTTATGACGGCGGTGTCTGGTGGAATACTATTAGACAGGCTAAGAACAGCTATAAGGTCGCTGAGGAATTCAATCGTCAGGTGATGACTAATATTATCCGAAATGTTCATTCGGCCTATTTTAATTATCTGAAAGCCTCTCAACTTTTGGATGTTGCTCGTTCTAACCTTATGAGCTCCCAGCAACAATTAGCTTTAGCACAACAGAAATATGAATTAGGATCTGCAAAGAAAACAGATTTACTTAAAGCTGAGGTTCGATTTGGTCAAGCTAGAGTAGATGTGGTGAATAATGACGCCTTCCTTCAAAGTGCATATCTTACATTAAAGAACGCATTAGGTCTTATTGGATCAGATCAAGATTTTACAGTAGAAGATGTGGAAACACCCTTAGATATGATTCCTGAATTTGAAACAGGGTTTGAACTGGTACAAAAATACAACCCCAGTGTAAAAGCGAAACAATATCAGATCACTGGAGCTGAACTAGGTGAGAAGATTGCCAAAGGATCAAGATTGCCAATAATTAGTGCCAACGCATCCATGTCAGGTACAGCAGATGATATTGGTGATGCGGTCTCAAATAGTTACAATGACCAGAAACGAATGAATACAGGTTTATCCATTTCCATTCCCATTTTTAGTGGAAATAGTATTTCCACTCGAATCCAGAAAGCAAAAATAGCTGTGGATAAACAGGAGTCGGAATACTTAACACAATTACAGGACCTTTCTGTTCAGCTCCAAGGGTACTTAGATCAATTAAATAATTACCAGGAAATAATTCCAATTAATGAAACAGTATTGGTCTCAGCAGAGGAAGATCTGAAATTGGCACGGGTAAGGTATAGTCAAGGATCAACAACCATTTTAGAAGTCTTAGATGCGCAGGTGTCCGTGGTAAGTGCCCGGTCATCCCTAATCCGAACTAAATACGATGCCTATATTCAACAGGCAAATTTAAAAGCCCTTTTGGGCACGCTTGATGCAGCAAATAATTAGAGGAGAAAAAAGTGGCTAAATCAAAATTAACAAAAAAGAAAAAATGGCTCATTTTTGGTGGCGGTGGAGTTCTAGTTGTGGTAATGATCATTGCTAGCATAAGTAAGGATAATACAGATTCCATTCAGGTTGAAACGGAAAAAGTAAGTCGTCAAATGGTAGTCCACAAAGTGAATGCCAGCGGTAAGATAAAACCGGAAACAGAAGTGAAAATATCTGCCACCTCATCCGCTTGGATTGATTCTATTACAGTTAATGAAGGTGATTTTGTTAAAAAGGGGAAGCATCTTATTTCTCTTGATAGGAAGCAACTTCTAGCCAACTATAATTCGACATCTTCTTCTGTTCGGTCGGCAGAAGCACGGGTAAAACAGGAATTGGCATCTAAAAAACGTGTAGAAAACATGTATGAACAGAATCTAGCATCTGACCAGGAATTGGAAGCAGTCCAAGCATCGTACCAAATTGCCAAAAGTTCATTAGAACAGGCTAAATCATCTCTTGAATCTCGAAAGGATGACTTAGATAAGGCTCGAATTGTTGCACCTCAGAATGGAATCGTTACTGCCGTAAATAAAGAGGTGGGTGAAATGGCCGTTGGTGGCATGTTTCAGGCAGAAGTCCTTATGATTATTGCTGATCTGAATCGCATGGAAGTGCTAGTAGATGTTAATGAAAATGATGTTGTATCTGTTTCTCTAGGGGATACAACAGAAATTGAAATTGATGCATTCCAAGATACTATATTTTATGGTGTAGTCAGTGAGATTGCCCACATGGCGCAAACCTCATCAATGGGGTCTGCTGAACAGGTAACCAATTTTGAAGTAAAGATCAGAATTATAGATGTTCCAGAAGGTATACGCCCTGGTATGAGCGCCACAGCTAATATTGTTACTGATAAAAAAATAGATGCGCTAGCCATTCCCATTCAGAGTCTGACCGTTCGCCCGGCAGAATCTGAAAAATCCACATTTGGAAAAGGAAAAAACCCAAAGGGAAGTAACTCTAAAGATGATCAGAAAAAACCCAAAGCGAAAAAAATGGAAGAACTAGTTTTTATCCTCGCAGATAAACCTGGCGGTGTCCTTAGAAATGGAGAGCTTTCTGAATTAGATGAAAAGCAAATAAAAAAATCTAAAGCACATAAAAATGGGAAAGTGGTTCACATTCGTCCACTAACTGTAGGAATTTCTTCTGAAACACATTATGAAGTATTAAGTGGCCTTGAAGAAGGAGATGAAATCGTAACGGGATCCTATCGTGCAATCAGTAAAGATTTGGCTCATAATAAGGCTGTAACTACAGATAAAGATGGTGGCGATAAGAAAAAAGGATTTAAGATTCAAATTGGTGGCTCTAAAAGTGAATCCGAAGATTCGGATTCAAAGCAATAACTATGGCTGACCTCATTTCCTTAAAGAAGATTAAGCGTCATTATGATGTTGGTGGCGAAGTGGTTCGCGCCTTAGATGGGGTTGACCTCACTATTAATCAGAATGAATATATTTCTATAATGGGACCATCCGGTTCAGGAAAATCTACCTTGATGAATATGATCGGTTGCTTGGACTCGCCATCAGAGGGTATTTATGAGTTTGAAGGAGAGCTGGTCCATCAAATGGATGATAACCAATTGGCATCTATCCGAAACCGGAAGATTGGTTTTGTATTTCAAACATTTAACCTTTTACCTAAAGCGACTGCTCTTCGGAATGTAGAGGTCCCGTTGATCTATGCTAATATTTCCAGAATTAAAAGGGTAGAAAAAGCAAAAGAATCTCTTATTGCTGTTGGTTTAGAAGAGAGGATGCACCACAAGCCAAATGAACTTTCTGGAGGACAACGTCAAAGAGTAGCTATTGCGAGGGCTCTTGTAAATGATCCATCGATTTTATTGGCTGATGAACCAACTGGTAATTTAGACTCAAAGAGTGGTGTAGAGATTATGAAAATCCTAGATAGCTTACATGAGGCTGGTAATACAATCATTTTGGTGACCCACGAAGAATACATTGCAGATCATGCAGATCGAACAATTCACTTATTTGATGGAAAAATCAAAGAGGATCTAAAAACAAATAAAAGAAAAAATAATTCTTCATGATTGGACTCTTTTGGGAAAATTTTCGTATCTCTATTGGCTCAATTTTTGCAAATAAAACACGGTCAATACTTACTGCATTGGGCATCGTTATTGGTGTTTTATCTGTTACTTTGATGGGTACTTTAATTTCAGGTCTAGATAAAACATTTGAAAAAAGTATGGCCGGTTTTCGCAGTGATGTTCTTCTTATTAGCCGTATGGAATGGTTTAGTGGTGATGTGGATTGGTGGGAGATGCGAAACCGTCCTCGTATTAGAGAAGAATATGGTGAGAAACTATTAGAACGATCTCAATTTGTTGAAGCGGTAGCGCCTGTTTCTGAACGAGGTGGAAGTATTATTAAAGGCGATCGCCGTATTGATTCCAGATTCTTTGGTACAACGACAGATTATTTAGCCACGAATACTTCAGTTGATGTTGAAAAAGGGCGTTTCTTTAGTGATGGAGAAGAGCGTTCTGGTGCACGGGTTCTAGTAATTGGTGGTGATGTGGCTGATGGCCTTTTCCCTGATGAGGATCCATTGGATAAATATGTGAAAATCGGGAACTATAAATTCCGTGTGATCGGAGTGCTAAAGAAAATGGGCAAATTCATGGGGCTTTTCAGTATGGATAATCAAGCAACCATGCCACTGGGTACTTATAAAAGACTATATGCCCGTCGGGGGTGGATGACGATGCGCGTGAAATTAAATACGGATCAGGCGGATTTAGCAAAGGAAGAAGTTCGAGGTATTATCCGTCAATTACGCCGGTTGAAACCAACGGAAAAAGACGACTTTGGCATTAACCAGTCCTCTACCTTAGAAGCTCAATACAAGGCCATTAAGCTGGCCATCGGTGGGACAGGTATTTTTATTACCGCACTTTCATTAATTGTAGGTGGGATTGGTATCATGAATATTATGTTTGTTTCTGTAAAAGAACGAACAAGAGAGATAGGTATTCGAAAGGCGTTGGGGGCAACTCGGAATATGATATTAGGTCAATTTCTCATGGAGGCGGTTATGATATGTTTTATTGCTGGTTTAAGTGGGATGGGTATGGCTTATGGTTTGAGTATTATTATTAATAAATTTTTCCCATCGGCCATGCCAATTGGGTTGGCGATTGGTGCAATCATGCTCAGTATAATTATTGGAGTGGTATCAGGGTTGGTACCCTCTTATCGAGCCGCTAAGTTGGACCCTATTGACGCTTTGAGATACGAATAATGGCTCAATTCTCTCATATTAAAAGTACCATCAGGGAAAGTTTTCGTATGGCTATTGAAGCCATACGGCAGAATAAGCTACGGTCCATTTTGACGCTTCTAGGAATATCTATTGGCGTTTTTTCAGTAATAGGTGTTATGACGGCCATCCGTACTTTAGAATCATCGGTGAATTCCCAATTGGATGTTCTTGGAACAAACACATTTACCATTAATAAATCTCCTGCAATACAGATTCATGGGCCTGGTGGTGATAGGAAAATTCGACAGCGAAAGAATATTACTTACGCCCATTATGAAGAAATGAAACGGAAAGCCAAACTTCCTTTGAGGGTAAGCGTGATGGATGGGACCGGTGAGCGTAACATTCGATATAAAAATAAAACATTAAAAAAATCTGCAGAGTTAAATGGTGCTGATGAATGGGCAATGCGATCATTAAATACTTATCTTGCAGATGGTAGAAACTTTACTCCAGATGATATTCGGTTTGCAAGAAATGTAACTATTCTTGGTCCAGACATTGTTGATATTCTATTTCCTTTTGAGGACCCTCTTGGAAAAGCCATTAAAATAAAAGGGATTGATTACACCGTAATCGGAGTAACGGAACGTAAAGGACAAGCTTTTGGCCAGAGTCAGGATTATTTTTGCATTATTCCAATTTCATTATATATCCAGCGTTTTTCTAATAGGTGGACTTCCTTGGGTATTGTTTTTGAATCAGAATCTGCGGAAATGTATGAAAAAACCATGGATGAAGCTATTGGCCTTATGCGAGTAATTCGGAAAGTACCCGTGGGCGAAGAAAATGATTTTTCAATTATATCAAATGAAGAACTGATGAATACTTTTGCAGGGTTTACTGGTGGCATAAAACTTTTTGCAGGTTCAGTCAGTGTAATTGCACTCCTCGTGGCGGGAATTGGTATTATGAATATTATGCTTGTATCAGTAACAGAACGGATCAAAGAGATTGGTATACGTAAAGCTATTGGTGCCACAAAAAGAGATATACTTAGTCAATTTTTGATGGAAGCCATTTTCTTAAGTCAGTTTGGTGGAGTTGTGGGTGTCATTTTAGGCATTGCTGGAGGAAATTTGGTGGCGGTTTTACTAAAAGTTCCCGCTGTGGTGCCAATGGACTGGGCTTTTTACGGTATGGCTGTTTGTTCACTAATCGGCATCGGTTTTGGAATATATCCTGCCTACCGGGCAGCAAACCTAGATCCTATTGAATCCCTGAGGTTCGAATAATTCTCTTCTTAACCTGCTTGTAGCAGCAGCAGGATTCAGCTAAATTTCGTCTATATTTTTCATCTAATTATTTAATGTTTGACGTAGAGTACAGGTTTGATGGAGTTGGATTGTTTCTTGAATCCGTCGCACCATACCCTCTAATAGGAATGGGTGGTACAAATTGAAAAAAGCAATCGGTGTGATTCCTGCAAGGCTTTACTCTACCCGTTTCCCCAAAAAAATTCTCCATAAAATTGATGAAAAACCTATTATAGTTTATGTCTATGAACAGGTTAAGAAAGCTAAATCTTTAAATGATGTAATTGTAGCTATCGATGCAGAAGAAACAGAAATGGCACTTAAACCATTTAAAGTAAAAATGGTTATGACGGCAGATACACATGTTTCTGGAACAGATCGCGTACAAGAAGTAGTTAAGGATTTGGATGCAGATGTAATAGTAAATATTCAAGGAGATGAGCCGGCAATTGATCCAACCTGCATCGATAAGTTGGTTGCTCAATTTTCGGATGAATCCATCCAAATGGCAACAGTGGCGGGGAAAAATATGAACGTAAAAAAACTTACAGATGTTAATACGGTAAAAGTTCTCCTTGATAAGGATGGATTTGCAGTAAATTTTCGACGTGAACCTGTTGAGACTGAGGCAGGAGGATACTACCATCACATGGGTATTTATGCTTATACAAAAGCAGCCTTAGAAAATTTTATTAACTTTGCACCCTCGCCGAATGAACAAGCGCTGAAGTTAGAACAATACAGGGCATTGGATAACGGAATTCCTATTAAGGTAATCCTTACAGAAAAAGTAAATATAGGTATCGATACAATGGACGACTTAAAACAGTTTATGGAAAATAAATGGTAAAATCCCCTGTAAAATATATTTTTGTTTTGGGCGGTGTTATATCCGGATTAGGGAAAGGGATTGCTGCTGCTTCCATTGGATATCTATTAAAGAGTGCAGGATTGCGTGTTACCATTCTCAAATTGGATCCATACTTGAATGTAGATCCTGGAACAATGAACCCTTACCAGCATGGGGAGGTATTTGTTCTTGATGATGGTTCCGAGACTGATCTCGATTTGGGTCACTATGAACGCTTTATCGATGTAGATATGAGCAAGAATAATAATGCAACATCCGGTCAGGTATACAGCACAGTACTCGATCGTGAAAGACGAGGTGATTATCTTGGCGCTACTATCCAAGTTATTCCTCATATTACAAATGAAATTATCGAACGGATAAAACTAGTAAATAAACCTAAAAAATATGACGTGGTTATATGTGAAGTTGGTGGTACTGTGGGTGATATTGAATCTCAACCATTTATGGAAGCTATTCGCCAATTATCTTTGGAAGTTGGTTACCACAATCATACCATTATGCATGTGACGTTGGTACCATATATCCAGGCTAGTGAAGAATTAAAAACTAAACCCACCCAGCACTCTGTCATGAAACTTCGGGAGATTGGTCTGACACCTGATATGATCCTAGCTCGGACTGAATATCCTCTGACAAAGGAAGTAAAACAAAAGATAGGTCTTTTTGGTAATGTGAACCCGGATCATGTGATTGAAGGAACAGAAGTAAAGAGTATTTATGAAGTTCCTTTAACCCTCTATAAACAAAAGGTCGGTGACATTATTATGGAACGGCTCCAACTTCCTGGGGAAGTGGATGTTTCATATCTAGAAACATTTATCAAAAAATTTAAAAAGCCTAAACACCAAGTAAACATTGCCATGTGCGGGAAGTACACTGAGCTACCAGATGCATATAAAAGTGTTCTTGAAGCATTCATTCATGCAGGTGTAGAAAATAATGCTCGAGTTAATGTTAACTGGGTCGGTACGGAAGACGTGAGAAATGATAAAGATGCTGATCGAATCTTTGGAAAGATGGATGGCATTTTACTCTTACCTGGATTCGGCAAGCGCGGCTCAGAAGGAAAGATACTCTCGTGTAAATATGCTCGTGAAAATAAAATACCATTTTTAGGTATTTGCCTAGGGCTCCAATGTGCAGTTATCGAATTCGCTCGGAACGTGTGCGGATTGGAAAATGCCAATAGTACAGAATTCAATAAGAAGACAAATTATCCCGTTATTGATCTGATGGAGTCACAGCGTGCGATCAAAATAAAAGGTGGCACTATGAGATTAGGTGCCTATGATTGTGAAGTAGATGTAGGAACTAAAGCTTATGCTGCTTATGGTAAGAAAAAAATATCAGAACGTCATCGTCACCGTTGGGAAGTAAACAATCGTTATAAAGATCGTTTAGAAAAAAATGGATTAAGAATTTCGGGTATAAATTTGGAACTGAACCTAATAGAAATTGTAGAATTACCAGATCATCCTTGGTATGTGGCAGGACAATTTCACCCTGAACTGAAAAGCCGTGTAAGTAAAGCACATCCACTTTTCCGTGAATTCATCAAAGCATCAGTTAATAATTTGAATGGTAAATCATAATGGATAATAATGTATCAGTAGGTCAAATAAATTTTGATGATGGTGGTTTACCTTTAATTGGTGGGCCGTGTGTTATTGAATCGAGAGATCATAGTTTAAAAATGGCAGAAGCCATTTATTCTATAACTGAAAAACTTGACGTACCGTTTATTTTCAAAAGTTCATTTGATAAAGCTAACCGATCATCGGCAGGATCATTTCGTGGTCCAGATATGGATGAAGGGTTAAGAATTCTTGAAGATGTAAAAAATGAAGTAGATGTGCCCATTTTGACGGATGTTCATCTTCCTAGTCAATGCGCAACAGTTAGCGAGGTGGCTGATGTATTGCAGATACCCGCATTCCTCTGTCGCCAGACGGATTTACTCGTTGCTGCTGGTAAAACTGGTAAAGCCATTAATATTAAAAAAGGCCAGTTTTTAGCCCCGGGGAAAATGGCTTATAGTGCGGAAAAAGTCACAATCACTGGTAATAACAATATTTTACTCACGGAACGAGGTTCATCTTTTGGGTATGGATTAATCTCAGATATGACATCTATTACAGTCATGCAAAAAACGGGTTATCCAGTTATTTTTGATGCCACTCACTCAGCCCAGGTTCCCGGTAGTAAAGCTACTACAGGTGGCCAAAGGCATATGATTCCAATTTTGGCTAAAGCGGCTGTGGCTGCAGGGTGCGATGGATTATTTATGGAAATCCATGATAACCCGGCAAAAGCAAAGTCTGATGCCGCTACTCAATGGCCTTTGGATGAATTAAAAGATTTACTCAAAATCTTAATAAATGTCCATAAAGCGGTGAAATGATGGATTACGATATTCAAAAAGTCAAAATGATTATTTCTGACGTAGATGGTGTCTGGACTGATGGTTCTATTTACAAAGGTAAAGATGGTATTGAACTGAAACGATTTTTTGTCAATGACGGAGCTGGAGTCGCCATTATTCGCGCTGCCGGATTAAAATTAGCTCTTATTTCCGGCCGTTTTTCAGAAGCGACGGCCGACCGTGCGGCTGAGCTTAAAATTGAAGATGTCTATAACGGGACCTTGAATAAGATTCCACCCTATGAAGCTCTGAAAGAAAAATATAATCTATCTAATAATGAAATTGCTTATATCGGAGATGACCTGATTGATATCCCGGTCATGAATTTAGTTGGAGTACCAATTGCTACAGAAAATGCATCCAAAATATGTAAAGCCGCAGCAGTTTATGTTACGGAAAAATCTGGTGGCCAGGGTGCTTTCCGTGAAGCGGTGGAATGGATTTTAGCCAAACAGGGTCGGTTAGATACAGTGATTGAAGTCCTTAAAGAAAAGGTGCAGAATCAGTAATGAAAACTATTCTTTTTCTATTGGTATTTGCCATTGGCTGCGAGGTCTCAGAGGTAAAACGATCTGGTGAATCCCGAGAAGGCTTACCAGATGCAGAAAGTTGGAATGCTACTATCACTCTTACAAATGAGGGTGCAAAACGGGCGGTTATTAGATCCGGACATTTAGAAAAATATAACGAGCGACAATACATTCTGTTAGATGAATATGTAGACGCTGATTTTTTTAATGAGGAAGAGGTTTATACTACAAATCTGAAATCAAAAGTTGCAGAAATTGAAGAAGATCGAGATTACCTTATTGCTATAGGAGATGTAGTGGTTGTATCAGATAGTGGAGTTACGCTTTTCACTGATACTTTATCTTGGGATAATGTGAAAGAACGAGTGTTCACTGATGATAGGGTTACCTTTATTACAGAACAACAAGATACACTGTATGGCATTGGATTTGAATCTGATGTTGAATTGAATAATTGGAAAATATTGAAGCCCACCGGAATTTTTCACGATGAAAAATAGTCACCAACAGCTTAGTGCCAAAGGATTACACAAAAGGTATGGAAAACGATGGGTCGTAAGAGATGTGGATCTAGATGTAAAAAAAGGTGAGATTGTTGGATTGCTTGGCCCAAATGGTGCAGGAAAAACCACTAGTTTTTATATGATCACAGGTATGATCAAACCCACCAAGGGTAAAATTTACTTGGATAATAATAATATTACGGACCGAGCCATGTACCAACGAAGCCGTTCCGGAATTGGTTACTTATCTCAGGAGCCTTCCATTTTTGGAAAACTTACTGTAGAAGATAATCTGCGCCTCGTTTTGGAAATGACAAATTTGTCCAAAGATGCTCAAGAAGAAAAAGTTGAAAAATTATTGAATGATTTATCCATTCAACATATTCGCAAAAATAAAGGGAATAACTTATCTGGTGGGGAGCGCCGCCGCGTAGAAATCAGCCGCTCATTGGCTATTGATCCCGATTTTATTTTACTTGATGAGCCATTTGCAGGAGTTGATCCGATTGCAGTTGAAGATATACAATCTATTGTTAAATCATTGAAAGAGCGAAATATTGGTGTACTGATAACGGACCACAATGTCCGGGAAACATTGTCAATCACAGACCGCTCTTATTTGTTATTTGATGGGAAAATATTAAAGTCTGGTACATCAGAATTTTTAGCTAATGATGAAGAAGCCAGGCGCCTCTACCTTGGAGAGCGATTCACGCTCTAATGCCCAAAATAAAACAACGTCAATCTATACGCCAAACTCTGTCACCTCAACAGGTTATCCAGGCCAGAATTCTCCAACTTAATGTGTCCAGTCTTGAAGAAAAAATATTAGATGAATTGGAGAGTAATCCGGTTTTAGATCAGTCCGAATCTGATGAGGATGCAGAAACTGTTGAAGCAGAACAAGAGGTTGATTATGAAGAAGATCCTGACGAGTATGAGCCGGCCAATATTTATGATAACAATCAATCCAAAGATCGGAATATCCCGATGGCTGAACAAGTGGATTTCGTTGAAGGACTGGTACGCCAACTTGATGGATTAAATTTCGATTATTGGGAACATGCTATTGCTGAAGAGATACTTTGGAATTTAGATGAAAATGGATATCTTGGTGTGGATCCCATCTTGATCGCAGATCGCTATGATCAATCTGATAATGATGTGGAAAGTGTGCTTCAAAAAGTACAACAATTAGAACCAGCAGGGATTGCTGCGCGAGATCTACAGGATTGTCTCTTGATACAACTCCAAGGAAAAGAACAAACTATTACTTACCAGATCGTGTCGGAATATTTTGATGATTTTGCCAACCATAGGTACCAAAGTCTCCAAAAATCTTTGGATATTGAAAAGGGTCTTTTGGGCGAGATCATTGATGAGATAACAGCACTTAACCCTCGGCCAGGAGAAGGTAAGATTGGTAGGGGAACTGATATGGTCATTCCAGACATGTTGGCTGTTCAGCGGGATGGCGCTTGGAAAGTGATTATTAACGATTCATGGATTCCAGATCTTAGCTTGAGCAATGAATATGTTACCATGTTAGATCAAAAAGATCTTTCCCGAGAAACTCAAAAATATTTAAAAGAAAAATTTGATTCAGCCTCATGGTTTATTCAAGCAATTCAGCAACGGCGTCATACTTTAACAGCTGTTATGGAAGCAATTATTATTAGGCAGGAGCTCTTTTTTGAAGGGAAAGTGGAATCCTTGACCCCAATGAAGCTCCAAGACATTGCGGATGATGTAGCAATGGATATATCTACCATTAGCCGATCTACGAGGGGAAAATATGTGGATACACCCTACGGCATATTTGAATTGAAATCTTTTTTTACGGAAAGCTATACATTGGAGAGCGGCAAGGCTGTGAGCACAAAGGCTATTAAGGATCTTTTGAAGAAATTAATTGAAGATGAGAATAAAGATAGACCACTCACCGATACTGATTTGGCAGACCAACTGAAGGTAGAAGGCTTTCCTGTGGCAAGGCGGACCGTGGCAAAATATAGAGAACAATTACAATTTCCTGTCGCTAGATTAAGGCGGCAACTCACTCA
>Ga0315338_1002532_pt1 | contig 17874 bp, 5 predicted proteins | sample ASW8metaG_FD_204518 | JGI IMG/M metagenome (GOLD analysis project Ga0315338, IMG submission 204518) | Ammonia-oxidizing marine archaeal communities from Monterey Bay, California, United States - ASW #8 | ecosystem: Environmental > Aquatic > Marine > Coastal | place: USA: California | collected... | reverse complement strand
CCGTGTCCTATTTTCGAGATTTCACCATTTTGTGGATTCTCAACAAGTGTAGGAAAATCCATTTCTAATCTACGCAAACTGAACTGAGCGTAGACTTCGGTTGTTTTTACTGAAGCATGACCCATTTTTACGAGGCATCGTATTTTATTTTAGTAATACCATCTTTCGGGTCTTAACAAAGCCTTTAGCCTGTAACTGATATAAGTACACGCCAGCACCTACTTGCTGACCCAAATCATTGGTAGCATCCCAAGTAACCGAGTGATAACCCGCGGGTGTGCTTTGCATGTTGAAGGTTCTCACTTTCTGCCCCAACATATTGTATACAATCAAAGTCATATCACTTAATTCAGGCAGATCAAACCTCAGTGTGGTGGTAGGATTAAATGGATTGGGATAGTTTTCATGTAGGGCAAACTCTGTTGGTATGCCTTCACTCACCGTTGACAGGTATTCATAACGATTGACAAACAACACCCTATTATCACCTGTTATTTTTACCGTATCAATGCCATCCGTCGCTTTCATACTAAACTGAACCGTTACTCTGGGCAATATAGGAAAAAGTTCAAATACATTCTCCAAAAATTCCTGGTAAGTGATGGGAACTGATGTACTGGTTGTATCATATATTTCCTCTGCTGGATAAATCCCTATAGATGCAAATAACAGATAATCAATAGTTTCACCACCATCGACATCTTCACTCACTGACCATTTTAGTTCATATGTATCCGTCAGATTGGATTGAGAAATATCAATCGTGTCTGATACCGCACTTATCCAGTCGAAGGCGAGTGGCGGATCTTGAACAGGATTCACTGTCAATGAGAATGTAGTTTGAGCTGAAACAGTCCCGTCACTAACACTTACGGTAATTAGAGACTGTCCATTCCAGTGATCTACAGGAACTATCTTTATTAAATCATTTTCAAAAACAAAATTGATCCCTGAAGTATCTGCGCTTGCACCCAATGTCAATGTATCTCCATCTACATCGCTAATGACAATGTTAATTCCAAGCGGTACGTCCTCATTTGTAGTCTGAGACGAAATGCTGGCGATCAAAGGCGGATCATTCGTATTCAGGACTGTTATAGTATAGGATTGCTCAACGATGATCATACCATCGGTCACAGTCACAATGATCGGATGATCACCAACATGATCGTTGGTTGGGGTTCCACTTATTTTATTTTTTCCATCAAATATCAACCACCCCGCTGATTGCTTAACTGCATAGACCAAAGTACTATCTGCGTTATCAACATCGGATGCTGTATAGGTGTAGCTATATAACGAATCCTCAACGGCTATTAAAATCGGCGTGCTTGTAAAAACTGGTGGATCATTCACTTCTTCAACCGTGATCTTAAATGATTGACTCACCACAGTGAATCCATCCGTTAATTCCAAAGTAACAAAATGTTCTTTCACATCTTTATTGGTTGGTGTACCACTTAATAAAGAGTCACCAGTTAATGTTAACCAAGAAGGCATCGTTGTTGCTGATAATTTTAAAGTATCGGCCGTATCTTGATCTGAATATTGTACAACATAGGAATATAAAGAGTCTTCAACAGCTTTTGTCACTGGTATCGATGTAAATACCGGAGCATTATTTAAATAATTAGATGCATAAACAGTGATTGAAAAAGATTGTTTTACAGTATCGACCCCATCAGTTGCTAATAATACTACTGAATGGTCACCCATATGTCCGGCATTTGGTGTTCCAAATAAATAATCCAAATTATTATAGCTATTGGTTGGGCTACGTTGTAGCCAATTTGGGATAACGATTGATGAGGTATTGTTAATAACATGGGGCATTTTATATTCAGACCCATAGGCACTAATTAATTTTGTCGTGTCACCTCCATCAGAATCTGTCGCAGTTATTGTATACTTATAGATACTATCTGCTATCACTTTTTCTACAGCCACGCTTGTGAAGACAGGCGGATCATTAACATTGGTCACTGTGATAACTAATCCGAGAGTAACGGCCACAAACCCATCCGTAACAACTAGGACCACTGCATGATCACCAACATTTTCATTCGTGGGAGTACCACTAATTGTATTGACACTATCAAATGTGAGCCAATCAACCAGACCTGGGGTAGAAAAAATCAGATTATCCCCATCAGGGTCGGTTGCAGACATCACATAACTAAAAGCACTATCTTCGATGGCAGATGAAGTCGCAGCACTAGTAAATACGGGTGCATCGTTAATATTCTGTACTGTGAGAATAAACTTTTGTTTGACCGTATAAAAACCATCCTTCAATAAAATCACAACGCTATCTTCCCCTACATCCAAATTCGATGGTGTACCCGTTATTGATGTATCGTTTTCAACTTTTAACCAACCAGGCAATGACCTAACAAAATATTTAAGACTATCCCCATCTACATCATTACCTGAAACATTATAAGTGTACTTTGTTTCTTCCAATGCTTTGGTCTTCGGGACACTTGTAAACTCAGGAGGAGAATTTTTATATGTGGGTTGATATACTGTGATCGTAAATGATTGTGATGTTGTCAATTGACCGTCACTGACATTGATCACAACTGAGTCTGTACCTACATGAGTGGAATCAGGGCCCCCACTAATTGTGCCTACCCCATCAAAGGTCAACCAATTTGGCAGCGTAGGTACTTGAATAAATAATGAGTCTTTATGATTATCAATATCTGCGACCACAGGCATATAATTATATTCAATGCCATTAGCAATCGCATTAGTATTTGGCCTACTTAAGAACCAAGGTGCATCATTGACCGGCTCAAAGGTAGCTTTAAAATCGGTGTAATCACTTGAAGCCCCATCATTAGCATAGGCTGTTATGGTCGCAGTTCCAGACCAATCCTTGGATGGCGTGAGAGTCAGACTATTACCAGTAATAGCTGGTGATATAGAAGCATCACTTGATTTCGCGCTATAAGTTATGGGGTCTCCCTCAAGATCAGTTGCTGTTAATTCGATCGTTACTGGTGTGTCTTCATAGCCTGAAATATCTGATAATGCTCCGATAACGGGAGGTGAATTAATATGGTAGCTATCAAGAGCCAGAATTTGCGATGTTAATCCGCTAGCATCTACCCCAAAAGATTCTGAAAATGAAAAATCATTTATACTATGACTAGAATCTTTAATAGTATGGAATAATCGAGCAATTTGACCGTTTCCTTTTGTTAATAAAGTATTATCATTACTGTTAATAACAATTTTTATTCTACCTTTTTCCGGTTCATTCCAAGCAAATTTGAGGCTACTTAGTCTAGCCAATCCATTAACACTATCCACAGTAACAATATTTGTATCATAATTAAAACTGAACTGCATTGCTGCAAAATCAATCGTATTCACAAGGTCAAAATACCGGCTTGACTGAACCCTATTGACAGTCAGAAAACTCTGATTCGGACTCAAAATGTAACCTGGATAAGAACTAGGTATTAATGATACTCCATTTGCATATGACAAAATAGGATTTGAAATACTAATTATTGTATGTTTGAAATTTGCAGGGTCAATTTCTTTAAATTTAATGTCAGCTATTCTTTTCAAACCCAGCTCAATTGTTTGGCCGGAAAAACTAATTGCTAATACTTTAAGCAGCCCCTTCACAGGTTCATTTACAGATAATATGAAGCCATCTATATGCTCAGAACTAATAATTGTATCATACGATACAACCGTGGTGTCATAGACTATATCTACCTGGAATCCTCTTGCATTTTCATTAGAATTCAAATACAGTTCAAGCGTTGCACTACTATCTGCATTTGTAATTCCGTTTGTCAGATATAGGACTTTATCTCCTGCGAATAATGTAAAACAGGAAAGCCACAAAACTAATTTAAGCTTCATTGTATGTTTCAAAATAACTCCTATTTAATAAGAGTAATTTTTTTCAATGAAGTAAAACTGCCTGCCTGAAGTCTAACGAAGTAAACCCCTGAGGGTAATTGCTTATAGCTATTATTTTTTCCACTCCAACGGATTTGATATTTACCCGGCATTTTATTCTCATTAACGAGGGTAACTACCTCTCTACCAAGGATATCAATGACTTTCATTGATACAAACGACTCTGAAGCTATATCGAATCGGATGGTAGTAGATGGATTAAACGGGTTAGGATAATTATTGTATAGTTGAAACTCATTTGGTATCACCGAAAATTCTGCTTCCGAATTCTGTAATGTGAATTGTTGAGTTTCACCTGTGGAGCTTGATAAAATAATATCGTTTATTTTGAAACTGATATTCTCATCAGCCACTTTCGCATTATTAAAATCAAAGGCAAGTTGAACACTCTCACCTTCGCCAATCGAACTTCCATCCAATTTCATGATCACAAAACTCGAGGAGCCATCTTCTTTTGAAAAATGTTCTTTAACCAAATTGCCACTATGATCAAATCGAACGGCATTTGATGTTATACCTTTATTTTTTGGATAGCTCATGTTGAATTCTATACCGCTAAATGACCCTTTTTTTAGTTCCAGGTTTAAAATGAATTGATTATCCGCCCGTGCAATTACAGGGTCAAGGGATAGAACTGGAGCAACACTTTTTAAACGCGTATTCTCATTGAGCTTACCACTGATACCCAGTATCTTATTCACAATACCCACCCCGTCCGCAATATTGATATAGTAGTCGCTATTGTAGTCTGCTGCGTATTGTTTTTTACCTTCAGTCAACACCGTTAATTCAATGATATGATCTACCAGTGTCACCACATCAGATACATCAACGGTATTATCAGCATTCGCATCCCCTTTTGCTATAGTGTATCCTAGATTTCCATTGATGGTAAAACTATACTTATCTTCTGTTTGGATTGCTTTATTGGTAATAATTTTAACAACTGTACCTTTTTCCGGAAGCAGCTTCGCTGAATCATCAACATCAATAGTGCCATCAGACACATCATCCAAATTCCACACAAACCAAACGTTACGACCCATGAGTTCCGGACCAACTGTACTATCATAGTAGTCTGCACCTGTATCACCTTTTAAGTAACTCCCATCTGCATCTGGAGTTGCAGGACCGCCACTGGCAACACCAGCAGCTAAGGAAGCGGCTAACCAGATTTGATAACCAGTTTCGTCATCCCCGGCAGCATTGCCGGCGGTTGCGTAATTGGCTGGTAACCGAGGATAAATCCAGTCTGTATAGGGGTCGTTAGAACCACCAGAACCTGGATGATCATTAGGTACTAGTCCCCATTTTTTATTCTCGTCATAGTCATAGGACCATAGAGGAAGACGATAGCCTAATGTTATATTCCACAGTTCCATGGGAACCCTAATCAAATCATTACTTGTATACGCTAAATAGGCATAGTTGTCATCTTCATAGGTAAAACGATATTCAAAATCATAAGGAATAAGGTATTTCCATCCACTGCCGCGAATGATTCGACTGATCATCGTATCATAACTACCAGATGAAGCACCACCACCATGGAAGAACCAGCCTGTACCATTGGATTGGTTGACACGACCAGTATAAGCGGTTGGGAAACCATTCCAGTCCGGTGCGCCTTGCAAAGCTGTATCTAATGTGCCGCCACCATGAGCTGTCACCAAAAAGTCCTTGAACGCTTCAGATGGACCCGTGGTTCTCACCTGAAAACCAAAATCATTACCCCAATACAATAATGTATCGATACCAGTAGCCTTCGAAACGCTTTTTTTCGAAATAAGCACATCTCCACTTACTGAATCTGCCATTGACCATAAGTTGGTCCCTATTGTTGAAGAGCCAGTAACAGTATCTTCTTCAAAACTGACAATATAAGTACCGCCCCTTAATTTGGCAGGGTTCGTTATGCGAACACTAATAGCGCCATCGCTTTTTCCAACTAAATGGTTTACATTAAAGAGAGTATCAATATTTGTATTAGTAACGGTTTGGATATAATCTACACCAGAGACCCCATCTCTAGGGGTTACGGCAATTTTAGTCATGAATCCTGTTGCCCCGAGCAAATTTGCGATTTTTTTATCACTCTTACCAAAAGCTCTAATACCGTAATAGTATTCTTTGTTATTCTGCAGCTTTTGCCCATTGGAATAGTCCTCTTTGATTGTCATTGAAAATTGAATACCCCTATTTTCACTTTGATGGAGTACTATAGGAAGTATGAGCCCAGAAGCGTGATCAGCTCTGTCAGCTACTACAGCAGCACCATTCGCTTGATCATAAGTTGCAATTTTCCATCCGGTGTTTCCATCTATACTGGTAATCTGCCAAACTTCATATCCCATGAATGCCACACCATATGATAAATGATTTTCAACATTGTTGCTGTTGTAATCATTTCCCCAATCAAGAAAAATTTCTTTATCACCGCCGAAAGATGAGACTTCCGGTTTTACAGGCGGTGAGGGGAAACTGAAGTTGTTATCGTAGGCGTATTGAGCATATTTATCGTTAAATTTTAGCACATTTAATGACGACAAGTTGTTAGTGCCTATGCCCCCGACTAAAACTGTAACTATTTCCTGGGTATCCCCAAGATTCATCTTGAATGGTCCAGAGGTCATCACGATTTTCCTGTCACCAGGAGGCAGAATGATTCCATCAATCCAGCCAGTACCTGTAACCGGATCTCCAGCCAAAACGCGTTTTTCAGCTAATCCTGTAAGTGGGTCCACAAAGGGGTTCTGAGTTGGATAGGCCGGTTTTGGTAAATAGCCTTCCATCAGGTTGAACCACTGCAATGTACCATCATATACGCGGGTACTGGGGTCACTCACCGAAGAACCAGCAGCAAAGTATGTAAAAGTAGATAGCCCCAATGTTTTATCCAGAGTGCCATCTCCGTTAGAATCAATTTTCGGACCTTGAAGAAAGTCATAACCAGCTGAAGGGACAGGGGAATTATAGGTGCCCATAAATAATTCATCAAACGGGTTCCCATTATATACATACCCTAGGCTTAAGGTGGTGTCAGATCCAACATAGTCATCTGTGTACGTTCCCAGGTCAGGATCGGACCACTGAGTAAAATACACGGTGTCCAGCTTAGCATCTGTCGGCCCGCCAGGAAGCCCAACATAAGTAATCTTTGCTCTTTTAAAGATAGTACTTGAAAGCGGGTTATCAGAATGTAAGCGATAACCCCAAAGTGTAAGTTGATATTCAATACCGATTGGAGGAGAACCCCAACCACCTTCGGATACACTGACTGCCTGTCCAGGGTAATTAGGATCGTTTTCATCTGGTAAATCATTGGCGACCAGCCAGATGGTTTGATCTGCATCTGGAACACCCGGAATATCGCCAACCCATTTTGTGCCATCCCATGCGGCAGCTGTATAAGTTCCATCACCATTCACATCTTCATAAGGAGCGCCCTCACTTGTTGGCCATTCATCCCAGTCATGCTTATATTGCGCTTTCGCGGCTTCAATTTGTGCCGCAGTAACCGTTGAATCGTGGATATTTTTTACAATGGCTACGTCTCGTGTCAGATCAGCAGTTTCCCAATCTCTTCTCACACGCCAGATCTGCTGATCGCGCCAGTCTTCTGAATAACCAGAGGTGTTAATCTTGCCGTTCCCATCAAGGAGTACCTTACCGGCTTTAAGACCGGTATTGTACATAGAACCATTCACGCGGATTCTAGGCGCACCAGATCCCGTTCCATCGGTTAATAACTGACCATCTGCATCTACGCCGAATTTATCAGTTACCTTGACGCCCCAGAGGATACCTTCGGCAAAAATAACATTTGCAATTCCTTTGGGATAGTTACCGGAGCTACCATGCTTAGTGCCATTCCATTGGAAAAACCCCTGGTGTTCTAAATTCATAGACCAACGGTTAATATTGAAAAACGTACTTTTGGGGCCACCGTCGCCAAGTCTAGCCAAACGAGAAGAACTTGTTGTAACAACCTTGCGGTTATTTTTTAATTTTTGGGGTAGATAGGCGTGTATGGGTAAAACAAATACTAATGATAGAAACAGTATTTTCTTCATAATCAATTCCTATATTGGGTTAATTTTTTCTTGAAATGAACTTTTTTTTGCCGCAGGGAAAGGATTCTCTGTAAATGCCCACCGTATTTAAAATTATAAATCAAAAGGCAACACCTCCAGTTTTATTAATAGGCTTGTTACTACGGCAAATCAAGTTTAAACCATAATCAAAACTAAATGCAATTTTTATATAACAATGTGGGTGTCTCTTTTATAAACAAAAAAGCCCCCGTGAGGAGGCTATTTGACCCAGAGGCGTTTTATTTCAATAATACCATCTTGCGGGTCTTAACAAAACCCTTGGTCTGAATCTGGTAAAAGTAAATCCCTGCAGATACTGGCTGTCCGAAGCTATTTCTGGTATTCCAGATAACTGACTGGTAGCCTGCAGGTATTTCTTCACTGATCAGTCTAACCACTTCCCTACCTAAAATATCATAGATCATTAAGTTTACATGCGTTTGTTGAGGTAGGTCATAATTGATAGTGGTTACGGGGTTAAATGGATTGGGATAGTTCTGATGCAGGGCAAATTCTTGCGGTACAGGTTTTAATGTAATCTCTTTAGTCCCCTGGCTAAAGACTTCACCTTTAGTATCAAACATACGATAGTTAATTGCAATCTCAGCATCTTCCTTGCCTTTAATGATGTAGGGCAGATCAATGGACTGTAGTGTTTGCTCTAAATAACCTGCCGTCATAATAAACTTACCATTTAAGGTATCCAGGTGACTGAGAATGATTTCTTTATCCGATGAACTTTCCTGAAATTGTTTGATGCTTACCTTATCTTGGGGGTAATCAAAATAAAGGTCTACAGCATTAACATCTTTGGATACTTGAATGCTCAAGGTGTTGTTTTCATTTATATATGCTAATTCTTTACCTAAGTTGATATAACGGGCAAGCATCCTTCCGCTTTTATTCAAATTCCAATGCCACATTCGTATTAATACGGCGGCATCCATGATGTCATACTTTCCATCAATAGATGGCTTTAAGTTGGGTACATCACCAGATGCGGGACCCAACTCATAGGCATAATCTTTAGATGTCCAGCCGCTAAGCAGGACAGTGAGATCTGCAGCATCGATGGATCCATCTACATTGTAGTCAGCAATCAGGGCAATATTGTAATTGAATACCAAATTACTCGTTATGTTTCCTGAACGATCCTGTAAATCATTAATGGTCAGGGTTAGTTCATCACCGCTGGTAAATGGATTGGAAAGCACTAAAGAAACCTTTGTAGCTTCATCCAAGGTCAACGTACCTGTTACCGAATCCCCTAATTTTGATCCTGTTGTGGATGTAGCAGCAGTAATTGGCTCAGATATCGTAAAGGTGATCTTTGTATCGCTTAAAATGGGTATGGTCGCATTATCTTCAATAGAAGCTGAAATTATAGAAGGTGGCGTAAAATCTGTAGTAATACCGTTACTGGTAGCTGTTTCTCCTATATTATCAACCTTATCCACCCCTCTTACGGACACATAATATGTAACTGCTTCCTCAAGTGTCAGTTTTAACGTAATAGTCGTATCCAGGTTATTATCAGTCCAATCAACAACATCAATTGCACCTGCAGCTTTACCAATGCCGTACTGGTATTTTTTGATACCGCTCAAAGGATCATTAAAACCTGTCCAACTGGCACGGATCGTATCAGTATTGATCCATTCAGCATCAGCATTTAATCCGTCTATCACCGATCCAGCAGTCGGGCCAATAAGGTCAGCAGTGACACCGTCAGTAGTAACCACACTGGATATATTGCCCACCAGGTCACTCGCTTTAATAGACAAATAATACAGTTGTGCATTGTATAGCGTAAGCCCGCTAACAGTGATCGAAGTATCAGTACTATTGCTGGTCCAGTCTTTTATATCTATTCCACCCGACGTAGTACCAACAGAATATTTATAATCAATAATACCGCTGGTTGCGTCCTGAAAACCAGTCCAGTTACTTGATAGTGAGTCAGATGATCCCGTATAGGAAATATCAACACCTAAGCCATCATTGGCTGTACCAGCTTTAGGCGCGGTTAAATCAATGGTAATCCCATCCCCTGTTTTTACTGCAGATGTGTTGCCTGCTTTATCGGTTGCCCTGGCTGAGATATAATACTTAGTAGCATCAGATAATGATAAATTTGTCACAGAAAGCGAAGTATCATTAGAAGAGCTAGTCCAGGAAATTGTCTCTATGCCACCAGACGTGGTACCTAGAGAATATTCATTATTTATTATTCCCGATAAGGTATCAGATCCTGACCAGGAAAGGGACATAGTAGTAGATGAAGCTTGGTAATCGGTATCTTCTCCATTGATATGCCCTTCCGCAACCATAGTAATAACAGGTGCAATATTATCAATAATAATTGATTTATTGGCTCCAAGCGAATTAGTGGCACCAGGTGCAGCAAGGGTTAAGGTTGCATCATTCCCTAATGTATCCTTTACTGTGCCATCATTTAATATTAGAGCGGATGTACTTGTATAATCCAAGTCGAAAATATTATGGGTAGATGCAATGATATAGTTAAACAATAATATAGTTGTGCCGCTGCCATTGGTATAATTTGCTGTTCCATCAGTTGGGCCAGTTTCCATTGTGATTTGAGGTGTCCCTGTTATAACGGTTTTATCATTAAACGTGACTGAAACGATTACCGTATCTCCAGCGTTATAAGCGCTATCTACTGTGGTTGAGTTAACTGATAATACTGTTGGACCAGTGGTATCGATAATCAATGCTTTGTTTGCACCTAGAGAATTTGTCTCACCAGGTGTTGCCAGCGTTAGCGTTGCAACATTTCCTGATGCATCTTTAATGGTGCCGCTGTTTAAGGCAAGTGCACTTGTACTGGCATAATCCAAATCGCTGCTTGTATACCCTGCAGCTACCACATAATTAAAGGTTAATATTGCTGTACCCGTACCGCTGGTATAATCAACCACTGCATCGGTTGTACCTGTCTCTAATGTTAACTGAGGCGTACCTGTGACAGTCACAATTTGATTAAAAGTAATGGTAATTGGGATATTATCGCCTACTGTATAAGCACTGTTGGCTTTAGTAGAGGTCACAGAGCTTACTGTGGGCACATTTCCATCAATGACTATAGCCTTATTGGCTCCTAATGAACCCGAGGCTCCAGGGGAAGCCAGGGTCAAAGTTGCTACATTGCCAGAGGGATCCTTGATGGTTCCGCTGTTTAATTCTAATGCACTGGTAGATGTATAATCTAAGTCAGCAGTTGTATCGCCAGAGACAACCGTGTAACTAAAAACTAGTGTATCGTTCGCACTGCCTGAAGCATAGCTAGCATATTGATCTGTCGTACCTGTTTCCAGTTTGATTCTTGGTGTCCCCGTTACACTAACATTCTGGTCGAATGCCACAATTATTGGAATCAAATCACCTATCTTATAGGTACCATCAGAAGATGTTGATGAAACGGAAGTAGCATAAGCACCTTTCACCACGATTGCTTTATTAGCTCCTAATGAGCCCGATTCACCTGGTGTTGCCAGCGTTAGCGTTGCACTATTACCCGAAGCATCCTTTATCGTGCCACTGTTTAACGCTAATGCAGATGTGCTGCCATAATCCAGGTCGCTTGACTTTTGACCTGCTCCAATTACATAATTAAAAATGAGTACAGCTGTACCAGTACCACTACTATAATCAATTACAGCATCGGTACCACCTGTCTCCAGAGTTAACTGAGGTGTACCTGTAACGTTAACTGTTTGATTAAAGGTAACGGAAATTGGGATGGTCTCCCCTACGGTATAAGTACCATTGGTCTTCGTAGAGGTCACAGAGCTTACTGTGGGAACATTCCCATCAATGACTATAGCCTTATTGGCTCCTAATGAACCCGAAGCTCCAGGGGATGCCAGGGTTAGTGTCGCAGCATTTCCTGCCGCATCTTTAATAGTACCACTGTTCAAACTAAGTGCACCAGTAGATGTATAATCTAAGTCACTGCTGGTATCTGCTGATGCTACAGTATAGTTAAAGGTAAGGACTGTTGATCCTGTACCTGATGCGTAATCACCTTTTTTTGTAGCAGATTCTACTGGCGAATCAGTACTCCAAGTAGCCCTTACAATGGTTGCATTATTGTTTCCACCACTTATATCTACCAATGAAGTACCTGAACCCTCATTCATAGGCCAATAACCAATTAAATCAGCAGATGATGCATAATTTCCTGAATTTGAAGAAGCTAATAATCCTGATCCAGAATTATATAATGCTGTGATTTCTGCTGCGGTTAAAACACTGCTCCATAATGCAATATCATCTATTTTACCATTAAGATATACATTGCTTACATAAGAACTATTTACCCCACCCTCGTAATGAGACATAAACATCAGATCATCTGAAAAATTTGATGTCGCTTCAATATAAATATAAATCCACTCATCTTCTGTTAAACTAGTGTTCGTAAAATTAGTTATTTGATTACCATTCATGTATAGTTTACTCCAGGCGGAGCTTAAACCTGAAGTTCCATTCGGGTTTAGATAAGTTTCATCTAATCCTGTTCGACCATCTATTAAATAGTCATTGTTACCCCCATCTTGACTGCTACTAATATATGTCCAAAATCCAATTGACCTTATATTTGAGATGGTTGGTAACTTTAAAAAATCATCCGTGCCATCAAAACTAAGACTACTTTTAGTCCCACTTGTTGTTCCTGTAGCCAATTCAATTTGCGGTGTCCCCGTTACCGTGACTGCTTCACTGAAAGTGGTCGTCACTCCGATAACATCACCTACCTTAAATGGCGTTCCAGTAGATACGGCAGACGAATTAACGGAGGAAACAGTGGGAGCTAATTTATCATTCAAGGTAGCTGTATTGTTGCTTTGGGATGTGCTAGCTACAATTCCAACAGCATCATAAATGGAATTGGCAACAGGGGTAACTGTTAATACTTCACTTCCATTTGGCGTTCCAGAAAGGCCAATGCCTAGCGTGTACACATTACCATTTATTGATACGCCCGATACTGGTGTGGATGTAGCCCAAGTTGCCCCATTTTTAATTGTACCAGTATTACTATTACCACTTCTATCTGTAACTGAGGTGCCAGTTCCCTCATTAAATGCCCAGTAACCTTTTAGATCAGATGAAGAAGTATAATTTCCTGAATTAGACGAAGCAGATAATCCTAATCCAGAATTATAAAGTGCCGTTACTTCCGCTTGAGTTAATGCGTCCTTCCAAACGGCAACTTCATCTATCTCTCCATTCCAGTATCTGGATGATGACGTTTCATATGAATGTATACCAATTTTTAAATCTCCTGTAGGTCCAGCAGGACTTCCCTGAGCAGTCGAATTTGCTAATGAACCGTCAACATATATTTTACTTGTTGTACCATCATTAGTACCAACAATGTGGTACCATGTATTTGCAGTTAATGTATTAGTTGTTACCTCAATATCGTCTGATCCATCACCTATCCACCAACTTAACTTATTCGCAGTAGCGGTTTTCTCAATAGCATAACCATTAGTTGCAGAATGTATACTTAATACTGCAGCCAGACTATTATCAAAATTCGCAAACTTCACCCAAGCCGATACGGATACATTACCATTAATGGCAAGAGATGAGGTGTTGTCCATATTTACATAATCATTACTACCATCAAACTTTAAATTGCCTTTGCCGTCTGTTGGTGTAGCGCTGGAAAGAGTTGCTGCTCCTCCACTGATAGAAAATGCGAAATCACTGGTTTCTATAGCGCCGCTTCCATTACTTGTATTGTATACCGCTTCACTGAACGTAACTGCTATAGTACTATTATCGGAGGCCAGTGAGACTGATGAAATTGTGGGTGCGGTGGTATCATAAGTAGGCTTATACCAGGCAATCGCATCATCAACCCCTGAGGCAGATACAATATCCATATCACCATCATTATCCATATCTGCGACAAAAACAGATTTTGCCGCATCTGCACTAGTAGCTATATCCGCAGCAGTCCATGATGGGTCTGCAGCTCCATCATTTTCATACCAGGCGATGGTATCATCGTTCTCCGATGCAGATACAATATCCATATCACCATCATTATCAATGTCTGCGACAAAAACTTTATTGGCCCCATCAGCACTAGTGGCAATATCTGCAGCCGTAAACGACGGATCCGCAGCACCGTTATTTTCGTACCAGGCGATGGCATCATCGTGTACAGATGCGGAAACAATATCCATGTCTCCATCATTATCCATGTCTGCGACAAAAACAGACCTTCCACCATCTGCACTGGTGGCGATGTCTGCGGCAGTAAATGACGGGTCTGCTGCACCATTATTCTCGTACCAGGCGATGGCATCATCATTCCCTGATGCAGATACAATATCCATATCACCATCATTATCCATATCTGCGACAAAAACAGAATAAGCCCCATTAGCACTAGTGGCTATATCCGCAGCCGTCCATGAGGGATCCGCAGCTCCATTATTCTCATACCAGGCGATGGTATTGTCGTTCTCCGATGCAGATACAATATCCAAATCACCATCATTATCCATGTCTGCTACAAAAACAGAGTGTGCACCATCCGCACTAGTGGCAATGTCCGCGGCTGTCCAGGATGGATTAGCAGCTCCATCATTTTCATACCAGGCGATGGCATCATCGTATTCCGATGCAGATACAATATCCATATCACCATCATTATCCATGTCTGCGACAAAAACAGAAAAAGCACCATCTGCACTGGTAGCAATATCTGCTGCAGTAAACGATGGGTTGGCTCCACCGTTATTTTCGTACCAGGCAATGGCGTCGTCATTCCCTGAGGAAGATACAATGTCCATATCACCATCATTATCCATATCGGCTGCAAAGACATCACTAGCCCCTTCCGCACTAGTGGCAATGTCCGCGGCTGTCCAACCATTAAATCCCCCTGTTTTGTTTGGATTATTTTCATACCAGGCAATGGCATCATCACTGAACGATGCAGAAACAATATCCATATCACCATCATTATCCATATCCGCTGCAAAAACAGAATAAGGATTATCTGCGTTGGTATCAATATCCGCGGCCGTCCAGGATGGATCGGAAGCACCATTATTTTCATACCAGGCAATAGCATCATCATAATACGATCCAGAAACAATATCCATATCCCCATCATTATCCATATCCGCTGCAAAAACTGAAGTTGCCCCATCAGCATTAGTGTTAATATCTGCAGCCGTCCAGGATGGATCGGAAGCACCATTATTTTCATACCAGGCAATGGCGTCATCACTGAACGATGCGGATACAATATCCATATCCCCATCATTATCCATGTCCGCTACAAAAACAGAAAAAGCCCCATCAGCACTGGTAGCAATATCCGCGGCTGTCCAGGATGGATTAGCAGCTCCATCATTTTCATACCAGGCAATAGCATCATCATAATACGATGCAGAAACAATATCCAAATCACCATCATTATCCATGTCCGCTGCAAAAACAGACATCACGCCATCTGCACTGGTAGCAATATCCGCGGCCGTCCAGGATGGATTCGCTGCCCCATCATTCTCATACCAGGCGATGGCGTCATCACGAACAGATGCAGAAACAATATCCATATCCCCATCATTATCCATGTCTGCGACAAAAACAGAGTGTGCACCATCTGCACTAGTGGCAATGTCCGCGGCTGTCCAGGATGGATTAGCAGCTCCATCATTTTCATACCAAGCGATGGCATTATCATTGTAGGATGCGGATACAATATCCATATCCCCATCATTATCCATATCCGCTACAAAAACAGATTTTACTCCATCAGCACTGGTGGCAATGTCCGCTGCAGTAAATGATGGGTTGGCTCCACCATCATTTTCATACCAAGCGATGGCGTCATCATTGGCTGATCCAGATACAATATCCATATCCCCATCATTATCCATATCTGCAACAAAAACACTCCTTGCGCCATCAGCGCTGGTGGCAATATCAGCTGCGGTAAAGGTCGGCTGCCCCACCAAAACTGTAATAAAGGAAAGGATTAATAAAAGCCTACTGCGCATCAATCGTTCCTTTGCCGTATCCATTTAAAGTGATTGCTTTCGCATCAGGATCCAGTATCTTACTTGAGGTAGAGATACTCACCTCTGATTGTCCTGCCGATAAGGTATTAAAGACTATGTTGGTAATATTCCCCGTACCGCTGACCGAGTTGCCATCGGGTCCCAAATAGCCAATGTAAACAGTAAGCAGACCACTCGTCTCATCATTTTCATAATGAAAGAACGGCTGATTACCTCCTTGAAATAGCTCTCCTTTAGTGACAGACCCAACTGAGACTTTATTCTGGTTATAATTAATGGCAATCTCAGCCATGCCAACACTACTGATATCCAGGGCATATACACTAATAGCGGCAGATCCACCTGCGGTCGTTGTCACGATATCAGGGTAAAATACGAGTGCAGGTGGACTGATCCCTTTACTGGAGGCAACTTCTCTATCCAATGGGTTTTCAAACACACCATCGGTGAGTTCACAGCCTAAAAAGACTAAAAGAATGGGTGTTAGAAGTAGTTTAGTCCAGCGCAATGGAAAACCTTAACTGTGGTTGTTTTAAGTTTTGATTATATACTAGATCTATTCCTGTTTTTTTCGATGCACTCTCTACCTTCGGTCCCGTAATAAAGGCATGGACCATATTGGCTACATGAAGGGCACCGACAGCATACAGCATGGCACTTATTTGATCATTGGCTGCGGATTCATCATCTAATGCTTTTTGGGCTAATCCTTTTAACTCAGCGATCTGATCAGGATCAGTAGAAGCTATATATTGGGTCTGATAATTAACATAATCATCCTGCGCAGTCTGATATTGACTAAAACTCATATAAGCCAAAGCACCTGCAGCTAATTCAGAACCTAAGAATACATAACCCATCAGTTTCTTGCCTGAATAGAACTGTCCCATGCCAGGTAATACCGTGGAACGGATCAGTGCGCCCATTTTTGTTTTCTGCGCTGCTGCCGCTTCAAAAAATGCTTCAGCCCCTAATCTCTTTTTTTCTTTTAACGCATCAGGCGCTTCTAGATTCATGATATCCCAGGCTAAAAGCTCTATTTCTGTAACCAGGCCATCTACTTTACCAATATAGGTCACATTACGATTTTCTACAGAAGCTCCTGATTCTACCGATACCATCTTTGCATCTATCGTGAAAGTATCCCCCAGCTTACCGATGGCACCACTGATCATAAACTGTACTCCCAGCATGGCACCTACTTCTACTGCACATTCATCGGTTGTACATCCTGACTGCTGAAAGCCCTGCTCTTTGAGAATCTCTTCTACCATATTGCGATCAACAAGGACCATGGACTCTGTTTTACCTATTTCAGAAGTAAAGCGGTCGGTTAGGGTGGCTGCCTCAAGAGTATTGATTCCCCGACCTTCAAAGTCAAGGACTGCGAGGGTAGTTTTAGATTCTTGGGCGGTTATATTTGAAAGGGTGAGGATCAGAGCAACTATTCTCAAGTAATGCTTCATATAGAAAATTACAAATAAATATTGAAAAAGTGTGTCCTCCACTATTGTGTCCTCCACTATTGTGTCCTCCAAATGGGTATATTTGATTATAGTTGACAATGATTGACAAAAAAAGCCCCGCAATAAAACGGGGCTTTTACTCAGAGAAAAGTGGTATCAAGAGTAGTGATCCGGGTGAGACTCGAACTCACGACCAATGGCTTAAAAGGCCACTGCTCTACCAACTGAGCTACCGGATCGTAAATGGGTCGATAATAATTGAAAAATCGATGGAAAAATTATGTTAAACAT